>ERZ1066122.490-NODE-490-length-41548-cov-30.695370_pt1 | contig 41548 bp, 38 predicted proteins | sample MGYA00382769_ERZ1066122 | MGnify/ENA primary metagenome ERZ1066122 (study PRJEB33369, sample SAMEA5778352) | biofilm metagenome | biome: Industrial cooling water; feature: Water cooling tower basin; material: Biofilm | place: United Arab Emirates | collected... | reverse complement strand
GGTCCACCCGTTGGGGCCGTGGCGGGATTGCCGTTGGCCGTGAGAGTGAGGGACGGAAATACCGCCGCATCGGCATGGACCGATCCGACGGCGCTTGTGCCTGCTTGCGTGGATGTCCGGGAGCGGGCTTCGACACATCCGACAATCGAAGACCACACCACAGGCAACGACTCGCGAAGGACGGTGCTCTCGACGCGAGAACCGGCGCAGGCGTCCCGACGGATTACGCCGGGCGTACGAGCGACAGCACGCGTTCGACCACCGCGTCGATGCCAAGGCCGGTGGTGTCGATGTGGACGGCGTCGTCGGCCGGCCTCAAGGGCGCCACCGCGCGGCTGGCATCGCGCGCGTCGCGGGCGAGGATTTCCCGCAGCAGGTCGTCGAGCATAACGGAAACCCCCTTGTCTTTCAACTGCTTATGCCGCCTCTCGGCGCGCTCCTCGGGGCTGGCGGTGAGGAAGACCTTGTAGGCCGCGTCCGGAAAGATCACGGTGCCCATGTCGCGGCCGTCGGCGACCAGCCCGGGCGGGCGACGGAACGCGCGCTGGCGGTCCTTGAGCGCGGCGCGGACCTCGGGCACGGCGGCGATCGCCGAGGCCGCGGCGCCGGCGGTCTCGGTGCGCAGTTCGTCGGTGGCGTCCAGGCCGTTGACCAGCACCCGCAGCTCGCCGTCCGCGCGCTCCTCGAACCCGATCCGGGTATCGAAGGCGCAGCGGACCAGGGCGGCGGGGTCGGCCAGGTCCAGGTCGGCCCAGCCGGCGGCGACGCCGACCGCCCGGTACAGGGCGCCGGAGTCGAGGTAATGCCAGCCCAGAGCCGCGGCCACCCGCCGGCTGATCGTGCCCTTGCCCGAGCCGGACGGGCCGTCGATGGTCAGGACCGGGGCGGCGGCTTCGGGGGGGACGGATTCCGGCATGACGGGTACCAGTGGCAGCGAGGGGGATGCACAGTCTAAGGCAACCACGATGCGAGCCCTGGCTCGAACATCGGGCCAGCAGCCTCGCCTGCAGCAAAATATTTCCTTCAGAATCAAATGGATGAGCACCACACAAAGCAGGATCCCACGCTGCTCTCATGGATATGATCACGGCACACCGAAGGCGCGGGGCGAGTCGCGAGGCCCGCCATCCAGGCCCCGACCGGTTGGAGACGGCGTGCAGGTATCAGGACCACCCGTCGCGCACTGCGCGAAGGCTCTCGAAGCCGCAACCACGCCCCACGCACACACCCGCGCCCAGGAACGACGCAAGCGCTTGAACACAGGGCGAAAAGGCCGCTATACTCGGCGGCTGTTTGGCTCCCCGTGCCGATGCATGCGGGTCGAACGCACACCTGAGGCGGCCACTGGATCACGAAGGGCACACCTTCGCGGCCCGTCCGATGGACACCGCACCACGTTCTCTCGAGACTGTCGGCCTGCCCGGCCGGCGCCCATCCACTTCCCAGCGCGCTCCGCGCGCGAATCGCCGAGGTTTCCCATGAAGGTCCTGTCCTCCCTGAAGTCGGCGAAGGCCCGTCACCGCGACTGCAAGGTCGTCCGCCGCCGTGGCAAGGTCTTCGTGATCTGCAAGTCGAACCCGCGCTTCAAGGCCCGTCAGCGCTGATCGCGCCCGGCGCTTCGGCGGCTGAGGCCGTCCGCTGCGCCGACGCCATCGCAGACGGCCCGGCGACAACGCCGGCGCAACGCCCGAAGGCCGCCTCGCGCGGCCTTCGTCGCGTCTGCACACCAAGCGGCCCGTGCCGGGTCACGCGCATCACGGGCGCCAAGCGTCGCGCCCCCCGCCACCGAAAATCCGCGGACGCCTTGACTGCCCTCCACGGCCTGGACGCGACATGGATTCGTGCCGCAGGTCACACAAGCCCGCTACAGGCGCGATGCGAAGCGCCGGCACGCGACATGGGTGATCGTGCGAAGCGCGCGCAATCGCTCCCGGTCCTCCGCAACCGCAGGGCAACATGCTTACAATCGAGCTTCCCCCGACACCCCGTCTTCCGGAGATCGCGCCATGTCCCGTCCGTCCCCTTCGAATGCCGCGCTGTCGGTCGCCCTGTGCCTGGCCGCGGGCTTCGCCGCGCCGTTCGCCGCGCCCGATGCGCGGGCCGAGACCCTGCTCATCGAACGTGTCGGTGCCGAAACCGGCAACGCCATGCCCGCGCGCGGCATGAGCATGGCCGAGGTCGAGCGCCGTTTCGGTGCGCCCAGCCAGCGCCTGGAACCGCGCGGCGGGCAGAAGCGGCAGTGGCCCACCATCCACCGCTGGACCTACCCCACCTTCATCGTCTATTTCGAGAAGAACAAGGTGATCGACGCGGTGCTGATCCGCGCCACGGCCGGCGAGACCGGGCCGAAGCCCGCGGTGCGCTGAACACGTCCAAGGCCGGCACCGCCTGGCCTCGTCCCTCACGTCACCCTGCCCGCGTCGCCCTGCAGCCATCCGCACGCGGACAGCGCCCTGCACCCGTCCTTTCAGGATCATTCGCCCCGCATGACCGTACCGTATCGTTTCCCGGCGGAATGGGAACCCCAGTCCGCCGTCCTGATCGCGTGGCCGCACGCCGACACCGACTGGGGCCCGCGTCTGGCTGAGGTCGAAGAGACCTACATCGCGCTGGTCGCGGCCATCGTGCGCTTCCAGGACGCGGTGATCTGCGTCGCCGACGACGACCTGCAGACCTATGCCGAAGCGCGGCTGCGCTCGGCGCGCGTCGACATGGACCGCGTGCGCTTCGTGACGGTGGACTACGACGACACCTGGCTGCGTGACAGCGGGCCGATCACGCTCAGGCGCGAGGCCGGCCACCCCGGCGCGGCGTTCCGCCTGCTCGATTTCCGCTTCACCGGCTGGGGTGGCAAGTTCGAGGCCAGCCGAGACGACCGCCTGGTCGAGGCGCTGGTCGCGCAGGGCGTGTTCGCCGACGCGGAGCGCAGCGAGATCGATTTCGCGCTGGAAGGCGGCGGCATCGAAACCGATGGCGACGGCACGCTGCTCACCACCTGGCGCTGTCTGCACGAGCGCCATCCGCAGGCGACGCGCGAGGACCTCACCGCGAAGCTGTCCGAGTGGCTCGCGCAGGGCCGCGTGCTGTGGCTCGATCACGGTTATCTGGAAGGCGACGACACCGACGCGCACATCGACACCCTCGCCCGCTTCGCGGCCGAGGACGCCATCGTCTTCCAGGCCTGTGATGACGCGGACGACTCGCACCACGACGAGCTGCAGGCGATGGCCGCCGAACTGGCCGCGCTGCGCACGCGCGATGGCCGTCCATATCGCCTGTTCCCGCTGCCGTGGGCAGCGCCCATCGTCGACGAGGGACGCCGCCTGGCGGCGAGCTACGCCAACTTCCTCATCGTCAACGGCGCGGTGCTGATGCCGGCCTACGGCGACACCGAGGCGGACGCGAAAGCGCAGGCGGTGATGGCGCAGGCCTTTCCGGGTCGCGAGATCGTCGCCATCCCCTGCCGCCCGCTGATCTGGCAAAACGGCAGCCTGCACTGCATCACGATGCAGTTGCCTGCGGGCGTGGTGGCTTGATCGCGGCGCTGTTCGGACCCGGCGCCGCCGCCCCGGTCGCATGCCGCACGGCATGCCGCGCAGATCGTGTCGTTCGTGACGGCGGGCCAGGGCCCGCATTACGCAATTCCAAGCATCCGAGGTCGTCATGAAACACAAGACCCTGCCCGTCGCGCTGATCCAGGAAAAGAACCACGGCAGCGCCGACGCCAACCTCACCGTGATCGAACAGCGTGTGGCCGAAGCCGCGCGCGGCGGCGCGAAGCTGGTGCTGCTGCAGGAGCTGCACAACGGCGCGTACTTCTGCCAGCACGAGTGCGTGGACGAATTCGACCTGGCCGAGCCGATCCCCGGCCCGAGCACCGAGCGCCTGTCGGCGCTGGCGAAGCGGCACGGCGTGGTGCTGGTGAGTTCGCTGTTCGAGCGCCGTGCGGCCGGGCTGTACCACAACACCGCGGTGGTGTTCGATGCCGACGGCAGCACCGCCGGCAAGTACCGCAAGATGCACATTCCGGACGACCCGGGCTTCTACGAGAAGTTCTATTTCACCCCGGGCGATCTGGGCTTCACGCCCATCGACACCTCGGTGGGCCGGCTCGGCGTGCTGGTGTGCTGGGACCAGTGGTACCCCGAGGCGGCGCGGTTGATGGCGCTGGCCGGTGCCGAACTGCTGCTCTACCCCACCGCCATCGGCTGGGACCCGTCCGACGAACAGGCCGAGAAGGACCGCCAGCGCGGCGCGTGGATCCTCAGCCATCGCGGCCATGCCGTGGCCAATGGCATTCCGGTGCTCAGCTGCAACCGCGTCGGTCACGAACCCTCGCCGCTCGGCGCCTCCGGCATCGACTTCTGGGGCAACAGCCATGTGCTCGGCCCGCAGGGCGAATTCATCGCGGAAGCCGGCACCGAGCCGACGATCCTGATGGCCGAGGTCGACATGGCGCGCAGCGAGCACGTGCGCCGGATCTGGCCGTTCCTGCGCGACCGCCGGATCGACGCCTACGGCGACCTGCTCAAGCGCTATCGTGACTGACACAGCCTCTGCATGCGCGCACCCGGCGGCATCGACGAGAGTAGGGACGACGACCGCGTGGGCCAGCACGCGCATGCGACCGCGACGCGTGCCTGCGGGCACACGCACGTGCGCGAGGTGTGCGAGGGCGATGCGCCCGCAATCCAGGCCATCTACGCCGCGGAAGTGCTGGGCGGGGTGTCGAATTACGAATACGAGGCACCGCACATCGACGAGATGCGTCGGCGCATCGCCGCGGTGCGCGATGCAGGCCATCCGTGGCTGGTCGCAGAGCGCGCGGGCGAGGTGGCCGGCTACGCCTATGCCTCCTCTTTCCGCAGCCGCGCGGGCTACCGCTGGACCGTGGAGAGCACGGTGTACGTGCATGCCGCCCATCGCGGGCAGGGTGTCGCACGCGTGCTGATGCAGGCGCTGATCGCGCGCTGCGAGGCCCAGGGCTTCCGGCAGATGATCGCGGTGATCGGCGATGCCGACAACGCCGCATCGATCGCGCTGCATCGCGCCCTCGGCTTCGAGATCGCGGGCGTGTTCCGCGGCATCGGCCACAAACACGGCCGATGGCTGGATAATGTGCAGATGCAGCGGGCGCTCGGCGCCGGAAGCGCGCAGCCCCCGGCCCCGGCCGACGAATGAGCCCCACGATGCACGACATGGATTCCGCCCCCACTCCCGCCGCGGACGGCGCCGCCGCTGCCGCCCCGCCCGGCCTCGACGGCCAGCCCTACGCCATCGTCGAACGCGATGGCGTGCGCTACACCCTGCTCGGCACCGCGCATGTCTCGAAAAGCAGCGTGGACGCGGTGCGCACCGCGGTGGCGGAAGGCGGCTACGACACCGTCGCGGTCGAACTGGACCCGCAGCGGTTCAAGTCGCTGACCGACCCCGACGCGCTGGCCAAGCTCGACCTGGTGAAAGTGCTGCGCGAAGGCAAGACCGCGGTGTTCGCGGCGAATCTGGGCCTGGCCGCGTACCAGCGCAGGCTGGCCGAGCAGCTGGACATCGAACCCGGCGCCGAACTCAAGGCCGCCGCGCTCGACGCGCAGGCGCAGGGCCTGCGCATGGAGTTGATCGACCGCGACGTGGGCCTGACCTTCAAGCGCGCCATGCAGCGCCTGGGCTGGTGGGGCCGGGCGAAGATCTCCGCGGGCCTTGCGATGTCGCTGTTCGCGGATGAACAAGTGACCGACGAACAGATCGAGGGCCTGAAGGAAGGCGACATTCTGGAAGCGAGCTTCGGCGAATTCGCCAGCGGCAGCCCGGCCCTGTACGAGTCGATCATCGCCGAGCGCGACCGCTACATGGCCGCGAAGCTGCGCGCGCTTGCGCAGTCGCCCGGCGGCGAATCGAAGCCGCGCGAAGTACTCGCGGTGGTCGGCGCCGGCCACCTGCAGGGCATGGTGCGCCATCTGCGCGAGGACGGCGATGCACCGGCCGCGGCCTGCGCGGAGCTGGAGACGCTGCAGGAGAAGTCGTCCTTCCCCTGGTTCACCGTGCTGCTGGCGGCGTTCGTGCTGGGCGGGTTCGCCTGGGGTTACTGGCAGGGCGGCGCCGAACTCGGCGGCGACCTGGTACTGCACTGGGTGCTGTGGACCGGCGTGCTCGGCGCGATCGGCTGCGCCATCGCCGGCGGGCACCCGCTGAGCATTCTCACCGCGTTCGTGGCCTCGCCGGTCACGCCGCTGCACCCGGCACTGGCCTCGGGCACGCTGAGCGCGCTGGTCGAGGTCTGGGCGCGCAAACCGACGTATGCCGATTTCATGGCGCTGCGCGACGACGTGCAGACGGTGAAGGGCTGGTGGCGCAACCGCGTGGCACGGGTGCTGCTGAATTTCTTCCTGACCAGCATGGGCACCGCGATCGGCGTGTGGACCGGCGGCGCGAAGATGCTGCAGACGCTGTTCGGCTGAGTTCGACGGGCCGCACCGTGCACGTGAGCTGCGACCGCAGTCACAGGCCGGGGCCCGAAGCGACGACCGGCGCGCACGAAGCGCTTGTTACACTGCGCCGCGACTCCACCGGATGCCCCCGCAATGCCGACCCTGCGCCCTGCCCTGCTCGCCTGCTGTGTGGTTCTTGCCGTGGCCGCCGCGCCGCTGGATGCCGACGCCGCCAAGAAGCGTCGCGCCAAGCCCGCTGCCGCCCCGAAGCCGCCCGCAGTCACCGCCTGCAGCGATTTCTACACCTTCGCCAACGACAGCTGGCTGAAGTCCAATCCGGCGCCGGCCGATGGCAGTGTCAGCGCGCTCGGCCAGCTCGCGCAGCGCAGCCGCGAACAACAGCGCCAACTGCTCGACGCGGCCGCCAACAAGCCGGCGAACGACGTGCAGAAGCTGCTCGGCGATTTCTGGGCCAGCGGCCTGGATGAAGCGGCGGTCGAAGCCGACGGCGCCAAGCCCATCGCGCCGCTGCTCGCACGCATCGATGCGATCAAGAAGAAGACCGACATCGCCCCGGCGATCGCCGCACTGCACCAGGTCGGCATCCCGGTTGCCTTCGACTTCACCGCCGATCTGGACCTGCAGAACGTCGACCGCTACATGGGCTATTTCGCCCAGGGCGGGCTGGGCCTGCCGGATGCGAGCTTCTACACGCGCAACGATGCCGACGCCCGCGCCCTGCTCGGCCGCTACAACGGCTATGTGCGCCGCATCCTGGCCCTGACCGGCACGCCCGAGGCGCGGATCAACGCCGACGCCAACGCGGTGATCGAGCTGGAGACGCGGATCGCACGCGCGGCGCGACCCGCCGAGCAGCTCGCCACGCCGCAGTCGCGCTACGCGCCGGTGGCGACCAAGGACTTCGCCAAGAAGTACCGCAATCTGCGCCTGGATGCCTTCCTCAAGGCACAGGGTGTGACCGTCGATCAGGTGTCGATGGCCGACCCGGCGCTGTTCGCGCAGATCGAGCGCCTCGCCGGCAGCCAGAAGCCTGCGCAGTGGCAGGCGTATCTGCGCTTCCACGTCGGCAACGCGATGGCGCCGTATCTCAGCAAGCCCTGGCGCGAGACCGAGTTCGATTTCCGCGGCCGCCTGCTGCGCGGACAGGACGCTCCCGGCCAACGCTGGGAGCAGGTGCTGACCGCGATCGACGCCTCCGCCGGCGCGATGCTGGCCCAGGAATACGCCAACGCGACCATGTCGGCGAACGCCAAGCGCCGCGCCGAAGCCGTGGCCAAGGACGTGCGCGACGCGCTGCTGGCCGCGGTCGAGGCCAACACCTGGATGGAACCGGCCAGCAAGGCCGCGGCCAAGGCCAAGCTCGAAGGCCTGCGCTTCGCCATCGGCCGCCCGACCTACGACCCCGACTTCTCGATGCAGCCGATGGGCCGCGGCAGCTTCGGCGGCAACGTGCTGATCGCCTCCACCTGGCACCACCGCGAGGAAATGCGCCGCATCGGCCGCGGCAACGCCGACCGCCGCTGGGACGTGCGCCCGCAGCAGCCGGCGCTGAGTTACGACCTCGCCCACAACCGGCTGTTCGCCACCGCCGCGGTGCTGCAGGCGCCGGTGCTGGACGACAAGGACGCCGCTGCCGCGCAATACGGCGCCTTCGGCGCGCTGGTCGGCCACGAACTCACCAATGCGGTGAGTGGGCGCGGCCACTACGTCGACGGCAACGGGAATCTCGGCGACTGGTGGACCCCCGGCACCGCATCGGCCTGGGCCACGCGCACCGGCCCGCTGTCGGCGCGCTATTCGGGCTTCGCCTACCCGGCCGACCCGGCGCGCAAGGTCGACGGCGCGCGCACGCTGGAGAAGAACATCGCCGATGTGTCCGGCGTCGAGCTGGCCTGGGCCGCCTATCAGAAGGCCGAGCCCAAGGCCTCCAAGGCCGACCGCGAGCGATTCTTCCGCGCCTGGAGCGGCGTCTGGCGCCAGCAGCTCTCGCCCGCGGCCGCCTCCGAACACGCTGCGCTGTCGGTGTACGCACCGGGCAAGTGGCGCAGCAACGGCCCGCTGATGCAGCACGACGGCTTCGTCGAGACCTTCGGCTGCAAGGCCGGCGACGCGATGTTCGTGCCGGCGGCCGAACGCGTCGCCGTATGGCGCTGATCACCATCGCCGCGCTCCGCACGCCATGTCCAACGACGCGCGCGACCCGCAGCTGACGGCACTGATCGCCGCGCTGCGGGCCAGCCCCGACAACGCGCCGCTGCGCGGGCTGGTGATCGACGCCGCGCTGGCCGCTGGCGATGCCGATGCACTGCTGCAGGCGCTGGCCGTGGCCGGCGATGCCGCGCTCGACGACGGCAGCGGCGCGGACGGCGACCGTCGCCGCCGTGCGGTGCGCCTGCTGGCCGACAACGGCCACCAGGACGCCGCGCTGCGGCTCGCCCCGGAAGGCCAGCCTGAAGCGCGTCTGCTGGAAGCCCACCGCCTGTTCGCCGAAGGCCGGCGCGAGGACGCACAGGCCGCGTACCACGAGGCGGTCGCCGGCAACCCCGCGCTCGAAGACCCTGCCTTCGCCGCGCAGCTGAGCGGGCGCGTGGTCTCGCTGGGCGCGTTCCGCAGCGCCGGCACGGACAGGGACGCGGTGCGCAGCCTCGCCAACGACGACACGTCCGCCTACGACAGCCTGCGCTACCTCGAACCGGCGACGGTGCGCGTGGATTTCGCCGATGTCGGCGGCCTGGACGAGGTCAAGCGCGAGATCAGGCGGCGCATCGTCACGCCCTTCCTCAAGCCCTCGCTGTTCCAGCGCTTCAAGCGCCAGTCCGGCGGCGGCATTCTCATGTACGGCCCGCCGGGCTGCGGCAAGACGCTGCTGGCGCGCGCCACCGCCGGCGAATGCGGGGCGAAGTTCTACAACGTCTCCATCGTCGACGTGCTGGACATGTACATCGGCGAGTCCGAGCGCAAGCTACACGAGATCTTCGCGCAGGCGCGGCGTACCGCGCCGGCGGTGGTGTTCTTCGACGAGATCGAGGCGCTGGGCGCGCGCCGCCAGCATGCGCGCGAAGCGACCTCGGCCAAGCTGGTGAGCCAGTTCCTCACAGAGCTGGACGGCTTCGCGCAGAACAACCAGCAGGTACTGGTGCTGGGCGCGACCAACGTGCCCTGGGCGCTGGACCCGGCCTTCCGTCGTCCGGGACGCTTCGACCGCGTGCTGTTCGTACCGCCGCCGGATGCGTCCGCGCGACGCGCGATCCTGCGTCTGCTGCTGGACGGCCGGCCCTGCGCCGATGGCATCGACCTCGACCACATCGTGCGCGCCACGTCGGGCCACTCCGGCGCCGACCTGCGCAACCTGGTCGATACCGCCGCCGACGAAGCGATCGAGGCCTCCATCGCCTCCGGCGGAGAAACGCCGCTGAACATGGACCACCTGCGCGATGCGCTGCGCCAGGTGCGGCCGACCACACTGGAGTGGCTGACCACCGCGCGCAACCACGCGCGCTACGCGAACCAGGGCGGGCAGTACGACGAGGTGCTGCGCTTCCTCGAGGATCATCGCTGATGCCCGCGTTTGCGCGCGCCGGAGCCCGCTACCGCATTCCCGACGAGCCCCGGCCGACCGGCCTGGCACGTCATGCGGTCAGCGCGGTCTGGCCGCTGCTCGCGGTGATGTTCGCCGGCTTCGCTCCGGGCATCGCATGGTTCGCCTTCAATCTGCACGCGCTGGGCAGTCCCGCCCCGCTGCGGCAATGGGTGCTGATCGTGGTCGGCGTCATCGGCGTGCCGCTGGTCGCGCTGGCGGCACTGATGGCCGCGGACGCCGGCCATCTCGACGACACGTCCCTGCAATACGCGCTGCTGGCCGTGCCGGCGGTCAAGCTCGCGCTGGCCTACACGCTGCTGCTGCATCAGCTGCCGCTGGCCGAACTGTTGGAACACTACGAACGCCCGCTGAAGAACGGCATGCCGGCGCTGCTGCTGTTCGCGATCCTCGCGCATGCGCTCATCGACCCGAAGACGCTGCCCTGGTACGCCGCGCTGCTGCTGCGATGACATTCCCGCGATGAACGACGCTCCCCACCATCATCAGTGGTTCGACCGTGCGCTGGAGATGTATCAGGCCGGGCACGAGGACAATAGCATCGACCTGTTGACCCGCCTGCTGGGCGAAGACCCCGACCACGCCGATGCGCATGCGCTGCTGGCGCTGTGCCTGGTGCAGCGCCAGCGCATCCATGCCGCGCGCACCGAGGCCGGCATCGCGCTGGCTTCCGCGCCGGAATCGGCGTTCGCCCATCTCGCGATGGCCTCCGCGCTGATGGCCCTGCGCCGTTACACGCTCGCCGGGGATCACATCGAGACCGCGCTGTCGCTGGAACCCGAAAATGCCTCGGCGCTGCGGATTTCCGCACGCCTCGACCTGCTGCGCGAGCGCCTCCGCGCAGCGCAGGAGAAGGCCGAACGCGCCTGCGCCCTCGACCCGACCGAGGCCGACAACTGGGCGCTGCGCGCCGCGATCTCACGTGCGGGCGGTGACCGGATGCTCGCGCGCGCGCACGCGATGCACGCGCTCGAACTCGACCCGGAGCATGTGCACGCCCTGGTGGCGCTGGGCTTCTGCGACCTGCACGACGGGCGCCGCGAAGAGGCCCGCGCGCACGCGCTGTGGGCACTGCAGCTGGCGCCGGGCGACGAGGACGTGCACACCCTGCTGGCCGCGGTGAAGGCCAGCGAAAGCCTGCTGCTCGGCCTGTGGTGGCGGTTCCAGAGCTTCGTCGCAGGCGGCAGCACGCGTCGCACGCTGCTGTTGCTGGTCGGGCTGTATCTGGCCTACCGGGCGCTCGACATCACGCTGCGGACCCAGGGCCTGCAGGCATGGTCGCCGGTGCTGACAGGGGCCTGGTTCGCGTTCTGCGCCTACACCTGGTTCGCGCCGGTGCTGTTCCAGCGCAACCTGCGCCGCGAACTGGAAAGCGTACGGCTGCGGCCCGACTACTGAGACGAGGGGCTCACGAGCGGATGGCCAGCAATACGTCGGTTCCGCCGCCCGTGCGGCATGGCCGGGCCAAGACGGCGATCATGCTCGTCTGCGCGTTCTGCGCATCGCTGCTCACCGCGACCTGGCCGTCGCTGGCGGTGCCTCATTTCGCGTCTATGTATGCCAATTTCGACGTCGCGCTGCCCTTCGTCACACGAATCGTCGTGGAGCATCCGGAGCTGTTCTGGATGGCCCCCATCCTCACGCTCCTGGTCTGGCGCCTGTGGCCGGATCGTCCCCGAGCAGCGCTGTTCGCACTGCTGTTCGCGATCGCATCGCTGTGCGTGTCTGCGGGCCTGCTGATCTTCGCGCTGTATCTGCCGATCTTCCAGCTCGCGCCGGCCGCCGGCTGACCGATCAAGCGGGATTCACCTGGCGTCACCACCGAAGCATCTCCCTTGCTTGCCAAATGGCGTCATGAGTGCAGTCCGTGCAGCCGCGTCGGCATCACGTCTGGCGTGCTGGACACGCGTTTGGGCGATGACGGAATGCGGGACAGGCTTCCCGCAAACATGACGTGCTGACGCTCGATGCCGCAGGCCTCCGCGAGGCCTGCGGACCCATCACGTCGGAGCAGCACGCAAGAAGAAGATGCATTCGACGACGGCGCATCCAGACACGCCATGTGGTCGGCGTCAGTCGAAATACCGAACAGGGCCCACGCATCGGGCCGGATACCACGCGGTGCGAATCGAATCGATGCACGCCTCGCATGGCTCGGCTGCAACAAGGTCGTCCCTGCCTGGCCTCATTGCGATCCACCTGCATCCGCCGCAAGCCGCGCCGCCAGATACGCACGCCTGCCGTTGCCGCGACTCCACGGCCACCAGCCTTCGCCGGTGAGCGCATAGCGGTCGGCCGCGCGTTCGAACCGATTGCGGGCATGGATGCCGCCGTGCAGGAAATACAGCGGGAGGAAGAACACGCCCAGCGCCATGTACTGCAGCACGTGCGCGCGTTCGTGGTCGCCGATGCGGGTGGAAGGCTCCTCGCACCAGCCGGCGCGATGGGCATAGGTGCGGCAGCGGGTGTCGAGGTGCTCGGCCGTGCTCAGGATCACGTTGCCGAGCGTCATCGCCCCGCCGGGTCCGAGCGGCATGCGATGGAAGACCAGCGCGTACTCGCCCGGGCGCAGGCGCGGGCGCGCGCCGAAGGGCATGCAGGCCAGACCGGCGATCAGGCCGAGCAGACTGTTGGGCGAGGCCCAGACCACGCCCGATACGAAGACCGCCGCGCGGGCGACGCGTGCCGCAGGACTCAAGCCGCGCCCTCCTCCGGCACCAGCAGCCACAGCACCAGATACACCAGGATGCCGGGGAAGCCCGCCGAGAAGATCGAGATCAGCACATACAGCAGGCGCACGATACTCGAGCTCCAGCCGAAACGACGGGCGATGCCCCCGCAGACGCCGGCCAGCATGCGGTCGCTGCGGGAACGGACGAGTGTGGGCGTGTCGTTCATCTTGAGTCTCTACAGCCAAGGGAAGCGCAGAGTGTACGCCGACGTGCCGGCGCTCAGCCCGATCGCGCGCGGATGGCGCGCAGACGCTGCAGGAACCAGTCGGCCGACGGCTGCTCCGCGCGGCCCGGGCAGCGCACGCGGTAGGGCTGGCCGCTGATGCTGCTGCGGCTGGCCGCGCGTTCGATGAACCGCTCGGCGGTCGGCGCCAGATCGCGCTTGCGCAGATAGTCGTACTTGCGCTGCAGATGCGCGCGGGCGGTCACCGCGTCGTACCAGGTGCCGTTGCGCTGGAACTCGCAGCCCGATGTGCCCAGCGCCGCGATCAACGCGGCGATTTCGCTGCGGGCGGTGTTCTCATCTCCCGTGCCCGCATTGCCCGTGTCCGCATCGCGGGCGGAGGCGGGAGCGGCGGCTGCGGAGGCCGACTGTGCCCCGGGCACTGCGCGCGTGCCCGCTGCGGCCTGCATGCTGACGCAGGCGAGCGCGCAGGCGAATGCGAGTGCGATGCGGCTGCGCTCAGCGCTGCGCCGCAGGCCCACGCAGCGCGTGAAAACGACTGGAGATTCTGCCCGCATCCGCAGTGCGCCCTCAGCGCGCGCGCTTCGACAGCCAGTCGTGGATGGCGCCGGGCACTTCCTTCTGCGCGCGGCCGGAGACATAGATGCCGATGTGGCCACCGCGGAAGGACAGCTCCGAATAATCGTCGGTCCCGGCCAGCCCGGCCAGCGCCTTCGACGCCGCCGGCGGCACCAGATGATCCTGCTCGGCGTAGATGTTCAGGATCGGCATGTCGACGAAGCCCAGATCCACCGCGCGCCCGCCGATGTCGATGCCGCCGTTCACGAAGCCGTTGCCCTGGTAGTACATCTTGATGAATTCACGGAATGCCTCGCCGGCCTGGTCGGGCGAATCGAAGATCCACTGCTCCATCCGCAGGAAATCCTCCATGGCCTTCTTGTCATCGAGGATGTCGGCCATGCCCACGTATTTCTGCACCAGCAGCCGCCAAGGCTTGAGCGTGAGGTAGCACAGGTTCATGAGGTCCGCGGGCACGTTGCCCAGGGTGTCGACGAACAGGTCCACGTCCAGGCCACGGGTCCAGTTGGACAGCATGTTGTCGTCGGTGTGGAAATCCACCGGCGTCACCATGGTGATGAGGTTCTTCACCTTGTCTGCATGCAGTGCGGCGTAGCTGAGCGAAAAGGCGCCGCCCTGGCAGATGCCGAGCAGATTGATCGCGTCCAGACCGTGCGCCGCGCGCAGGTGGTCCACCGCGCCGTCGATGAAGCGCTCGATATAGTCCTCGAGCGTGAGAAAACGGTCGGAACGGTCGGTGTAGCCCCAGTCGATCAGGTACACATCCTCGCCCAGGGCCAGCAGGTTCTTCACCAGCGAGCGGTCGTCCTGCAGGTCGACCATGTAGGGCCGGTTGACCAGCGCGTAGCAGATCAGGATCGGCACCTTGGCGGTCGGTGTGCGCGGGCCACGGAAGCGGTACAGCACCACCTTGCCGTCGCGCCAGACTTCCTCCTTCGCGGTGGCGCCGTAGTGCACCTCGTCCATGCTGCGCAGCGTGTCCAGCCCGGCGGAGAGCTTGCGCTGCAGGGTGTCGGCTTCCTGCGCCAGCGCTTCGGGAGTGATGTCGAAGGGGCTGTAATCGAGGGGGCTCGTCATGATCAACGCGTCCTGGCGGCTTTGGAGCTGGCTGCTTTGGAGCCGGCTGCTTTGGAGCCGGCGGCCTTGGCGCTGGATGCTTTGGCGGGAGACGCGTCACGAGGGCCCGATGCGCGTGCGGCCTTGCCGGCCGCGCGGGCGGGCAAAGGCTCGGGGGCCTGCGGGATCGCGGAGGTGATTGACAGCGTCGTGCGGCGACTGGCCGCAGGCTTGGCGCGCGCCGCGGCGGGACGCGCCCGGGCTTCGGCAACCGCCTTCCGCTTCGCACCGGCGGCCTTGCCGGGTTTGGCTGCCGATGCACCCGGCTTCGGCGCCGGCTTGCCGGACGCGTCGCGCTTCGCTCGGCCCTGTGGCGTGGACTTGGCCTTCGCAGCGCGGCTGCGGGGGGCGGCGCGCTTCCCGCTCGATGCGGGCGTGCCGGACGACATCGGCGACGCGCTCTTCTCTGCCGCAGGCATGTGCGTCGTTTTGGTGCGCGTCGTTTCGGTGCGCGTCGTTTCGGGCTTGGCTGCTGCAGCGGATGCAGGGGGCGTCGCCGCGGTTCGTCGCTTCGCTGACGGTGAGGCCGCGGCCGGTGCAGTGGCCGCCCCACCACGCTGCAGGCGACGCAACTCGCGTTCGAGCTGGGCGATGCGGCGATGCGCGGCATCGACCTCGGTCCGGGTGGGCATGCCGAACTGCGCGGTCATGCGCTCGACCACGTCCTGCACGCCCGCGCGGACACGCATCTGCGCATCCACCAGGGCGGCATAGCACTGACGGAATTCCACCGACAGCGCGACCTCAGCATAGGCTTCTTCCGCCGCGTCGACCCACAGATCGAACAGCGCGCGCGCCGACTTGAGCTGGCGCCCGGGCTCGCTGCGTTCGCCCAGTTTGCGTTCGAAGCGCACGAAGGCATCGCGCCCCGCTTCCAGCATCAGCGCGTTGTAGGCGTCGTTGGCCTGCTGCAGGCCCAGCATGGCCCGCGCCAGCGCCTGTCCGCGCTCCTGATGCTCGCGCGCCGGGCCGAAGGCCGGCAGCGAGAGCCACTCGGTACCTTCGCGCATCCAGGCATCGGCCCAGCCCGCGCGCAACAGCGGCGCCACCTGCCCGAGCCATTGGTCGAAGCCCGCATGGCCGCGTCCCCCCATCTGCGCGAACAGATCGGTGAACGGATTGGCGGCATCGCCGCCGAGCATCGATTTCCAGGCCTGCGCGATGTCGGCCGGCGCGGCCTCGCCGCCGGCGAAGCGCTCGACCAGCGCCTGCATGCGGCCGAACCACTGCCGGCCCTGCTCGGCGAAGCGGCCGACCACGGCGTCGAGACTGTCGCCGAAGCTGCTGCCCGCGAAGGCCGGCTGACCGAACGCACCTGGCCCGAACCCACCTTGCCCGAACCCACCTTGCCCGAACCCGCCTTGCCCGAACCCGCCTGGCCCGAAGCCACCCTGGCCGAGACCCGCCTGGGCGAAGGCCGCCGGCCCGAATGGATGGGCGCCGAACGGGCTGTGCCCCGGGCCGCCCGTGCCGAAGCCGCCCTGCCCGCCTGCGGCGGCAGACCAGGCATCGAACACCGCGCGCCAGGGATCGACCGGTGCGGGCGCGCTGCCGGCAGCACCGCGCAGGGCACGGGTCATGGCCTCGAAATAATCGCGGGTGGCGGCACCGAAGGCCTCCCCGATGTCAGGACCGACGCCTGCGCCTGCCCGTCCGGAACCGCTCGTGTCGCGTGTCGCCATCGAAGACCTCCCGAATGTCGCCCGCATCATAACAACCCCCTGCGACAAGGGAGATCATGACTCCGAGAGAGTGATCAGCAGGTGCGGCCCCTCAGCGCAGCGCATCTTCGCGACGCCCGCAGCCCGTGGCGCACACGCACATTGGCCGCGCCGAGGCACGGCATCGCGTTCACCACTTGGGGATGCGCAGCGTCTTGCTGATCATCAGCGAGCCGGAGACGGCGAAGGCCAGCACCAGCGGATGGAATTCCCAGAACAACAGCTGGTAGCTGCCGAACCAGAGGTTCTCGCCGACCCGCTCCTGATCCACCGCGACCACCAGCATCAACACCAGCGCGATGCTGGTGGGAATGGGCGTGCCTTCGAAGTGCGTCACCTTGTCCGCGCCTTCCGAGAGCTGCTCGGCGGTGACGTTGTAGCGCGCCAGGCGGCTCACGCCGCAGCCGACGAAGTAACTCAGCACCACCCAGTCCCAGCCGCCCTGCATGCCGCAGCCGTAGGCCAGCGCCGCCGGCGCGACACCGAAGGAAATCACATCCGCCAGCGAGTCCAGCTCGCGACCCAGGGTGGAGGCGGACTGGCGCCAGCGCGCCACCCGGCCGTCCAGCGCATCGAACACAAAGGCCAGTGGAATCAGCGCCATGCCCCAGAGCAGGAACCGCGGGTTGTCGTCCTGCAGCGCGCGCATCGCGAGAAACACCGCGCCGGTGCCGCACATCGCGTTGGCCAGGGTGAGCCAATCGGCGAGATGGAAATCGCGAAGCATGGAGAAGTGGCGCACGTTCATGGTCGAGTCCGGGCAGGGCGTCGCCGCGGTGAGCGGCCGTGCCCGCAGGGTGCCAAAGCGCTCCGCCACGGGCAAGTCGTCGTGCGCGATGCCTGCCGCTATGCTGTCGCCCCATGCCCGCAGAGCCCGTGTCGCCTCATCGCATCGCCATGACCGTGATGATCGCGACGGGAGTGCTCGCGCTGGGCGCGTACTGGCGCGCGCATATCGAGCGCGTGCGCGCCGCGGAGGCGCTGTCCGCGTCCGTGGCCGCAGCCGGTGTGGTCCAGCCCGGCGCGATGCCGCCGTGGACCCACCGCACCGCGCACTTCAGCATCGAGAGCACCGCAGGCGAAGCGGATACCGCGGAGGTCGGCCGCGCGGCCGAGGTCCTGCATGCCGCCTGGCGCGCATTCTTCACGCAGGAACTGGCAGAACGCCAGTCGGATGCGGCCACGCGCGAGGCGCCGCTGCGCATGCGGCTGTACGGCAGCCAGGCCGAATTCAAGGCGCACAACCGCAGCCGCCAATGGGCGGAAGCGTTCTATCTGCGGCCGGTGAGCCACGCGTACGTCTCGCGCGGCCGCGGCAACCGCCATCACTGGATGCTGCACGAGGCCGTGCACCAGCTGAATGCAGAAGTGCTGGGGCGCCGTCACCCGCGCTGGGTCGAGGAAGGCCTGGCCAGCTATTTCGGCACCAGCCGCATGCAGGACGGCCGGTTGCATCTGGGGGACATCGACGCCGGCACCTACCCCGCGTGGTGGCTGCCCGACTTCGCACTCGGCGACAGCGCCGACGAGGATGCCCGTAGGCGCCGCATGATCCCGCTGCAGGCGATGCTGACCGGCCGGGACGTGCCTGCGCTCGATACGAACGTGAATCTGCACTACATCCAGCACTGGAGCCTGGTGCATTACCTGCTGCATGGCGACGGCGGGCGGCATGCGGCCGGGTTCCGGGCGTTGATGGGCACCGACGCGGGGTTGGAGGCGTTCGAGCGGCTGATCGGGCCGGTGGGCGCGATCGAATCGGGATGGCGCATGCATCGCGGCGCGATGCTGGCGCAGATGCAGGCGCATGCGTCGTGGACCGACCGCCCGCGCACTGCGGGCGATGCGCCTCAGATCCGCGAATACGACCAGGACACCATGCGTCCGTCGCGATAGGGCATCACCCCGTGGAAGGGCCGCGGGTCGGCATCGAACACCAGCGGCAGGAACTGCCGGTCGCCGTCCCACAGCGGCAGGTCGAGGATGCGATCCACGTCCACCCATTCCAGCGCGCCCTCCGGGTTGCGCTCGAAGGGCGTGCCGGAAAACCGGGTGACGACGAAGACGAAGCCCAGCCAGTCCTCGCCCTGACGGCCGAACCCCGGCCAGCTGATGGTGCCGCGCAGCGCCATGTCCTCGCAGACGATGCCGGCCTCTTCGAGGATCTCGCGGCGCATGCCGGCGACCACATCCTCGTCCGGCTCGAGCTTGCCGCCCAGGCCGTTGTACTTGCCGAGGTGCTGGTCGTCCGCGCGGGCGTTGCGATGGATCAGGAGCGCGCGGTTGCGCTCGGGCGAGAGGACATAGCCGAGGGTGGCGACGATCGGGGTATAGGGCATGGGGTGCGGTCGAATGAGGGGAGTCAGGCCGCGGTGTCGGGCTTGAGCAGCAGTTCCAGCGCCTTGCCTGCGGCGGCGAAGGCGAAGGCACCGGTGATGTGGGTGGCGGCACCGAGCCCGGCGCCGCAGTCCAGCTTGAGCGCGGCATCGGCCCCCATCTGCGGGCGCAGGCCACAGACACTGCCGTCGGCCTGCGGGTATTTCACGTTCTCCAGCGAGTACACGGCCGGCACTCCGAAATAGCGCTGCGGGTTCTTCGGGAAATTGAACTCCCCGCGCAGCTTCTTGCGGATGAGCGCCAGCATCGCATCGTGCTCGGTACGCGAGAGGTCGCGTATGCGTACGAGCGTGGGGTCCGTACGCCCCCCGGCGGCGCCGACGGTGAGGATCGGCCGCTTGCGCCGGCGACACCAGGCGATGGCCTCCACCTTGGTGCGGAAGCTGTCGCAGGCATCGACCACCAGGTCGTGATCGCCGCCGAGCAGCGTGTCCAGATTCGCGGGTGTGAGGAAGCTCGGCACCACCTCCACTGCCACCTCGGGATTGATCGCACGGCAGCGCTCGGCCATCGCCTCGGCCTTGCCTCGGCCGTACTGGCCGGCGAGCGCCGGCAATTGCCGGTTGGTATTGGACACGCACAGGTCGTCGGCGTCGATCAGCGTCAGGCGGCCCACGGCACTGCGCACCAGCGCCTCGACCACCCACGAGCCCACGCCGCCGAGGCCGACCACCAGCACATGGCGCCTGGCCAGCCGGGCGATGCTGCCGGCGCCGTACAGACGGTCGATACCCGCGAAGCGTGCACGCCACGGGTCGTCACCGCCGCGCGGGACATCGTCGGGCGCTGCGGCAGACACGAGAGCGGCGGTTGAGTCGGAAGAGGCCATGGGCGGCAAACACACTGGAAGACGGAGATGGAGCGACACGAGAGCGACTGGGTTCACCTGCCGGGTTCACCACACGGGTCACTTCAGGATGCGATCCATCATGACGCAACGGATCGCGGGCAGGACGGCGAGAACCACCTGTCGAGACCAGCCGGGCGAGAGCAGGCGAGCGGGAACATGCAGAACCGGATTCGATGGAGCCAGTTCAGGCCACATGCGTGGCACGGTGATGCGCACGGCGTGGACCTCGACATCCAGTTTACCAGCCCCCCGGAAGCGCCCGGCCCGTACGGCTCTCCGAACAGGCAGGCACGGAGCAGTCCCGTGCCGACCACACGGACGCGTCGGCCCATGCCGCGGCCTCGTGATATCGTGACCGCGCCCTGTCAGGAGAGCCGACATGTCGAACACACCCGAAACCCCACGCACCAAGTCGTCCGCTTTCAGCCGCTATCTGTTCGTCCTGATCTTCGGCCTGGCGCTCGGCGCGATCGGGACGGTGATGCTCATGAATGCATGGAACCAGCGCAAGGACCCGTTCCCGGACAGCGTGATGTACGTACAGGCCTGGCACATGAAACAGCTGGGCGAGAAGGCCAAGCTCAACCGCTGCGCCGCCACCGACACCATTCCCCACCTCAAGGCCCTGCGCACGATGTCCGACGACATCGAACGTGCCTTCGAGGATCTGCGCGACGAGGAACGCTTCGTCCAGCACGCCAGCAACCTCCGCGCGACACTCGACGCCGCGCTGGCCACGCCGCCGATCAACTGCGAAGGCGTGGGCGCCGCGCTCGGCAAGATCGGCGAGAGCTGCAAGGGCTGCCACGACGAGTTCAAGGGCTGATCCTGCCGTGTTCGTCCTGCAGCGTTGACTGCTCGAGAGGCGACACCACGCTGCGGCAGACCGCACGCAGCCCGAATGGCACGGCACTGACGCCACGGCCCTGACGCGGCAACCCGGACGCACCTGCCGGCCATCCTGCATCGTGCAGGATGGCCCTTGCGAAATCCCCGCCGCACGGCGGGTTTTTTCGTTGGATCGCCACCATTGGCGGCGAAAACTGAACAGGCATGGGCGAAGCATCGCCCGCCGCCTGCCCGCCGAAGTGCGCGCATATGACGCATGCGATCATCGACCGCATCCCACCCTCCCGCGCAGGCCGATCCGCCCGCGCATCCACGACGCAAGGCCACCGACCGCACCGCATGGACACCCAGACCCTGCTCTACATCCTCGCCGCCGTGCTGATGGTGCTCGGCATCGCCGGCACCGTACTCCCCGCCCTTCCCGGCCTGCCGCTGACCTTCGCCGGCATGCTGCTGGCTGCCTGGACCGACGACTTCGAGCGCATCGGCATGTGGCCCTTGATCCTGCTCGGCGCCCTGACCCTGCTGTCCTTCGTGGTGGATTTTCTCGCGACCGCGATGGGCGCGAAGCGGGTCGGCGCAAGTCGGCTCGCCCTGATCGGCGCGGTCGTCGGCACGTTCGCAGGCCTGTTCTTCGGCCCGGTGGGCGTGTTCGTCGGCCCCTTCCTCGGTGCCGTGCTGGGCGAACTCGCCCACCGCCGCGCCCTCGAACGCGCCGATGTTGGGCATGCCGCGAGGGTGGGTGTGGGCACCTGGCTCGGCATCATCGTCGGCGTCGTACTGAAGCTTGCCCTGGCCATGACCATGCTCGGCGTCTTCGTGCTGGCCTGGTTCTGGTGAAGAACGAGCTGGTGAAGAACGAGCTGGTGATGACCAACGAAGCCCCGCCCGACAAGTACACAGGCCGTTCCATCGCACGCCATGCCCCCTGTCTGAACCGCACTGCCTGAGGACCCCGCTTGACCATGACGACGCCCCGCATCCGCCCGCTCCATCTCGTGCTGCTGGTCTGCGCGTTCCTGGGCGCGCTGGGTGTGATCCACCCTGCGTCCGCCACCGACGCCGCCGTGGTGCCCGAGGTGTCGATCTTCGACGGCGCGCAGGACGACTGCGAGCGCAGCGATCTGCAGGCCTGCGTGTCCGGGCTCGCCGATGCCGCACTCGCATCGGGAATCTCCCTGCTCCGCAAACTGCCGCTCTTCGTGCTTGCCGTGCTGATCGTGCTCGCGAGCTGGTGGTTCTCGCGCTTCGTCGGCAACCGCCTGCACTGGCTGCGCGTGCGTTCGCGCAATCCCTACATGAACGACCTGATGCGGATGGTGGTGCGCACGCTCATCCTCGTCATCGGCGTGATCACCGCGCTCGACCTGCTGGGCATGACCGCCGCGGTCGGCGCGGTGCTGGGTTCGGCGGGCGTCGCAGGCCTGGTGCTGGGCTTCGCGTTCCGCGACATCGCGGAGAACTACATCGCCAGCATCCTGCTCAGCGTGCGGCGTCCGTTCGCCCCGGGCGACCACCTGCTGATCGACTCGCACGAAGGCAAGGTGGTGTCGGTCACCTCGCGTGCGACCGTGCTGATGACGCTCGACGGCAATCATCTGCAGCTGCCCAACAGCGTCGTGTTCAAGTCGGTGCTGCTGAACTACACGCGCAATCCAAAGCGCCGCTTCGACTTCACGATCCAGATCGACACCGGCGAATCGATCACCCGCGCCAAGCAGGCGGCACTGGCGGCCATCGCTCAGACCGAAGGCGTGCTGGACGATCCCGGGCCCTCCTGGCTGGCCGTCGAACACCAGCCATCCGGCATCACCCTGCGTTTCCTGGCCTGGATCGATCAGCGCGAGTCGGACTTCGGCAAGGCACGCAGCGAAGCGCTGCGCCGGGTCAAGGCCGCGTTCGCCGCGGAGGGCATCCACCTGCCGCGCACCACCTACTACCTGGTGCAGACCTCCGAGGACGCGGCCGACGCGGCACCGGGCGGAGAGCATCTGCACCGCGACGATGTCGACACCTCCGTCAACCGCGACATCGACGCGCAGCTGGAAGAGGCACAGCGTGAGGAGGATGCCGACGACATGCTGCAGCACCTGCCCACATCCGAACCGGCGTCGCAGTCCGCGTCCGCGGCAGCCGCGCACGCGGACGCATCCGGGTCTGCTGCCGTCTCCGGCGGCCAGCCTGCGCGCCCATCCATTCCCTGACGTGTCGAACCTGTCCCGTCTCCACCCACCCGACTGCGCCCTCCCGCCATGAAGACACCGTCCCTCTGGTCGCGATTCACGCGCAGACGCAAGATCGTGCTCGTCACGATCGCAATCACCCTGCTGACTGTGGTCCTCGCCATGAATTTCGCCACTCCGGAAAAGAAGATCGAAAGAAAGATCGAGCACGCCTATGCGGTGCTGGACCCGCAGTTCCGACGCGAAATGTCGGTGATGCTCGGGCCCACCATCCTGCCGGGCAACCACGTCGTGGCGCTCAACAACGGCAAGGAAATATTTCCGGCGATGCTGTCGGCGATCGCCGCGGCCGAACGCACGGTCACCTTCGAGACCTACATCTACTGGTCGGGCGAGATTGGCCGGAAATTCGCGGATGCGTTGTCCGAACGCGCACGCGCCGGCGTGGAGGTGAAGGTGGTCATCGACTGGGTCGGCAGCCTGAAGATGGAACAGGACCTGCTGGACCAGATGCGCGACGCCGGCGTGGACGTGCGGCATTTCCGGCCGTTGAAGTGGTACAACCTCGGCCGCCTCAACAACCGCACCCACCGCAAGCTGCTGGTGGTCGACGGCAAGGTCGGATTCACCGGCGGGGTGGGCATCGCCGATGTGTGGAGCGGCGACGCGGGCGATCCCGACCACTGGCGCGATCTGCATTTCAGGATCGAAGGGCCCGTGGTGTGGCAGATCCAGGCGGCATTCAACGACAACTGGATCAAGAGCGCCGGCACGCTGCTCCACGGGGAGGCGTACTTCCCCCCACTCATCGAGGCTGGCGGGATGAGTGCGCACATGTTCGTCGCCTCGCCTTCCGGCGGCAGCGAAAGCATGCATTTGATGTACCTGATGTCGATCGCCGCTGCGGACACCAGCATCGATCTTCAGGCGGCGTATTTCGTGCCGGACGAGTTGATGATCAAGGCGCTCATCGCCGCGCGCGAGCGCGGCGTGCGCGTGCGTATCATCGTGCCCGGGAAACATATCGACTCCGACACGGTACGCCTGGCATCGAAGGCGGAATGGGGCGACCTGCTGGCCGCCGGCATCGAGATCCACGAATACCTGCCGACGATGATGCACAACAAGCTGCTGATCGTGGACAGGGCGATGGTGTCCGTGGGCTCGACCAATTTCGACCTGCGCTCGTTCCGGCTGAACGACGAGGCCAGCCTCAACATCTACGACACCGGCTTCGCGGAACAGATGACCGCGATCTTCGAGAGCGACCTGAAGCACACGCGCAAATACGACGTGAAGACCTGGGAAGCGCGGCCCTTCAAGGAAAAATTCCTCGAGAAATTCGTCTGGCCGATCCGCTCGCAGCTCTGAACAGGACCTGCGCGTTCACGGAGCCACACCCTGCCTGGTCGACCATGTCACCGGGCACGTCCGGCCGCATGGCCAACGCTTCGCCTGACACGTTGCGCGCCATCCTCATGCGCGCCGGAATTCCGCGCACGGCGCGATTCCGGATCACTCTCGGGCATCGCAGTCATGCGAATCGAAGGCCGCAGCCAGCGACATTCCTGCAGCCTGCAGGCACTGCAGGCGCAACGATGGGCGTGAATGAACGCAGACTTGGGTGGGATCGAAGATCCAGGCTGGATTTGCGGGAAATTCATCGCATTCGACACAGCATCGTGGTCGCCGCGTCATTCAACGCGCCCGACTCCCACCCGCCTCCCATCGCATCACAGGAGACCCACGATGACTGTTTCCACCACCCGCACGCTGATCCTTCCCTTCGCCATCGCCTCCGCACTCGCGCTCTCGGCCTGCGCCACCGGCTCTTCGAGCGGCTATGCCGGCGGCTCGTCCTACGGCGCCAACTGCTACGACTGCGGCACCGTGACCCGCATCGAGGAAGGCGCGGGCAGCCGCACTCCGCAGGCCACCGGTGCCGTCGTCGGCGCCGTGGTCGGTGGTCTGGCCGCGCGCGAGGTCGCGAAGGACCAGACCGACAGCGAAGGCCGCCAGAACACTGCCACCGTCGCGGGCGCCGCCGCCGGTGCCGCGATCGGCAATGCCATCCAGAACCGCGCCGGCATGGGCTACAACATCTTCGTGCGCATGGCCGACGGCCGCGAGCGCGTGGTGTCGCAGGACGACCTCAACGGCATCCGCATCGGTTCGCGGGTGGAGATCCGCAACAACCGCGCATTCGTGCTCTGACCGTGCTCTGACGCTGGTATCGCGTCGAAGCCGGCATCACATCGATGCGCCGGCTTTCAGACAAACACCCGCCCAATGGCGGGTGTTTGTCATTGCAATGAAGGCACACCGTCGAACGGCGAATGGCAGGCCGGGTGCTCAGTGGCCACTACGTCCGTTCAAGCATCGATGCAACAGCGACGCGATGCCTCCGCGCGCGGGGTCCGATTCTGCGAGGTCCGATCCTGCGGGGTCCGATCCTGCGCGATCTGCTTCGGGCCGGATGATCACGACATCTGCATTCTTTCCTTCTCCGCCCGGCTTGCCATCTGCGCCCAGCGAGGACAGTGTGAACGCACTGCCATCGGCGCTCGGCGCGTAGATGAGCGGACGGTGCCAGAGGTCGATGAGATCGCGTGCCGTTCGGTATGGGCCCAGGCGTGCCGGGCCATCGCTCAACAACGCGTCCAGATGCTGCGGATAGCGTCCGTTGTCACTGCGCCAGACGTCGAGCGCGCTGGCCACGACGGTCAGCTGCATGGCCGGCAGCGAACCCCGGTATTCGCAGACATGACCACTCGCGCGCCACCAGACGCCACCCGCCGTGGCAGCGACGAGTACGGCAAGCATCCACGGCCTCCAGCGTTTCACCTCATCAGCGCCCTGGCCCGACAGCAGCCCTTTACTCCACCGCCACCGGGATCTTGCCGATCCGCGCCTGCCACTCGCGCGGGCCGGTCTTGTGCACGGACTCGCCACCGGAATCCACCGCCACGGTCACCGGCATGTCCTGCACCTCGAATTCGTAGATCGCCTCCATGCCCAGATCGGCGAAGCCGACCACTTTCGCGGCCTTGATCGCCTTCGACACCAGGTAGGCGGCGCCGCCGACGGCCATCAGGTACACCGACTGGTGTTTCCTGATCGCCTCGATCGCCACCGGGCCGCGTTCGGCCTTGCCGACCATGCCCATCAGCCCGGTCTGCGCCAGCACCTGCTCGGTGAACTTGTCCATGCGCGTGGCGGTGGTGGGGCCGGCGGGGCCGACGACTTCGTCGCGCACCGGGTCCACCGGGCCGACGTAGTAGATGAATTTGCCGCGCAGGTCGACCGGCAGCGACTCACCCTTGTTGAGCATGTCGACCATGCGCTTGTGCGCGGCGTCGCGGCCGGTCAGCAGCGTGCCGTTGAGCAGCAGCACTTCGCCGGGCTTCCAACTGGCGACCTCTTCCCGCGTCACCGTATCGAGATTCACGCGGCGGCCCTTCGAGGCGTCGTAGGTGAGCTGAGGCCAGTCTTCGAGCGACGGCGGGTCCAGCATCACCGGGCCGCTGCCATCCAGCGTGAAGTGCGCGTGGCGCGTGGCCGCGCAGTTGGGGATCATCGCCACCGGCAGGTTGGCGGCGTGGGTGGGATAGTCCTTGACCTTGATGTCGAGGACGGTGGTGAGCCCACCCAGGCCCTGCGCGCCGATGCCGAGCGCGTTGACCTTCTCGTACAGCTCCAGACGCAGCTCTTCCGCGCGGTTCGACGGGCCACGGGCCTGCAGCTCGGTGATGTCGATCGGCTCCATCAGCGATTCCTTTGCCAGCAGCATCGCCTTCTCGGCGGTGCCTCCGATGCCGATGCCGAGCATGCCCGGCGGGCACCAGCCGGCGCCCATGGTCGGCACGGTCTTCAGCACCCAGTCGACGATGGAATCGGAGGGATTGAGCATGGCGAACTTGGACTTGGCCTCGGAACCGCCGCCCTTGGCCGCGACGATCACATCGACCGTGTTGCCGGGCACGATCCTCACGTTGACCACGCCCGGCGTGTTGTCCTTCGTGTTGGTGCGCTTGCCGGCCGGGTCGGCCAGCACGCTGGCGCGCAGCTTGTTGTCCGGGTGGTTGTAGGCGCGGCGCACGCCCTCGTGGACCATGTCCTCCAACGCCATCGTGGCGTCGTCCCAGCGCACGTCCATGCCCACTTCCAGGAACACGGTGACGATGCCGGTGTCCTGGCAGATCGGGCGGTGGCCTTCGGCGCACATCCGCGAATTGATCAGGATCTGCGCGATGGCGTCCTTCGCCGCGGTGGATTCCTCGCGCTCGTAAGCGGCGGCGAGGTTCCGGATGTAGTCGACCGGGTGGTAGTAGCTGATGTACTGCAGGGCATCGGCGACGGACTGGATCAGGTCTTCCTGGCGGATCGACACCGGGCGGCGTTCGGCGGGCATGGCGGAGGCGTGGGCGGCGGTCACGTGAGCGGCGTCTTGGCGGATGGAGGCAGGATTTTACCCCTCCCTCGCACGGGGCGCCCGCCCGGGACGCTCCGGTACAATACGCATCTGTCCCCGTCCTGCTGCGCTGTTCCCTTCATGGCCTCTCCCTACGGCACCGAAACCGTGCTGGATGTCCGTCACTGGACCGATTCCTACTTCAGCTTCACCACCACGCGCGACGACGGGTTCCGCTTCGACAACGGCCAGTTCGTGATGATCGGCCTGGCGGTTCCGCAGGCCGATGGTTCGCTCAGGCCGCTGATGCGCGCCTACTCCATCGCCAGCGCCAACTGGGAAGAACAGCTGGAGTTCTTCAGCATCAAGGTGCCGAACGGGCCGCTGACCTCGCGTCTGCAGCACATCCAGCCCGGCGACGGCATCCTGATCGGACGCAAGCCCACCGGCACGCTGCTGATTTCGGACGTGCACCCGGGACGCAACCTGTATCTGCTCTCCACCGGCACCGGGCTGGCGCCGTGGCTGTCGATCATCAAGGACCCGGCCACCTACGAGCGCTTCGAGAAGGTGATCGTGGTCCATGGCGTGCGCGGCGCAAACGACCTGGCCTATCGCGACTACATCGTCAACGCGCTGCCGAGCCATGAATTCCTGGGCGAAGAGATCGCGCAGAAGCTGCTGTACTACCCGGCGGTGAGCCGCGAGGACTTCGACTGGGCCGGCCAGTCGCACCGCGGGCGCGTGACCGAACTGCTGGAGAGCGGCCGGATCGCGGCGGATCTCGGGCTCGCGCCGCTCGACCCCGCGCACGACCGCGCGATGATCTGTGGCAGCCCGCAGATGCTGGCCGACTTCCGCACCATCCTCGACGGCCGGGGCTTCACCGCGTCGCCGCGGATCGGCACCGCGGGGGAGTACGTGTTCGAGCGCGCGTTCGTGGAGAAGTGAGCGCAGGCGGCGCGCACCGAGCGCGCCACGGCGCCATGCGCTCCCGTCAAGCTTCCGTCACGCTTCCATCGCGCTCCCATCGCGCTTCCAGCGGCATGCCGGCCCATTGCATGCCGATCCATTGCATGCGGCTCTGTGGCATGCGGCTCTTGTGCGTGTGGCACCAGCGCGCCTGACCTGTCGATCAGGCGGGATGCGGCACACGCACGTCTAGCCGCACCGGCAGGGCCGTGGAACGCAGCGGTTCCGTCCGGCACGCGCCTGCGCCCCCGGGCCCTGCTAGCCTGCCGGTCTTCCGGCCATCCGCACTCCACCATGCCCACACACCCTGTCGCCAGCCCTCCCGGCCCTGCTGCGCCGCATCGCCGCGGCCTCGCCATCTTCCGTCGGCTGCGCGGGTTCGCGCCGCTCGTGCTGGGCGCTGCGCTGGCCCTGCTCGCCGGATGCGTGGCGATGGGCGACCCCGACCGCCCCATTCCCACCACGCTCGTTCCCGCGCCGCAGCCAGCGCAGCGGCTGGTGGTGATGCTGCCGGGGCGCGGCGACGATCTGGAAGGCCTGCGCGCCAGCGGCATCGTCGGTGCCGTGCAGGGCGCCTGGCCGGACGCCGACGTGGTCCTCGCCGAGCTGACCCTGAGCTACTACATGCGCGGCGATGCGCCCGAACGGCTGCACCGCGAGGTCATCGTGCCGGCGCGGGCGCGCGGCTACCGCGAGATCTGGCTGGCCGGCGCCTCGATGGGCGGCATGGGCACGCTGATGTACGAGCGCCTGCATCCCGGCGAACTGGACGGCCTGGTGCTGCTGGCGCCCTTTGTCGGCGACCGGCCGCTGCTGCGCGAGATCCGCCAGGCCGGCGGACTGGCCACCTGGGACCCGGGCCCGGTCCAGGAGGTCGGGGCCAAGACCTGGCAGCGCGAACTCTGGCGGCATCTGAAGGGCTGGAATGCCGACAGCGACCGCCCGCAGCGGGTGTGGCTGGCCTATGGCGACCGCGACTACCTGCGCGACACCCTGCCGCCGCTGGCCGAGCTGCTGCCGCAGGATCAGGTCTCGATCCTGCCCGGCGGGCATGACTGGACGGTCTGGACCCGCGGGATGCGCGAGGCGCTGCTGGCCGCGGACCGCAAGGCCGGGCGCAGCCCCTGACCCACACGCTGGCACGCGGCAGGGCTGCGGACGACGGGTCGAGCCCGCCGCGTTCGCCCGCAGCCGACGCTCACTCGCCGCCGTAGTTCAGCCAGATCCTGGCGCGCTGCACGCTGTCGAACACGCGGCATTCGTAGCCACGCTCGCGGCCGAGGATCTCGCCCACTTCCATCCGGCTGATCGCGGTGCCGCGCACGTCGACATAGGCCACGCGCACATCCTCGAAGCCCTGGCCCTGCATGGCGCGCATCAGGCGCAGCATTCCCTCCTCGTCGGGCACCACGCCACGGGTGTGGTCGACCACGAGCACCTTGCGCGCACCGACCCGACGCATGGCCTCGGCCACGTCCATGAACAGCGCGATCAAATGCTCGGCGGTATCGATCCAGCCCTCGACCTGCGCTTCCAGCAGCTCCCTGCGCTCGTCGAAGGTGATGGCGAAGGTCCGTTCGCCCGGGTCGACATCAGCGTCCCTGTCGATGTCATCGTGCATTGCGACTCCCTGAATATCGGTCATGCGGCCGCGCTCAACCCAGCGCCGCCTCGATGTCGCGGGCCAGCGACTCGGGCGTGTCGGTGGGGGCATAGCGCTTGACCACCTTGCCGTCGCGGCCGATCAGAAACTTGCTGAAATTCCACTTGATGGCATCCAGGCCCAGGAAGCCGCCCTTCTGCTCCTTCAGCCAGGCCCAGAGCGGGTGCGCCTTGGCGCCGTTGACGTCGATCTTGGCGAACATCGGGAAGTCGACGTCGTAATTGAGCGAGCAGAAATTGCGGATCTCCGCCTCGTCGCCCGGCTCCTGATGGCCGAACTGGTCGCAGGGGAAGCCCAGGATCACCAGACCGCGGTCGCGATAGGTCTCCCACAGCGTCTGCAGGCCGGCGTATTGCGGGGTGAAGCCGCACTTGGAAGCGACGTTGACGACCAGCAGCACCTTGCCCGAGAAATCGGACAGGGCCTGGTCGTGGCCGTCGATGTCGACGGCGGAAAAATCGTAGGCGGTGGTCATCGGAGACTCCGGAAAGGGACGGTAACGAGGGGACGCAGCGCAACGCGGCGGCCCTGCCGGGCGATGTGGCCCCTGCACTGCCACAGCACGGCGAATGCCTGGAGAACGGCCTGAAGAGGGTGCGACCGGACACCCTCCGCGCAGCTTCGCCGCGGGCGGACCCGCGGCGGACAGACAGGCCACGCGCACGCCTGCGGGCAAGTGGCACCGCACACACGGGGCGGTGCGCAGTATGCCAGCGGCAGCCCCGAGCGGGTTGCGGGGGCGGTCAGTCGACCGGTACCGCCTCCGCGAAGGGCTTGATGCCGTAGGCGGTGTACAGCGCGCTCGGGGAATAGGCCACCCCGTTCTTGATCACCAGCACCGCACGGCGCAGATCGCCGATGTCGCGGGTGGGGTCGCCGTCGAACAGCACCAGGTCGGCGCGCTTGCCGGCTTCGATCGCGCCGCGGTCGTCCATCGTCCGCGAGTGCCGCGCGGCGGTCCAGGTGGCCGTCTGCAGCGCCTGCGCGGGGGTCATCCCGGCCTGCACGTACAGCTCCAGCTCGCGCTGCAGGGTGAAGCCCGGCATGCCGTCGGTGCCGGCCAGGATCGGCACGCCGGCGCGGTACATGCGGCCGACGAATTCCACCATCTTCTGGTAGGAGCGCTCGTAGCGGGCCGCGGTCTCGTCGTCGGGGATGTCGAAGCTCGCGACCTTCAGGCTGCGCTGTAGGTTGGACGGCAGATGGTCGACGACCGCCACGAAGGCCGGCGCGGTCTGCCCGGCGCGATGGCGGATGAAGTCGAAGGTGGCGATGGTCGGGTCCACCGCGATCTGTGCACCGGCGAGCGCAGCGATGAAGTCCTGCACCGGCGCGCTGTCGAAATCCAGATCGGCCACACCGCGGGCGGGCAGATAGAAGCGTTCCAGGGTGCGGGTGTCGGTGGTCTCGTCGACCAGGAAGTTCAGCAGCACCTGGTTGATATGCTGGATCTCGTCGAAGCCCGCATCGACCACGTCCTGCGCGCGCAGGTACACGGGCACGTGCCCACTCACGCGCAGGTCGCGGCTGTGCGCGTAGGCCACGATGTCGCGCAGGATGTCCTTCGGGAAGGAGTTGTAGATCTTGATGCCGACGTATTTGCGGTCGGCGTACCAGTCCACGGCCTTCTTCGCCTCGGCAAGGGTCGAGATCACGAACCCGTTGCGCGCCGACATCGGGCTTTCGCCCTCGATGAAGCCGGCCGGCACCACGCCGGGCGAGAGCAGCTTGCCGCTGCGCTCGGCGGCCATCAGCCGCTGCAGGGTCGCGTTGTCGTTGCCCATGTCGCGCACGGTGGTCACGCCGGCCGCCAGGTGCAGCCCGCCCTGCCACTCGTCGATGTGGCCGTGCATGTCGAACAGGCCCGGCGTGAGCACACGGCCGCCGGCGTCGATGACGCGGTCGGCACCGCTGCCCTCACCCGTGGCCAGCACCGCGACGATGCGGCCGTCGCGGATCAGCACGTCGGAAGGCTCGCCCAGCACCGCGGCGCGGCTGTCGAACACGCGGGCGTTGCGGATCAGGGTGGTGCCGGACAGCGGCTTGCCCAGACGCTTGTTCATGCCCATCAGCACGCTGCGTTCGGCCTGGCGCTGGCGGTCTTCGAGGGTCTGCGCGCTGGTTTGCCAACCGTTCTCGATCAACTGCATCCAGCCGGGCAGGATGTAGGCGAACAGACGCGGTTCGCTGTCGCCGGTGAGCCAGTAGAAGGAAGGCACCAGGTCCATGCCGGTCACCTTGACCAGGCGCGCGCGCAGGACGGGCGCGCCGCTGCCGCCCAGCTCGACCTCGTCGACCTGCTCCAGCGACAGACTGCCACCGGGGATCAGCGGCAGGCGCTCGCCGCCACGCTTCGCCAGCGCGGCTACCGCCAGGCTGGTGGCGTACGGCGACCCGCCCAGCGGCGCATAGACCGCGCCGGGTTCATGCGGCTGGCGGCCCTGTTCGGAGGTCGAAGCCCACACCGCCTCGCCGGACTCCACCCGGAACCGCTCTTCGACCGGCGCACCGAAGGTGGACTTGCCCTGCACGGAATACGTGGCGAAGCCGCCGTCCGGGCCGAGCACGAACTCTTCCTTCAGCTCCGGACCACGGCCGTTGTCCTTGAACAGATAGTCCACGCGCACGATGCCGTCGTCGCCGCGCACCACGTCCAGATGACCCGCCTTGCGGCCGTCGTCGACCAGCACGACATAGTTGGGGCCGGCCTGGGCACGTGCCCCGAACGACACGGCAGCGATCGCCAAGACGAGTGTGATGAAAGCATTGCGCAGCATTGTGGTTTCTCCCAGAACCGGTCTCATGCGCCCCCAGTGCAGGGCGCCGTCTCGCCGTTCAGTGTAGCCGACGGGCACGGTTCGGGACGGGATGCGGCCGGGGCCACCTCCCTGCAGGCGCTACACGGAGAGATCACCGACGGGGCTTGGCTGTGGATGGCAGCCCCGAAGTTGGCAGTCCCGAACCCGCATCTGCAGCTTGCTGCGCGAGGAGGCTGCAGGCGTGGGGCCGGCCCGAGGCAGATCCCATCCGGAAACGGCTCCGGTCCAGGCACCCCGGCAGACAGCGACGCCGCCTCCCTGCCCTCGCCGTGGTGATGATCGAACTCCGCGGGCAGCGGCGCCGCACTGCACGGCGCCGCGAGCGAGGCTCACTCCTCGTCGTCGACCTGCTGGTCGCCTTCGTCGACGTCTCGCCGTTCCGCCCGCTGGATCTTGCTCTGTGCCTCGGCGCGAGTATCGGAGACGCCCGGCAGCGAGGCCGGCGGCGCCAGCAGCAGCGCCGGGTCGATGCGCTTGCCCAGCCAGCGCAGGCCGATATGCAGATGCGGGCCGGTGGCCCGGCCGGTCGCGCCCACCGTACCCAGCGCCTGGCCGCGCGTCACGCTGTCTCCGGGTTTGACGTCGATCTTGTCCAGATGGAACAGCATGCTCACCAGCCCGCCACCGTGGTCGACGAAGACCGACTTGCCGCTGTAGTAGTGATCGTCCGCCAGGACAACACGTCCATCCGCCACCGCGCGGAGCGGTGTGCCCGAGGACACCGGGTAGTCGCGACCGGTGTGCAGGCTGCGATGCCCCTCGCCGAAACGGCGGATGCTGCCGAAATCGTCCTCGCTGGAAGGCAGGTTGGCGACCGGCGATTCCAGCGGAAGCGTGAACCGTGCGGGCGCGTCTTCCCCGTCGAGGATGCGTACCACCTGGGTGCGCTCGCGTGCCGCGCGCGCCCTGGCATCCTTGGGCGGGTCCAGATAGGCCTGCATGCTCTCGGGCAGCACCATGTCCACGCTCGGGAAATCCGCCTTCTGCACCATCAGGCTGCCGGTCTTGCGCTCGCCCTTGGCGTTCCACAGGGCGATATCGTGCAGCCCGGGCTTGGCCGCAAGATCGACCGGGTAGTAGCACACGCCCTCGATCGCCGGATAACGTCGGCCATAGATGCCGCAGTGTGCCGCGGCCTCGCCGCTCCAGCGGGCGACGCCGCCCTGCGGCGCGGTCACCCGGTGCGTGGCGTCCTCCGCGTGCAGGTGGGCGGGGGTGGCGGTGAGTCCGCCGACGAGCAGGGCCGTGCAGGCCGCGTAGAGCTTGTTCATCGCACATCTCCGATCGGATCAGGGAAGGCTGCGCCTTGGCGCAGCGACAGGCCGGATGCCCATGTGCGGTCAAGCCTAGCGTCGGTGCAACGACGCGACTGACACGAGGCTGCGACGACTCGAGCGGAGTTCATGATCGCCGCCGTCCGCAACCGATGCCGCCCGTCGTGCGCTTGCGAAATTCCTCGGAAATCGCTCCTTTACAAGCGTAATTCGCCAAAGACACGGCACGCGAGGGCGTCCGGGCGATGGCGCCGATTTTCTTCCCACGCACACGCATTCCGCATGATCGATGCGTCGGATTGCACGAACGCCACCAACTCTCCTGCTGGGCTGCGCGAAAACGCGCGGCGCGCAGCTGGCGCCTGCGGATCGGCGCCAAGAAAAACACCGACCCGCTCGCGCGGGCCGGTGTCGACAGAACGACTGCTGGGAGCGCTCCTTACGGGGAGCAGCAGACTCAGAACGAGGCCTTGAACTCCACACCGAAGGTGCGCGGCTCGTTGAGGAAGCCGGTGAGGTTGTTGAAATCGATGCCGCCGACGATGGCCTCCTCGTCGGTGATGTTGCGGCCGTACAGCGCGACCTCGTAGGCACCGCCGTTCCAGTTGTAGCCAAGACGCAGGCCGCCTTCCAGCAGCGAGGCGCCGGTGAATTCGGTCGACTCGTACAGGAAGAAATTCACCTCGCTGCGGTAGGCCCAATCGGTGTAGGCGAAGAACTCGCCGTTGCCGACCGGCAGGCCATAGCGCGCGGTGAGGTTGTAGACGTGCTTGGGCGCCTGCGGCAGGGCGTTGCCGTCGATGCGGAAGGTGCCGGGCACGGTGCCTGCGGGATCGTTCACGGTGCAGCCGCCACCGCAGCCGAACACCACCAGGTCGTTGTCCTGGATCTCGGTGTCGTTGTAGCTGGCGCCGAAGGTGACGTAGAGCTGGTCGGTCAGCCACGCCTGCAGGTCGAGCTCGGCGCCCTGGCCCACGGTCTTGTCGGCATTGACCAGACGCGCGGTATTGCTGGCGCCGCCGACCGCGGTGAGCTGCTGGTCGTCGATGGTGTAGCGGTACAGCGCGAAGCCCAGGCGCAGGCGGTCGTCCCACAGCTGCGCCTTCACGCCGGCCTCGTACGACAGCACGGTCTCGCTGTCGGCCACGGTGACCAGCTGATCAGCGGGGAGCGAGGCGTCGGCGAACATCAGCCGGCCCTGGATGCTGGGCGCACGGAAGCCGGTGGCGACGCGGCCGTAGACGTTCACCGCATCGCTGGCGGCATAGACCGCACTGAGGTCCCAGCTGACGTTGCTGTCGTCCGGGCTGACCTTGATCGCCGGGATCGGCGGGCCGAACGGGCCGACCACGCGCTCGGCGACGAAGTCCTTGCGGTCGTCGGTGTAGCGCACGCCGCCGCGCAGCTTGAGCTTGTCGGTGGCGTCGAAATCGGCCGAAGCGAACACCGCCCAGGCGGTGTTGTCCTGGCGCTGCACGGCGTAGCCGTTCTGCGGGTTGCCCGGAGCCAGCGTGTCGTAGCTGAAGCTGTCCACGTCGATGCGCTCGTCGAACCAGAACACGCCGGCCTGCCAGTCGAAGCGGCCGAGTTCGTTCGACTCGATGCGGAACTCCTGGCTGTACTGGCGGTGCTCGGGCAGGCCGTCGGCGGATTCGGCCGGGAACGGGATGAAGCCGGGGCCGAAATTGCCGGGGCCGAGGAAGGCCGCACCGAAGCCGCCGTCGATGTCGCCGCGGCTGAAGGCATCGACACTTTCGTAACCGGTGATCGAATGCAGGGTGTAGCGGCCCAGATCCCAACGCACGCGCAGGTTGGCGCCGACCTGGTCGAGATCCTGCTCATTGATGCCGTCGATCGACACGCGGTCGCGGTCGAAGCCGTCGACCAGGTCATTGGTGCCGGGCTTGATGATGTTGGCGCGGAACAGCCGCGCGGTGCCGTCCAGCTTGCGTGCGTGCACGTTGAACAACACATCCACCGCCTCGCTGGGCGCATGCAGCACCTGCAGACGCGCAGCGGTTTCCTCGAAACCTTCCAGGTCGTCGCCGGGGCCGTTGAACGTGTTGTCGACGCTGTCGTCGCGGCGCTGGTGCAGCACCGACAGACGCGCGGAGGTGTTGGCGCCGAGCGGGCCGGTGATCGCGCCCTGCAGGTTGACGCTGTCGTCGCTGCCGTAGCCGATGCGCGCGTAGCCGCCGAACTCGTCCTGCGGACGCGCGGACTCGAACTTGAGCACGCCGGCCGGGGAATTGCGGCCGAACAGGGTGCCCTGCGGGCCGCGGGCCATTTCCACCTGATCCAGATCGAACAGCGGGAAGCCCTTGAGGATCGGGTTTTCCTGCACCACGCCGTCGTAGACCAGCGACACCGGCTGCGAGGCGTTGAGATCGAAGTCGGTATTGCCCAGGCCGCGGATGTAGAAGCGCGGGAAGGCGCGGCCGAACGAGGATTCGATGTTGAGGCTGGGCAGGCGGCCGGACAGCAGGCGGATGTCGTCGCCGCTGGCGGTGAGGGCTTCGAGCTTGTCACGGTCGACGGTGGTGATCGCCATCGGCACGTCCTGGATGTTCTCGCTGCGGCGCTGGGCGGTCACGGTGATCGCATCGAGCGTGCGCGCCTCGTCTTCGGCGGCGGGGGTGGCGTCCTGTGCGGAGGCCATGAGCGGCAGGGCGAGGAGGATGGCGGCACTGAGCAGATCGCAAGTCAGGCGGCCGTGGCGACGGCCGCGACGGGCCGGGCTGGAAACGACGGTCATGGTGGAAATCCTGTGAGGGAGGAAGCGCCTGTACCGGAGAGTGTGATCGGTGTCTGGTTGCACAAGGTTTGCCGGATCGCAGTACGCCGGCGCATTGTAATGGTTCCGTTAATGCGATACCCCGCAACCTGTCACTTTCGCCAACGCACGCGCCCGGGCATGCCTTTCGTCATGGGCTCGCCGGACCCGCTTCGGCTAGGCTTGGGGTTTGTTTCCCAAGGCCCGATCGATGACCCGTCTTCACGTTTGCGTGCTCGCCTTCGCCATTTCCGCCGCCATCGCCGGCTGTGCCAGCACCCCGGCGGGCGAGTCTGCCGCCTCCGCCGAGTCCACTTCCATGCCCGATGCCGACACCCGCAACGCCAACCCCCTGTTCACGACGAGTCCGCTGAGCTTGGGCTATCCGCAGTTCGACCGGATCCAGGACAGCCACTTCGGGCCGGCCTTCGACCGCGGCATGCAGGAGCAGCTGGAGGAAATGGCGACGATCGCCGACCAGAGCGCGGCGCCGACCTTCGAGAACACCATCGTGGCGATGGAAAAGAGCGGGCAGCTGCTCAACCGCACCAGCGCCGTGTTCTACAACCTCTCCGGCGCCGACACCAACGACGCCCGCCAGAAGATCCGCGCCGACTACGCAGGCAAACTGTCCGCGCACAACGACGCGATCTTTCTCAACGACAAGCTCTATCGCCGGGTCAAGGCGCTCCACGACCGCCGCGACTCGCTCGGCCTGGACGCCGAAGGCGTGCGCCTGATCGAGCGCTATCACACCGATTTCGTGCGCGCCGGCGCCGCGCTGGACGACGCGCAGAAGGCACGGGTGAAGGCGATCAACACGCGCATGGCCGAGCTGAGCAACCGGTTCAGCGAGAATGTGCTGGCGGAAGTGAATGCGTCGGCCGTGTTGTTCGACGACCGCAAGCAGCTGGATGGCCTGAACGATGCGCAGATCGCCACGGCCGCCGAGGCCGCGACCAAGGCCGGCCACCCCGGCAAGTACCAGATCGCCCTGCTCAACACCACCGGCCAGCCGCCGCTGGCGCAGCTGCACGACCGCGCCTCGCGCGAGCGTATCTTCAAGGCCTCGATCGCCCGCGGCGGACGCGGTGGCGCCTACGACAACACCGCCATCGTCTCCGAGATGATGAAGCTGCGCGCCGAGCGCGCCAACCTGCTGGGCTACGCCAATCACGCTGCTTTCGTGCTCGAGGACGAAACCGCCGGCAACACGACAGCGGTCAACGACATGCTCTCCAAACTGGCGCCGGCTGCCGTCGCCAATGCGAAGAAGGAGGCCGCCGACATCCAGGCGGTGATCGACGCCGAACAGAAAGCCAAGGGCCAGCCGAGCTTCAAGCTCGAACCGTGGGACTGGGCCTACTACACCGAAAAGGTGCGCCAGGCGCGCTACGACTTCGACGAATCGCAGCTCAAGCCGTATCTGGAGCTGAACAACGTGCTGGAGAACGGCGTGTTCTTCGCCGCCAACAAGCTCTACGGGCTCACGTTCAAGAAGCGCACCGACCTGCCGGTCTATCACCCCGACGTGAGCACCTACGAGGTCTACGACGCGGACGGCAAGCTGCTGTCGATCTTCATCTCCGACATGTACGCGCGCCCGTCCAAGCGCGGCGGCGCGTGGATGAACGAGTACGTCTCGCAGTCCGACCTGATGGGCACGCGCTCGGTGGTCGGCAACCATCTCAACATCCCCAAGCCGCCGGCCGGCGAGCCCACGCTGATGACCTGGGACGAGGTCACCACCCTGTTCCACGAGTTCGGCCACGCATTGCACGGCATGTTCTCGGACGTGACCTACCCGCGCTTCTCCGGCACCAGCGTGCCCCGCGATTTCGTGGAGTACCCGTCGCAGGTCAACGAGATGTGGGCCGACTGGCCGGAAGTGCTGGCCAACTACGCCAAGCACCACCAGACCGGCGAGCCGATGCCCAAGGCACTGCTGGACAAGGTGCTGGCCAGCGCCAAGTTCAATCAGGGCTTCGCGACCACCGAGTATCTGGCCGCCGCCATGCTCGACCAGCGCTGGCACCAGATCGGCGCCGCGCAGGTGCCCGCCGCCAGCGGCGTGCTGGCCTTCGAGGCGAATGCACTCAAGGCCGATGGTGTCGATTACTACGCCGTGCCGCCGCGCTACCGCACCACCTACTTCAGCCACATCATGGGCGGCTACTCCGCCGGCTACTACGCCTACATCTGGTCGGAAGTGCTGGATGCCGAGAGCGTGCAGTGGTTCAAGGAGAACGGCGGCCTGAGCCGCAAGAACGGCGACTGGTTCCGCAGCAAGCTGCTCAGCCGCGGCGGGTCGAAGGACGCGGTCGCCGCGTTCGTCGAGTTCCGCGGGCGCCAGCCGCAGATCGAGCCGCTGCTCAAGCGTCGCGGTCTGGATGCGCCGACCGGCAAGTAAGGCCGCACGCCGCTGCATCCTCGCAACCGAACCGCCCGGCATGCCCGGGCGGTTCGCGTTTGCGGACGCCGCAGGCGCATCCATGCCCCACCCTGCGGCGTAGGATCGACAGGCCACGAGGGGCGTGTCGCCGCACTGCGCTGCCCCGAGACATGGCCTCCACTGAGCCACGGCATCCACGCGACACCCGCGAGACACCGCACCCACGCCTTCCATGTCGTCCACCTCGCCCTGCGCCCCCACCATCGCCGAGACCGGCGCACAGCTGTCCGCCTGGCTGGCACGTTTCGAGCGCGTGTTCGTGCTGACCGGCGCGGGCGTGAGCACGGCGTCGGGCATTCCGGACTACCGCGACGCGGACGGCGGCTGGAAACGCACGCCGCCGGTCACCTGGCAGGCCTTCACCTGCGATGCGGCGACCTACCGCCGCTACTGGGCGCGGAGTTTCGTGGGTTGGCCGCGGTTTTCGCGTGCGCAGCCGGGCCCCGCGCACCGTGCGCTGGTGGCACTGGCCGCGCATGGCCCGCTCGCCAGCATGATCACCCAGAACGTGGATGGCCTGCATCAACGCGCCGGCAGCGAGGATGTGATCGATCTGCATGGCCGCCTGGACAGCGCGATCTGTCTGCGCTGCGGCGCGCGGCTGTCGCGCGATGATCTGCAGTCGCGCATGGCGGCGCAGAATCCGCACTGGAACAGCGGCGAAGCCGCGACTGCGCCCGATGGCGACGCCGATCTCGACCCCGCCGCGGCGGCGCGTTTCGTTGCCCCGCACTGTGCGGTCTGCGATGGTCTAATCAAGCCGGACGTGGTGTTCTTCGGCGAGAACGTGCCGGGCGAGCGCTATCGCCGCGCGCTCGATGCGCTGCATGCCGCGGAGGCGGTTCTGGTGGTGGGGTCGTCGCTGATGGTCTATTCCGGCTTCCGCTTCGCGCGCATGGCGCACGAGCGCGGGCAACCGCTGGCCATCCTCACCCGCGGGCGCACACGCGCGGACGCGCTCGCCGGCCTGAAGCTGGATGCCGAATGCGGGGCGACACTTGAGGCCGCCGTGACGGCGCGCGGGCCGACACCGCCCACGCAGGTGGGCGGCCGGCAGGCCAGCGAGCCCGGCTGAGGCTCAGCGAGCCGGCCGGTCCAGTGCCTCGCGCAGCGGGTCCTGGGCCGATGACGGCGGCTTCACGCCTCCGGCCTCCGCCACGAACAGCGCGCGGTACGCGGGATCCACATGCGGCAGCAGCAGCGCGGCCGGCACCTCGACCGAGCTGCTGGCATCCGTGTAGGGCCCGACCTGATACGGCGGGAACACGAATCGCAGGGCCGCGATCCGCCGCCCGTCCTCGGCCATCACCGGCTCGAAGTTGTGGAAGGACTCCGGCTTCGGCACCGTGCCCGCATCGATCATCTTTCCCGCTTCGCGCAGGATGCGCGCGCGGTCGGTCGGGTCCATCTCGTCCGCGTCCACGCGCTGGAACAATTCGGTATGCAGCTGCTCGCGTGCGAACTCGGACACCGCGCTCCAGCCCTTCGGCGAGGTGATCAGGCGCTCGGCGAGCAGCCGCTCGCCGCGCTCGGGCAGCCACACGAAGCGTTCGATCAAGGGCACGCTGTGCGCCCCGCCGAGGAAACTGCTGCCGTCGCCGGCCACCACGACCAGCTCGGGCGTATCGGCCAGCAGGGTGTAGGTGAGGACGAGATCGTAGAACAGGCCCTCGGCGTTTTCCGGAGCGCGACCGAGCGCCTCGTCCAGGTCGGCCCGCGCCTTGTCGGTATAGGCCTGCAGCTCGGTCGCAAGGCCCTGATGGCGGTCGATGCCCTGCGGATAGGTGATGCCGACGCGATAGCGCGCATCGCCCTCGCTCACGTCGCTCAAGGTCACCTTGGGCGCGGGCGCATCCTTGGCGGGCGCGGCCTCGGATGTGCCCCCCGCGCCGGGTGTCGTCCCCGCGGACTGCTCGTTGTCCGCCTGCTGCCCGCAGGCCGGGAGCAGGAGTACAAGGCACAGCAGCGAGCACACCGCCGGGAATGTCGCGCGGCGGTGGCGCCCGGCAGCGGCCGGGCGCGATGCCCGGCCAGGGTTCGGGACGGGGTGTCGATTCGGGGGATGAGCGGTGGCCATCGGGGGGCATCCTGTCCGCGGCTGCGGAGGCGGGTCTGGGGAGGGGGCCGCGCGTTGCGGCCGCGACATTCTATGGCGTGCACCCGCCGGCCCGGAACGACAGGCCATCAGCCGCGCAAAACGACGGCCGGCCAGGGCCGCGCCGTGCAAAAAAGAGAACGGAGTTCACGAGGGCGATCGCTGCGGCCGCATGGCGCCCAGGCCGCGAGCGGGGGCTCCGATCCATCGGCCCGGCGCGGCCAGAACTCGCAGACCGTGGTCGACAGGCCGGACGGACCGCCGAACAGAGCGGGGGGTCGCGGCCGAATGCGGAGTCCGGAAACGACGAACCCCGGGCGAGCCCGGGGTTCGTCGGGATATTCCGTTGGACGGATATCAGAGCGCCTGGACTTCATCCGCCTGCAGGCCCTTCTGGCCCTGCACGACCTTGAAGGTGACCTTCTGGCCTTCCT
>ERZ1066122.487-NODE-487-length-41748-cov-10.845394_pt1 | contig 41748 bp, 45 predicted proteins | sample MGYA00382769_ERZ1066122 | MGnify/ENA primary metagenome ERZ1066122 (study PRJEB33369, sample SAMEA5778352) | biofilm metagenome | biome: Industrial cooling water; feature: Water cooling tower basin; material: Biofilm | place: United Arab Emirates | collected... | reverse complement strand
GCAGGCAATGACAGCGCGCCGTGCAACACCGCGCTCGATGCCCAGGCCGATGCGGCGCGCGCCGGGGTGGAGGCGGGCGGCGGCATGCCGCGCCGCTTCAACACCATCACCGTCACGGACGGGATCGCCATGGGCCACCAGGGCATGAAGGCCTCGCTCGTCAGCCGGGAAGTGATTGCCGATTCGATCGAACTCAGCGTGCGCGGCCATTGCTATGACGCGCTTGTCGGCTTTGCCGGGTGCGACAAGTCGCTGCCGGGCATGATGATGGCGATGCTGCGCCTGAACGTGCCGTCCGTGTTCGTCTATGGCGGCTCGATCCTGCCCGGCAGCTATGAGGGGCGGGACGTCACCGTCGTCGACGTGTTCGAGGCGGTCGGCCAGCACGCCGCCGGTCGCTGCCCGCTGCAGCAGCTGGTCGCGCTCGAGAAAGTCGCCTGCCCCGGGCACGGCGCATGCGGCGGCCAGTTCACCGCCAACACCATGGCCTGCGTTGCCGAGGCGATCGGCCTGTCGCTGCCCAACTCGAACATGGTGCCGGCGCCTTACCGCGCCCGCGACGAAGTGGCGCGTGCGGCGGGCGAGGCAGTGATGCTGTGCCTCGAACGGAACCTTCGCCCGCGCGACATCTGCACCCGCGCCGCCTTCATGAACGCCGCGCGCGTGGTCGCGGCGACCGGCGGTTCCACCAACGCCGCGCTGCATCTGCCGGCGATGGCCCATGAAGCCGGCATAGAGTTCGATTTGTTCGACGTAGCAGACGTCTTCAAATCAACACCTTATCTCGCAGACCTGAAACCGGGCGGGAAGTATGTCGCAAAGGACATGTACGACGCCGGCGGTGTCTACATGCTGATGAAGACGATGCTCGACGGCGGCCTGCTCGACGGCGATTGCCTGACGGTGACCGGCCGGACGCTTGGCGAGAACATCGAGCGCGTCAGCTGGAATCCGGACCAGAAAGTCATCCGCGAAGTCACCAACCCGATCACGCCGACCGGCGGAGTCGTCGGGCTGCGCGGCAGCCTTGCCCCGGATGGTGCGATCGTCAAAGTCGCCGGCATGGCCCGGCTGCAGTTCGAAGGCCCGGCCCGGGTGTTCGATTGCGAGGAGGATGCGTTCGCCGCGGTCGAAGGCCGCGCGATCGCCGAAGGCGCGGTGATCGTGATCCGCTACGAAGGCCCGAAAGGCGGGCCGGGCATGCGCGAAATGCTCTCGACGACGGCGGCGCTCTACGGTCTCGGCATGGGCGAGAAAGTGGCGCTGATCACCGACGGCCGCTTCTCCGGCGCCACGCGCGGCTTCTGCATCGGCCATGTCGGCCCGGAAGCGGCCGATGGCGGGCCGATCGCGCTGGTCGAGGATGGCGACATCATCCGCATCGACGCGGAAGCAGGCACCATTGATCTTGACGTCCCCGAAGAGGTGCTCGCCGCCCGCCGCGCCGCCTGGCGTCCGCGCAGGCACGATTACCAGTCGGGGACGTTGTGGCGCTACGCCCGCAATGTCGGCCCGGCCTTTCAGGGCGCCGTCACGCACCCCGGCGCAAAGGCGGAGACGCATGTGTTCGCGGACATCTGACTGTCTCCCTGACCGTGTCCCGGCCTCTTCCACCCTCATTGCCGGAGGGGCGCCGGACGCATGAGCGCCCGCCTGATCCTCACCGCCGCCGAGATCCGCGCCGCCGAGGCCGCGGCGATGGCGGCAGGCGTGTCGGTCGAAGCGCTGATGGAGCGGGCAGGGGCGGCGGTGGCGGAGGCGGCGTGGCGCTTTGCCGGGCCGCTCCGGGCGCTGATCCTCGCCGGACCCGGCAACAATGGCGGCGATGGCTATGTCGCCGCGCGCCATCTCCAGGCGCGGGGGATCGAGGTCATGGTCGCCGCGCTCGGCGCGCCCAGGGCGGGAGCAGCGGCTGCCGCGCGCGCGGCGTGGGACGGGCCGGTCGTGCGGTTCGAAGAAGCTCCGCCTGCGCCTCTCCTGATCGATGCGCTGTTCGGCACCGGGCTTGCCCGCGGTCTCGATGCGGCGGTTGCCGATCGTCTCGCCGCGCTGGCCGGCGCCGCCCGCGCCACCATTGCCGTCGATCTGCCGAGCGGGGTGGAGTCGGACAGCGGCGCCTGCCTGAGCCCGGTGCCGCGCTTCGATCTGACGGTCGCACTCGGGACGCTCAAGCCCGCCCACCGGCTGCTGCCGGCGGCGGGCCGCTGCGGCCGGGTCGCCGTCGCCGATATCGGCCTTTCGCCGGCCGGCGATCTGGTTGAACTCGGGCGGCCCGCGCTGACGCCGCCGGCGCCGGAGGATCACAAATACAGCCGTGGCCAGGTTGCAATCGTCGCGGGATCGATGCCGGGCGCGGCGCGGCTGGCGGCGCTTGCCGCGGCCCATGCCGGCGCCGGCTATGTGCTGCTGTTCGAATCCGTGCCCGCGCACGGGCCCCCGCATGCGATTGTTCACCGGGCGTGGGGTGACGGCGCCCTCGACGATCCGCGAATCGGCGCGGTCGTCGTCGGCCCCGGCCTCGGCCGCGATGGTGACGGCAAGCGCCGGCTGGACGCCGCGCTGGGGAGCGGGCGGCCGTGCGTCGTCGATGGCGATGCGCTCCACTTGCTCGATGCGCTGCGGCTGACCCGGCTGGCGGGCAGCGTGCTGACGCCGCACGACGGCGAATTCCGCGCTGCGTTCGGCGATCTGCCGGGCAGCAAGCTCGACCGGACCCGTGCCGCCGCCGCCCGCGCCGGCGCCGTGATCGTCCACAAAGGCGCCGACACGGTGATCGCGGCGCCGGACGGTCGCGCCGCCATTGCGCCGCCGGCGTCCCCCTGGCTGTCGACCGCCGGCACCGGCGACGTGCTCGCCGGCGCGATCGGCGCGTTCCTCGCCCGCGGGCTGGCGCCGTTCGCAGCGGCACAGGCCGGCGTCTGGCTGCATGGCCGGGCCGCCGCGCTGGCGGGCAAGGCATTCACGGCGGATGAGCTGGCGGCGCGCCTGCGGGAGGCGGTCTGAACTCCATTTGTCGTCCCCGCGATAGCGGGGATCCAGGAGCCGCGCCCGGCATCGGACCGCCCCCCCCGGAACCCGGCTTTCGCGGCGACGACACTGAGGTCATAGCGGACCAATGACAGTGCCCTCTCCCATTCTCCGCGTCGCCGCGCGCGGCGATGGCGTGGCCGCCGACGGGCGCTTCGCCGCGTTCGCCGCGCCCGGCGATACATTGCTGCCCGACGGCACGATCGTGCCCGGTCCGCACCATCAACGTCCGCCCTGCCGCCATTTTCCCGACTGCGGCGGCTGTCAGCTCCAGCATCTCGACGAGGCGGCCTATGCGGGCTTTGTCCGCGACCGGATCGCCTCGGCGCTGGACGGGCAGGGGCTGGCGCAGCCGGGTTTCGATCCCGTGCACGTCTCGCCGCCGAACAGCCGCCGCCGCGCGAGCCTGCGTGCGCAGCGGCTCGGCAAGACGGTCCTGCTCGGCTTCAACCAGGAGAAAAGCCATCGGATCGAGGATCTGCGCGAATGCCATGTCCTGCGGCCCGAGCTGCTCGCCCTCGTCGCGCCGCTCCGCGCGCTCCTGGCGCTGCTCCTTCCCGACAGGCGGGCGGCGACGGTCAAGCTCGTGCTCGCCGATCAGGGACCGGACGTGCTGATCGAGGGTGTGCCGGCCGCCGGGCTTGCCGAGGCCGAGGCGCTGACCGATTTCGCGCAGGCGCACGGCCTTGCCCGGTTGACGATCGACGATGGCGACGGCCCGCAGACGCGCTGGGAGCCGGTGCCCGTCACCGTCACGCTGGGCGGCGCCGCCGTTGCGCTGCCACACGATGCGTTTCTGCAGGCGACGGCCGACGGCGAAGCGACGCTGATCCGGGCAGTGCGGGCCGGGGTCGGCGATGCGCGGATCGTCGCCGATCTCTTTGCGGGCCTCGGCACTTTCGCGCTCAATCTCGCGGGCAAAGTCTATGCGGCAGAAGCCGCACGGGATGCCGTGCTGGCGCTCAAGGCGGCGCGCCCCGGCCTTTTCGTCGAGCACCGCGATCTTTATCGGCGGCCGCTGCAGACGGCGGAGCTCGACCGGTTCGACGCCGTGGTGCTCGATCCGCCCCGCGCCGGCGCCGAGGCGCAGATGCCGGCCATCGCCGCATCACGCTGCCCGCGCCTCGTTTATGTCTCCTGCAACCCCGCCACCTTCGCGCGCGACGCACGGCTGCTGGCGGGCGGCGGCTGGCGCCTCGACCGGGTGACGCCGGTCGGGCAGTTCCGCTGGTCGACTCATGTAGAGCTCTGCGCGGTGTTCGGCCGCTAGAGCCCGAAGCCGACCTTGAGCGCGCCCCAGGCGAGCCCGAAGAGGCAGCCGGTGCCGAGCACGTGGAGCGCGAAGCGGAGCGCGATGATGTTGATGCTTGCCTGGACAAGGCTGTGGATGATTCTGAGGATCACGTAGAACCAGGCGAAGATCACGTTCAGCCCGCTGCCCGCTTCGCTGACCGCCAGCAGCAAGGCGGCCGCGTAGAACAGCGTCGGTTGTTCCATCAGATGATTGTAATTGTCGGCCTTCCAGCGCGTGGTGGCGGGCAGCTGCTCCATCAGGATGCGTGGCGGCACGCTGGCGTCGAGCGCGATCTTCTGGCGCGCGATCGCCGGCAGGCGGGTCGCGTACATCCACAGCCACATGACGAGGGACCAGGCGATCAGCAGCGCGACCGGCGCAAGGATTGGACTGTTCACGCAATTCTCTCCCCTGTTGGTTCGGATGTCCCATCACGGGACGAATTGTAAGCGGCCCGTCACGCTTGCAGGCTTTCGGGAGCCCGGTGAATCTGGCATCCGCGCGGCAAGGAAGCGAGGGGAAGCGGCGATGCGCAAGACGGGGATTCTGGCACTGTTGTTGGCGGCGGCGGCGCCGGTCCAGGCGGGCACGGTGATCGATCGCGGCCAGGCGATCCTCGGCGAGCTGAATCTGTTCACGACCGGGAATGTCGTGATGGGCCAGGAAGTCGAAGGCAAGAGCTTCATTGGCGGCAACCTGTCGGGCAATGGCGGCCAGTTCGGCATCGGCAGCGGCGAGCAGGGCTTCGTCAATCCGGCCAGCGGCGCGCGGCCGACCGCGACCATCGTCGGCAATGCCAGCGTCGCGAACATCCAGCTGAACGGCGGCCAGGTGCCCGGCAACGTGCCGGTTGGTCCCCGCGGCCTCGATGTCGGCGGAACGCTGACCGGCAATCTGAACGTCAACGCCACCGGCTCGGCGATCCGCATCCGCGCGCTTCAGAACGCGAACGTCAACGGCTCCAGCGGCGGCAGCATCGCTTTCGGCACCCGGGTCAACAGCAATGTGAACGGCAACGGCTCGACGGTCACTCAGAACGCGGCGCTCGACGCGTCCTTCCAGTCCGCGCTCGCTGCCGACCGGGACGCGCTTGCCGCCGATCTGACCGCCTTTTCGGCGGCGCTCCGCGGCTTTGCGCCGACGCACGCGCCGATCCTCGGCGATCCGAACAATGTCCGCTTCGATGTCGGGTCCGCGACCGGCACTGCGGTGTTCGAGATCGCCGATGCGGCGAGCTTCTTCAGCAATGCCACCTCGCGCGCGTTCAGCTTCAACGCCGGCGCCGCCGACGCGATCATCGTCAACGTCCGCAGCATCGGCACCCTCGCGAACCTCACCATCTCTCAGAATTTCCTCGGCAATGGCGATCTTTACTCGCAGCGCCTGATCTGGAACTTCGATCCGGCGATCCAGAACATCGCCTTCAACAACTCGTTCATCGGGTCCGTGCTGGCGCTCGGCGCGGATGTGTCGAACGCGAACTTCCTGCAGGGCTCGGTCGCGGTCCGCTCGCTCAACATGAACGGCGAGATCCATCTCGGCACGTTCAACGGCCGCATCGCCGCGATCCCGGAACCGGCGAGCTGGGCAATGCTGATCCTGGGCTTCGGCACCGTCGGCGCAGCGCTGCGCCGCCGGCGGATCATGCCTGCCTGCGCCTGACGCTGCTGCCAGCGGCCAATGACAAAACCCCGCCGGAGGCGACTCCGGCGGGGTTTTCATTGCTCTGGGCGGGGCGGCCGCCGGGTCAGGCGAACAGCTTCGCCCAGCGGCGCTGCGGGCGGGTCTTCCAGGCGCCGCGATGATAGGCGTCGGAGGCGAGGAGCGGCATCACCGAACCCGCTTCCGCGAACACCATCTGCTCGAGCGCTGTGTCGACCTTGCCCCAGCTCGCCGCTTCCTTGAGCGTCGACGACGAGCAGGCGCCGTCGCGCACATCGGCGACGGTGATCTGCACCGCATATTTGTGCATCTCGACATCGTCATGGCCCAGGATCTCGGCGCAGACGACCGTGTCCTGGATGAAGTTCTTCGGCACGCCGCCGCCGATCATCAGCAGGCCGGTGGTGCCCGCCTTGATCTTGATGTCGGTGAGCTCGCGGAAGTCCGCGATCGCATCGAGCACCATATAGGGCTTGCCTTCCTTCATCCGGTCGACCTGGTGCTTGACGAGGCCGAAGCCTGCCGAGCTGTCGACGAAAGCCGGGCAGAAGATCGGCACGTCATGCTCGTAAGCAAGCTTGACGAGGCTGTTCTCCTTCTTGCCATGCTCCGCCAGATACTTGCCCATCTCCCGGATGAAGGCGCGCGAGCTGTAGGGGCGCGGCTCCAGCGAATCGGCGATGCGGCCGATCGTGTGGTCGCAATCCTGCAGCTGCTCTTCGTCGATATAAGTGTCGTAAATGCGGTCGATGTAGAGCGAACGCAGCGTGTTATCGTCAGGGATTTCAAGCGCCTGATAGTGCTTGTGACCAAGCCCTTCGAAGAAGTCCATGTCGACGATCGACGCACCCGTGGCAACGATCCCGTCCACCATGTTCGAGCGGACGAGTTCGGCATAGAGATCCATGCAGCCGCCGGCCGAGGTCGACCCGGCGATCACCAGGAAGATCGTGCAATCCTGATCCTCCAGCATCTGGTTGTAGATGCCGGTGGCGCGCGCGAGATCGCGGCTCGTGAAGCTCATCTTGCCCATGGCGTCGATGATCGGCCGCGCGTCGAAGCTGCGGATGTCGATATGCTCGACGGTGGTGGAAAGCAGCTCCGCCTTGCGGGTGTCGTTGGCGATGGTGTTCATCACTGGTCTTCCGTTCTTCAAGAACCGCCGTCGTTCATGGGGACGCGGAAACCCGTGGGGAGGGCGCACGCCGCGCGCACGCCCCCCCGATCCGTTCCAACCGCTAGGGGCGGCCGGTTACAGCTTGACGACGTTCGAGGCGACCTCCGCGGTCCGCCCGTCGTAGAGCGAGACCATCGGCTCGTCGCCGACCTCGATGGTCTCGGCGCTGCCGAAGCCGTTGAAGCCGGTCCGCATCGCGCACCCATAGGCGCCGAGCATCCCGATCTCGATATAGTCGCCGGCGCCGATGTCCGCGGGCAGCATGAACGGCCCCGCCATGCGATCGAGATCGTCGCAGGTCGGCCCGTAGAAGCTGAACGCCATCGTCCGCGCGCGGCTGTCCGGCTCCCGCAGCAGCGTGACCGGGAAGCGCCAGCCGACATGCGCCGCATCGAACAGCGCGCCATAGGCGCCGTCGTTGATGTAGAGCTCGTCGCCCCGGCGCTTCTCCACCCGCACGATCAGCGAGGAATATTCGGCGCAGAGCGCGCGGCCGGGTTCGGCCCACAGCTCCGACGAATAGCTGACCGGCAGGCTTTCGAACGCCCGGTGGATCGTCTCGAAATAGCGCTCGAGCGGCGGCGGCTCCATGCCCGGATAGGAGGAGGGAAACCCGCCGCCGACATCGATCACGTCCACCGTCACCGCGGCCTCGACGATCGCCTGGCGGACCCGCTCCATCGCCTGGGCATAGGCGTCGGGCGTCATCGCCTGGCTGCCGACATGGAAGCAGATGCCGAGCGCATCCGCGACCTGGCGGGTCGCGATCAGCAGCTCCTTTGCCTCGACCGGCGAGACGCCGAATTTGGAGGCAAGGCTCAGCTTCGAATAGTCGGACGAGACACGCAGGCGCACGCACAGCGTCAGATCGGTCGCGAACTTCGTCGCGCGGACGATCTTGTCCAGTTCCTCCATCGTGTCGAGGGAGAAGGTGCGGACACCATGCTCGAAATATGCCTCGGCGATCGCCTCCTCGGCCTTCACCGGGTGCATGAAGCACAGCACGGCCGCCGGCAGCGTCGCGCGCACCATGCGCACCTCGGCGATGGACGCAACGTCATAATGGGTGACGCCGCTCTCCCAGAGGATGCGGATCAGATCGGGCGAGGGGTTCGCCTTCACCGCATAGAGCGTCCGGCCCGGAAACTTCTCGACGAAGAATCGGGCGGCCCGCCGGGCGGCGTGGGGGCGAACGAGCGTGACCGGCTGGACCGGTCGAAGGGCCGCAGCTAGCCCCAGCGCGCTATGATGCTTGTGCAACTCAAGGGACCTCCAATGGGCAGTGTCGAACAAAGCTGCCTTGCGGTGGAAGTCCCATGGGGCAGCGGACGCGCGATATATGGGTGAGGGTCCCCCCTGTAAAGACCGGAAAAATGATTTGTTTCAGTTTGGAGACAATCCGTGAATGAGCTGCGACAGCCGGTTGCTGAAGGCGTCTACAAAGCACTGAGAAAGCTGGAGAAAACTGTGCCGCCGACGCCGCTGCTCGCGGCCGCGCCGGGAGGCGTGCTGGCATGGCTGAAGGCCGAATCGCTGCAGCCAATGGGCGCGTTCAAGCTGCGCGGGGCCTGGCACCGGCTGACCGATCTGTCGGAGTCGCAGGCGCGCGCGGGCGTCGTCGCCTTTTCCTCGGGGAATCATGCCCAGGGCGTGGCCTGGGCGGCACGGCGACTGGGCATTCGCGCAACGATCGTGATGCCGGCCGATTCGCCGCGGCGGAAGCTCGCCAACACGGTCGCGCTCGGCGCCGAGGTGGTTCGCTACGACCGGGCGACCGAGAGCCGCGAGGAGATCGCCGCGCGGATCGCCGCCGAAACCGGCGCGGTCCTGGTCCCGAGCTTCGATGATCCCTGGGTGATCGAGGGTCAGGGGACGGCCGGCCTCGAGGCGGTGGCGCAGCTCGCCGGGCTCGGGGAAGCCGCGCCCGAGCGAGTCGTCACCTGCTGCGGCGGCGGCGGGCTCGCCGCCGGCCTGGCGCTCGCGCTGCCGGCCGCGGAGATCGTGACGGTGGAACCGGAAGGCTGGGACGATATGGCTCGGTCGCTGGCGGCCGGCACAATCGTGCCGGTCGATGCCGATCCGCCGCCCACTGCCTGCGATGCGCTGCAGACGTTCCGGGTCGCGCCGCGCACGTTCGACATCCTGAAGGCGCGGGGCGCCCGCGGCCTGGCGGTGTCCGAGGCGGAGACCGGCGCCGCCATGGCCTGGGCCTTCACCGAATTGCGGCTGGTGCTGGAACCGGGCGGTGCTGTCGCGCTCGCCGCGCTGCTGGCGGGCAAGGTTCCGCCCGGCCCGCGCACGCTTGTCCTGCTGTCGGGCGGGAATGTGGATCCCGAGACCTTCCTGCGCATGACGGGATTCGCGTCCGCCCGTCCCCCGTACGGATAGAGGCGCAGGGGCTTGAGTCCGCGGCTGCAGACGCTACCCGCGCAGGATGACCATGTTCGCCTCTGCCCTGCTGTCAATCGCGATGCTCGCCGCCGGCGGCCTGGTCTGGGGAGGCGTGGTCGCGCTGCGCCGGGGGCAGCGGCCGCTCAATGGCTGGCTGATGATCGTCGCCGCGCTGGTGCTGATCGGCAATGTGCTGATTCTGACGCTCTGATTCCGGCAGCGCAGTCCGCCTAGCGCTCCGGCAGATTGTCGAAGATCCGCCGCACTTCCTGCAGCACGGCCACGGTCTGCTCCAGCTCCTCGTCGCGGAACTCGCTCATCAGCGGCTCGACTTCCGGCGCCATCGCCGCGATCGCGCCGCGATGGGCATCCCGGCCCGCATCCGTCAGCACGATGATCTCGTCATCGCCGTCCGGGCGCCGCGCGACATAGCCGCGGGTCTCGAGGGCGCGCAGATGCCCGTCCATCTCCGCTTCCTCGACCTGGAAGATCCAGGCGAGGATGCCCTTGCGCTCCTCCTCGCGGTTGTTCCGGATGAAGTAATTCAGCGCGCCGAACTGCGCCGCGCTCATCCCGAGCGGTTCGATCGGATCCAGGAAGTTGCGCACGAGATGCTCGACGACGGCGATCTCGGTGAAGAGGTCGAGCAGCAGTCTCTCGCGATCGGCCATGGCCTTCCCCCTTGTTCAGCGCACGCTCAGCGGATCGGGCAGCTCGGATCCAGCCGGAAATCGAGATAGCGGTCAACGCTGCCCATCAGCTGCGGCATTTCATGCTCGAAGAAATGGTTGGCACCGGGGATGGTGTCGTGGTGGATGGTGATGTGCTTCTGGGTGCGCAGCTTGTCGACCAGCTTCTGGACGGCAGACGGTGTCACGACTTCGTCCGCTTCGCCCTGGATGATGATGCCGGAGGCGGGGCAGGGCGCAAGAAAGCTGAAATCGTACATGTTGGCGGGCGGCGCGATCGAGATGAAGCCGCGCACTTCCGGCCGGCGCATCAGCAGCTGCATGCCGATCCACGCGCCGAAGCTGACGCCGGCGACCCAGGTCTGCTGTGCCTCGGCATGGAAGCTCTGCACCCAGTCGAGCGCGGCCGCCGCGTCGGACAGCTCGCCGACGCCGTTGTCGAAGGTGCCCTGGCTCTTGCCGACGCCGCGGAAGTTGAACCGGAGGACCGCAAAGCCGCGCCGCACAAAGGTCTGGTAGAGCGCCTGGACGATGCGGTTGTTCATCGTCCCGTTCGCCTGCGGATGCGGGTGCAGGATCATCGCGACCGGAGCGCGCGGCCGCGGCGGCGGGGAGAATCGACCTTCGAGGCGACCCTCGGGGCCGGGAAAAATCACTTCTGGCATAACACCTTGATCAGAAAAAGGCGGTGGAGCGCGCCAGGCATGTGGCGCTCGACTGGTGCGCTATATAGGATCGGTGGGATTTCGCGCAAATGTTCCGGATCGATCTTTGAAGAAGCGTCTCTACCTCGATCATGCCGCCACCATGCCGGTCCTGCCGGCCGCCCGGGAAGCGCTGGTGGCGGGGCTTGCCCGCTGGGCCAATCCGTCCTCGCCGCATGCCGACGGCCGGGCCGCGCGCGCGCTCCTCGAAGAGGCCCGTCGGCGCATCGCCGCCGCGCTCGGCTGGACCGGGGACCTGCTCTTCACGTCGGGAGCGACCGAAGCGATCGCCATCGCGCTCGGTCGCACACGGCAGGATGCGCGGCTGGTCTCCGCGGTCGAGCATGACGCGGTCCACCGGGCCGCTCCCGACGCGTATCTGCTGCCGGTCCGGCCGGATGGGCTGGTGATGGCGGACGCGCTTGCCGGCCGCCTCGGTGCGCTCGGCGCGCGCGCTCCGCTGGTCGCGGTCCAGCAGGTGAACAACGAAACCGGCGTCATCCAGCCGCTCGACGAGCTGGCCGCGGTCACCCGCGCGGCAGGCGGCACGCTGTTCGCCGATTGCGCCCAGTCCGCCGGCAAGCTGCCGCTGCCGGACGCCGATCTGATCGCGGTCTCCGCGCACAAGATCGGCGGGCCGCCCGGCATCGGCGCCCTCCTGGTGCGCGATCTCGGCCTGCTGGCGCCGAGCGGCGGGCAGGAAAAGGGCTATCGGCCCGGCACCGAAGCGCTGCCGGCGGCACTGGCAATGGCGGCGGCGCTGGAAGAGGGCCGCGGCTGGGTCGACCGCGCCGGCGATCTGCGCGCCCATCTTGACGGCGCGATCGAGGCTGCGGGCGGCGAAGTCGTCGCGCGCAAGTCGCCGCGCCTCGCGACCATCGCCAGCTACCGGATGCCGGGGGTCGCCGCGTCGGCGCAGCTGATCCAGTTCGATCTCGCCGGCATCTCGGTCTCGGCGGGCAGTGCCTGTTCGTCGGGCACGCTCCGGACCAGCCATGTCCTTGCCGCAATGGGCCATGACGACCGCGCCGCCGGCGAGGTGATCCGGGTCAGCTTCGGTCCGGACACGGGCCGCGCCGACATTTATCGCTTTGTCGATGCGTGGAAGCGCATCGCCGACGACGCCCGGGCGCGCGCGGCATGACGATCTATCTCGATTACCAGGCGACGACGCCGCTGGCGCCCGAGGCGCTGGCCGCGATGCGGCCCTGGCTCGAAGCCGGCTTCGGCAATCCCCATTCGCCGCACCGGCCCGGCCGGCAGGCGGCCGCCGCGGTCGCGGTGGCGCGGGATCAGGTGGCGACGGCGCTCGGCCGGCCGGGCGGGCGGCTGCTTTTCACCTCGGGCGCGACGGAGGCCGCCAACCTGGCCCTGAAGGGCGCCGCCTGGGCGGCACCCCGCGGCCGCACGCGGCTCGTTGCGCTCGCGACCGAACATGCCTGCGTGCTCGATTCGGTCCGCTGGCTCGGTGCCCATGGCTATGAAGCGGTGGTGCTGCCGGTCGGCGCCGACGGGCTCGTCGATCTCGATCGGGTGCGCGCCGCGGTCGATGACCGCACGATCCTGGTCGCAGCGATGCTGGTCAACAACGAGATCGGGGTCATCCAGCCGGTCACCGAGATTGCGGCGATCGCGCGGGCGGCGGGCGCGCTCTTCTTCTGCGACGCTGTCCAGGGTCTCGGCCGGCTGCCATTGCCCGATGCCGATCTGATCGCCGTCTCCGCCCACAAGCTCCACGGCCCGAAAGGCATCGGCGCGCTGTGGGTCCGCGACGGCGTGATGCTCGAGCCGCTGCTCCATGGCGGCGGACAGGAAGGCGGCATCCGTTCGGGCACGCTCTCGCCGGCGCTCTGCGCGGGCTTCGGGGCGGCGGCCGCGGTGGCGGTGGCCCGGATGGACGCGGACCGGGCCCATGTCGAGGCGCTCTGGGCGCGTGCGCGGGCCGCGCTGGACGGCTGGACCGTCAACGGCAGCACCGACGCCCGCTGGCGCGGCAATCTGAACGTCCGGCGCGAAGGGCTCGATGCGGCCCGGCTGATCGCCGATGTGCGCGGCGTCGCCTTTTCCGCCGGCAGCGCCTGCGCAAGCGGATCGGGGCGGCCGAGCCATGTGCTGAAGGCGCTTGGCCTCAGCGACCGCGCCGCACGGTCGAGCATCCGGCTCGGCTTCGGCCGGGAGACGACGCCGGACGAGCTCGATGCCGCGATCGGCCTGCTCGCCGCGGCCGCGGCGGAGCAGGGGCTGGTGCCGGCATGACGCGCGTCCGCTTCCTGAGCGCCGACGGCGGCAGCGTCCGCGAAGTGACGGGCGCGCCGGGGGAGCGGCTGCTCGACCTCGCTCAGGCCGATGGCCAGCCGCTTGAAGGCACGTGCGAGGGGCAGATGGCCTGTTCCACCTGCCACGTCATCGTCGATCCCGCGGATTTCGACCGGCTGCCGCCGGCCAGCGAGCCTGAGGAGGACATGCTGGACCTGGCGGCGGGAGCGACGCGGACCAGCCGGCTGGCGTGCCAGATTGTCCTGTCCGTCGATCTCGAAAGCCTGACGGTGCGGATTCCGCCCGAGGCGCGCAACATGCAGCCGCGCCGCTAGCCCAGTCAGGCCGTCTCGGTCGCCTGGACGTTGACGCAGGTCTCGGCCAGCCGGGTGGCGAAGGCGTCGCCCTGGTAGATGTCGCGCACCATGTCCTCCAGCCGGCGCTGGTCGTCGTCGCGGCGCAGCGCCTTCGCATAGGCTGCGGCCGTGCCGAAGCCGGCCAGGCCGTAATGGGTCATGCGCTGATATTGCGCGATGATCTGCGCATCGAGCACCGGGCCGGGCGCGGCGCCGTCGTCGAAGATGTGGCTCCGCGCCTCCTCGACCAGGCCCTCCATGCCCTTGCAATGTTCGCCGGATGCATCGGCGTCGAGACCGGCGATCAGCGCCTTCAGCGCCTGGGTATGCGCGCCGATCTTGTCCTCGGCCGTGGCGAGCATGTGCTTCAGCTGGTCGTCCTTCGCCTTGCTGGCGAGCTTGCCGACGAAGCGCTGCATCTGGTCATTGGCGGAGCGCAGGTCCTGAAGTTCGTCCAGATAGAGGTCGGACAGGGTCTCGGGCGTGTCGGACATGGCGAAGCTCCTTCGATCGCTGGGGATTTGCCGGTCACAACCGCCCGGCGCTCGCCCGCGTTCCGCGCCGGCCGGCACCTTGCCTTCGCCGCGGTGCTCGCCCATATGGCGCGCGGGAGTCGGGCGGACGTAACATTCGCCAACCCGGTCAGGTCCGGAAGGAAGCAGCCGTAACGAACCCGTTGCGGGTCGTTCCGGCTCCCACCCCGCGCCGCGCGGGCTTGCCGCCCGCGGGACGGGGGCACGCACGAAGAGGCGCACGCGGCCGGCCCCGGCGGAGCCGGGGACCGACGACTCCGCCCTGCCGCGCCAGCCGCCCCCGATCGGACCCAGGCCCGCCTCGACTCTCCCCCGCTCGAACGGGTAGGGAACAGCGATGTCCGACTCCACCGCCTATCGTGTGCTGGCGCGCAAATACCGGCCGCAGCGCTTTTCCGAGCTGATCGGCCAGGACGCGATGGTGCAGACCTTGGGCAACGCCATACGCCGCGGGCGGCTCGCTCATGCCTTTCTGATGACCGGGGTGCGCGGGGTCGGCAAGACCTCGACCGCGCGGCTGATCGCGAAGGCGCTCAACTGCGTCGGCCCGGACGGGCAGGGCGGGCCCACCATCGATCCCTGCGGCCAGTGCGAACCCTGCGTCGCGATCGCCGAGGGGCGGCACATCGATGTCGTCGAGATGGACGCCGCGAGCCACACCGGCGTGGACGATGTCCGCGAGATCATCGAGGCGGTGCGCTACGCCGCGGTGTCCGCCCGCTTCAAGGTCTACATCATCGACGAAGTCCATATGCTGTCCAAAAGCGCCTTCAACGCGCTGCTGAAGACGCTCGAGGAACCGCCGCCGCATGTGAAGTTCCTCTTTGCGACCACCGAAGTGAACAAGGTGCCGGTGACGGTGCTTTCGCGCTGCCAGCGCTTCGATCTGCGCCGCATCCCGGCGGCGAAGCTGGCCGAGCATTTCGCGCATGTGGTCGCGCGCGAAGGCGTCTCGGCGGAGCCGGAGGCGCTGGCGCTGATCGCCCGGGCGGCGGAAGGCTCGGCGCGCGACGGGCTGTCGATCCTCGATCAGGCGATTGCCCATGCCGACAGCGCGGGCGACGGGATGGTCGTGGCGGCGCAGGTGCGGGACATGCTCGGCCTGTCCGACCGCGGGGCCGTGCGCCGCCTGTTCGCGCGCCTGCTCGACGGCGACGGCGCCGGCGCGCTTGCCAGCCTGCGCGAGCAGCATGATCTGGGCGTCGATCCGGTGACCGTGCTGCGCGGGCTGCTCGAGGCGGTGCACGGCGTGACGCTCGCCAAGATGGGCGCCGCCGCCGATCCGTCCCAGTCGGTCGAGGAACGCGATGCCTTTGCCGGCTGGGCGGCCCGGCTGTCCTTTGCGCAGACGCACCGACTCTGGCAGCTGCTGCTGAAAGGCCATGACGAGGTCGCGCGCGCGCCGATGCCCATCGAGGCGGCGGAAATGGCGCTGCTGCGCATCGTCCACGCAGCCGAGCTCCCCGATCCCGCCGATCTGATCCGCCGGCTGCAGGGCGAGGCCGCCGCTCCGGCGCCGGCCGCGGCCGCACCCCCCGTCGAGAGCCGCGCCGCGGACACGCCGCCCCCGTCCCCGCCACCACCGGGGCCAAGCTGGCCCGCCGATTTCGCGGCGCTGGTCGATCTGCTTGCCCAGGGCGGCAAGCCGCTCATCGCCCAGCAACTGCACGATTTCGTCGGCCTCCAGCGCTACGCGCCGCCGGAGCTCGCAATCCGCCCGCTGAAGCCGCTGCCCGGCGATTTCGTCCGCGAACTCGCCGCCGCGCTGCGGACGCTGACCGGCGCCCAGTGGACCGTCGCCACGGCCGAAGGGCCGGCCGCGCCGTCGCTGCTGGAGCAGGAGCGGGCGGCCGAGGCGGCGATGCGGCAGGCCGTGCTCGACATGCCGGTGGTGCAGGCCGCGTTCGCTGCCTTCCCCGATGCCGAGCTGATCGAATACAGCGCGTCCAGAGAACGGAGTGCATGATGAAGAATCTCGACGACATTCTGAATATGGCGAAGAACGTGCAGGACGAGCTCGCCAAGGCGCAGGCCAATCTCGACAAGATCGAGGTGGAAGGCGTGTCGGGCGGCGGCCTCGTCAAGGTCCGCGCGACCGCGAAGGGCCGCATCACCGGCGTCGAAATCGATGAATCGCTGCTCCAGCCCTCGGAGAAGCAGATGGTCGAGGATCTGATCGCCGCCGCCTTCAACGATGCCCGCGCCAAGGCCGATGCCGCCTCGAGCCAGGAAATGGGCAAGATGACGAGCGGCCTGCCGCTGCCGCCAGGCTTCAAGCTGCCGTTCTAAGCGGTTGCCGCCCTTCGAGGGACAGGCTCCGGCTATCGAACACAGGCGTCCAGGCCGTCGCGCCGGACCACGCCCATGCGGCGGACGATGGTGTTGCCATAGCGCCGGGTGAAGCCCGTCGGCGCGGCGCCCGGGCGCCGTTTGGGCAGCGGCAGCACGGCGGCGATCCGTGCCGCCTCGATCGGCGACAGCCGCGCGGCGCCATGGCCGAAATAGCGCCGGGCGCCGGCTTCGACGCCGTAAGTGCCGATGCCGGTCTCGGCAATGTTCAGATAGACTTCCATGATCCGCCGCTTGCCCCAGATCGCTTCGATCAGCACGGTGAACCACGCCTCCAGAGCTTTCCGGAAATAGCCGCCGCCCTGCCACAGAAAGGCGTTCTTTGCCGCCTGCTGGCTGATCGTCGAGCCCCCGCGGATGCGGCCGCCCTGGGCATTGCGCGCTGCCGCCGCCGCGATCGCCTCCGCGTCGAAGCCCCAATGGCTGCAGAATTTGGAGTCCTCAGCGGCGATCACCGCGCGCGCCATGTCGGCATCGATCCGGCTGAGCGCCGTCCAGTCCTTGGTGACGCTGCGCCCCGCCAGCACGTCGCCCAGCATCGTGAAGGTGAATGGCGGCGGCACGATCCGGTAGATCGCCACCCACAGCACGGACAGCCCCACGAACAGGACGATCAGCCGCACGAAGGTGCGGAGCGGACGGAAGCGGCGTTTCGAACGTGCGGGTCGGGAGCGGGGGCGGGCAGGCATCGCCTGCGTCCTTAGCGTCCCCTCGGCCCCGCGGGGAGAGGGGGAGTCGCGCCATCGCCCGATCATGCGAGGCCCGGGTGGGGTTCCGCCGCAGTTCCGGCGGCGTCGTCCCGCCGCCGTACCGCGGTGCGCGGCGCTCCCTCCGCCCGCGGGGGCGGCGGGGCGCCGCTTCTCACATCGCCGTCAGCAACCGCCGGTCGCCCGCCAGCCGCAGCATCGCGCGCTGCAGCTTCTCGAACGCCCGCACTTCGATCTGGCGGACACGCTCGCGGCTGACGCCATAGACCTGGCTCAGCTCCTCGAGCGTCTTCGGCTCTTCGGCCAGCCGCCGTTCGGTCAGGATGTGCTTCTCGCGGTCGTTCAGATCATCCATCGCTTCGAGAAGCAGCCGGTGGCGGACATCCTTCTCCTCCGCCTCGGCCAGCCGTTCGTCCTGCAGCGGATCCGTGTCGGCCAGCATGTCCTGCCACTGGCCTTCCGAATCCTCGCGCATCGAGACGTTGAGCGAGGTGTCCCCGCCCATCGCCATGCGCCGGTTCATCGACACGACATCCTCTTCCGAGACGCCGAGATCCGTTGCGATCTTGGTGACGTCTTCGGGCCGCAGATCGCCGTCCTCGAACGCGTCGATGCGGTTCTTCATCCGGCGGAGGTTGAAGAACAGCTTCTTCTGGGCCGCGGTGGTGCCCATCTTCACGAGCGACCAGGACCGGAGGATGAATTCCTGGATCGAGGCGCGGATCCACCACATCGCATAGGTGGCGAGGCGGAAGCCGCGGTCCGGCTCGAACTTCTTCACGCCCTGCATCAGCCCGATATTGCCCTCGGAAATCAGCTCGGACACGGGCAGGCCGTAGCCGCGATAGCCCATCGCGATCTTGGCGACCAGCCGCAGATGCGAGGTCACGAGCTGCGCCGCGGCGTCGGGATCGCCATGCTCCTGGTAGCGCTTGGCGAGCATATATTCCTGTTCGGGCGTCAGGATCGGGAATTTTTTTATCTCGGCGAGGTAGCGATTGAGGCTGGCCTCGCCGCCCAGCGCCGGAATGGTCGCGGGGACGTTGTTGCCGTTCGCCATGATGTCGTCTTCTCCCTGCCGAAAGCCGTCGGGTGACGGCTGAAAGCCTCAACAATTTATACCGAGAGCGCGCTTAACAGTTCCTGCATGTCGATCGGTGTCGGACTGTCAAACGATAATGCGTGCCCGGTCACCGGATGGGTGAAACCGAGCCGCGCCGCGTGCAGCGCCTGCCGGTTGAATCCCAGATTTTTCAGAACGTCCCGATGCGCCGCTCGGGTCCGCCCGTAAACCGGATCGCCCAGCAACGGATGCCCGGCCGACGCCATGTGCACCCGCACCTGATGAGTCCGGCCGGTTTCCAGCCGGCACTCGATCAGGGCCGATTCGGCGAGCGGCCGCAGCAGCCGATAGTGGGTGACGGCATGCTTGCCGCGGCCGGGCGCGACGATTGCCACTTTCTTGCGGTCGGCGTCGGAGCGGGCGAGGTTCGCCTCGATCCGTCCTTCCGCCGGCTGCGGCAGCCCGGCGACGATCGCCAGATAGCGCCGATCGATCGAATGCGCCGCGAACTGCTTCGCGAGGCCCTCATGCGCGCGATCGGTCTTTGCCGCGACCAGCAGGCCGGACGTGTCCTTGTCGATCCGGTGGACGATTCCTGGCCGCGCGACGCCGCCAATGCCGGACAGGTTGCCCGCGCAATGGTGCAGCAGCGCGTTGACGAGGGTGCCGTCCGGATTGCCCGCTGCCGGATGGACGACGAGGCCCGCGGGCTTGTCGACGACGATCAGGTGATCGTCTTCATGCACGATGCTGAGCGCGATCGCCTGGGGAAGGTTGTGCGCGGGCCGCGGCGCTGGCACCGAAACGGCGAACCGCTCGCCCGCCCGCGCCTTCGATGCCGGATCGCGGAACAGCGCGCCATCCGCCTCGCGCCGCACCTGGCCGGCCGCGATCAGCGTCTTGATCCGCTCGCGCGACAGCGTCGGGAGGGCGCACGCAAGCGCACGGTCAAGCCGCCAGCCCTCGGACTGCGGTGCGATCGTCGCTTCGATTATGGAAACCCCCCGGTCCATCGGTTAGTCTCGAGATAGGAATGGAGATCGTGATTGCAAGCGCCGCGCTGGCCACGATCCGGCGCCATGCAGCGTCCGCGCCGCGAGAGGAAATCTGCGGACTGCTGCTGGGCGTCGACGGGCGCGTCGAGGAAGCGCGGCCGGTGCGCAATGTCGCCGCTGATCCCGTCGGCAGCTTCGAGGTCGATCCGGCCGCGCTGTTTGCGGCGCTGCGGGCGGAGCGCGCCGGGGGCGCCACCTTGCTCGGCCATTATCACTCGCATCCTGCCGGGCCGGCGCGGCCTTCCGCCCGGGACGCCGCGGCGGCGGCCGGGGACGGCAAGCTCTGGCTGATCGTGGCCGGCGACACGGTGGCGGGCTGGGTCAGCCGGCCGACGGGCTTCGTCCCGGTCACGCTGCGCGAGGTCCCGGTCACGCGGGACGAGGCGCCCGCGGGGCCGGCTGCGTAGCCGACCCGAGTCCCACGGCCGACGAGCCGCCGCCCTGCCGCTTGCATCGGGCTGGCGGCTCGGTCAGAAGGGCGCTCCTTGCTTCCCGGGGGTCCGCCGTCTTCATGTCGATCAGCGCCGTCGATTTTGCCAGCCTGCTCTGCTCGCGCCTGTGCCACGACTTGCTGAGCCCCGTCGGCGCGCTCAACAACGGCTTGGAATTGCTGGCCGACGAGCATGATCCGGACATGCGCGCCCGCTGCCTCGATCTGCTCAACGAAAGCGCTCGGGCATCGGCCAACAAGCTGAAATTCTTCCGCTTGGCCTTCGGCGCGGCCGGCGGCTTCGGCGAGACCGTCGATGCGCGCGAGGCGAAGCTGGCGATCGAGGGGCTGTTCGGCCCGGACGGCCGGGTGGAGCTTGGCTGGATGGTCGAGGCGCCGGCGCTCAGCAAGACCGCCATCAAGGTGCTGCTCAATCTCGCGCTCATCGCCGGCGATGCCCTTGTCCGCGGCGGCCGGCTCGACGTCGGCGCCGAAGTCCAGGGCAGCACCACCGAAGTCGTGGTCCGCGCCGAAGGGCCGCGACTGGTGCTCGATGCCGAACTGCGCGACGCTCTGTCCGGCCGTGCCGATGAAGCGAACTTGACGCCGCGTGCCGCTGCCGCCTGGCTGGTCCATCAGCTTGCCAGCAACACCGGCGGTGGCGTGCTCGTGTCGGCGCCCACCGATCCCTTTGTGATGTTCGGCGCAACGCTCCACGGCTGAGCGGCCGCCTTTCGCGCCCCGGCCGGTAAACCGCTCTTTAACCGCCGATCCTCCACAAGGCCGCCACCGGACCGGGTGGAGCTGATGGACGATCTGCTGAGCGAATTCATCGCGGAAACGCGCGAAACGCTGGAAGCATTGTCGGGCGAGATCATCGCCTGGGAAGCGGATCCGGACGATCGCGCGCGGCTGGATGCGATTTTCCGCTTCGTCCACACGGTCAAGGGCAGCTGCGGCTTCCTCGATCTGCCTCGCTTCGAGCGGCTCAGCCATGCCGCCGAAGACGTCTTGTCCGAACTCCGGGCCGGCGCCCGCCGCGCCGATGCCGGGCTGGTCAGCGCCGTGCTGGCCGTGATCGACCGCATCGCCGAGCTGACCGAGGCCCTCGAATCGGGCGAAACGCTGCCGGACGGCGATGACGCGCTGCTGATCGCGGCGCTGGCCCAGGATCAGGCGGCAGGCCCGGCGACCGCGCAGGCCGTGAGTGTCGCCGCCAATGCCGGTCCGCGCGCGCCGACACGCAGCATCCGCGTGCCGCTCGAGCTGCTCGACCGGATCATGAGCGGCGTCTCCGACATGGTGCTTGCCCGCAATGAACTGGCCCGGCGGCTGCGCGAAATGGGCGCGGAAACCGAGGTCGGCGGCGCATTCGAGCGGCTGTCCGCCTGTGTCGCCGAAATGCGCGACGCGATTACCCGCACGCGCATGCAGCGCATCGAGAAGCTGTTCTCGGCGCTGCCGCGGATGGTCCGCGACACCTCGGCCGAACTCGGCAAGCCGGTCGATCTCGAAATCATCGGCAGCGATGTCGAGCTGGACCGCGAGATGATCGAGCTGATCCGCGATCCGCTCACCCACATGATCCGCAACTCGATCGATCACGGCATCGAGCCGCGCGACGAGCGGCGCCGGCTCGGCAAGCCCGAGTCCGGCCGGCTGTGCATCAGCGCCCGCCAGTCGGGCAACCAGATCGTGATCGAGATCGCCGACGATGGCCGCGGGATCGACGAGGCCCGGGTCGTCGCGAAAGCCGTCGCGGCAGGCGTGATCAGCCAGGACATGGCGGATGCGCTGCCGCCGGCCGCGCGCGCGGCGCTCGTCTTCGCGCCCGGCCTGTCGACGGCCGAGCGCGTGACGGCGATTTCCGGGCGCGGCGTCGGCATGGACGTGGTCAAGTCCAACATCGAGCGGATCGGCGGCACGATCGAGCTCGACAACCGGCCGCGCGCCGGGCTCCGCACCATCATCAGGGTGCCGCTCACCCTCACCATCATCGCGGCGCTGACCGTATCGGCCGGCGGGCTGAGCTTTGCAGTGCCGCGGGGCGCGATCGAGGAGATCGTGCAGATGTCGAGCGCGATGATCCGCGTCGACGCGGTCGGCAATGCCCGCATCGCGACGATCCGCGGCCGCGCGATGCCGCTCGTCGATCTCGAGACCGTGCTCGGCATGGGGCCGGTCGAAAGCCAGCAGGGGCGCACCATCATCGTCGTCCGCGCGGCCGCCGCGTGCAGCTATGCGCTCTGCGTGGCGGCGGTCCATGATCATGAGGAGCTGGTGATCAAGCCGGCGTCCCCGGCGATCATGGCGACTGGCGTCTATGCGGGCAAATCGCTGCCGGACAGCGGCGTGCCGATGCTCCTCCTGGATGTGGCCGGCATCGCCGCCCGCGCGGGCGTCGCCGGCGAGGACCAGGCGACTTTGCTGCCGGCGGAAGAGCCGGTGGCCGAGGGCCCGCAGACCGTGTCCGGCCTGCTGTTCCGCGATCTTGCCGGCACGGTCCGCGCGATCCGCCTTGCGGTCGTCGAGCGGCTGGAGGATGTGCCGGCCGAACAGATCCGCTTCACGGCCGGCCAGATGCGCGTCGCGATCGGGGAGAAGCTGCTCCCGCTCGCCGGCTTCGAGGGCGAGCCGCGCGGATCCGCGGTCAAGCTGCTTCGCCTGTCGGACGGCGCGGCGGAAATCGCCTATGCGATCGACGAAGTGATCGACATCGTCGCGCTGCCGCCCATCGCCCAGCGGGCCGAGCGCGCGGGGCCGGTGGCCGGCGTCGTGCTGGTCGCCGGCGAGCAGGTCGAACTGCTCGACCCGTTCTGGCTGTTCGCGGAGCTCGACCGGGATCCGGGAAGCCCGACCAAGCCGCTCTGCCTGCTGGCCGACCGTGACGACCGCTGGACGCGGGAGATCCTGCGGCCGCTGGTCGAGGCGGCCGGCTACCGCGTGGCGCTTGCCGGCGACGTCGCCGCCGAGGCGGCCGATGTCATCGTCGCGGCCGAAGCCGAGATCGACGTCGCCCGCCCGATCGTCCGCCTGACGCCGGATCGCAGCCGGGCCGACGGCAATCAGATCTACCGCTATGATCGCGCCGGGCTGCTCGCCGCGATCGAGCGCAGCACCGCGCGGAGGGCGTGATGGAACGGCTCTATCTGATCGCGACCATCGCGGACCAGCCGGTCGCGATCCGCGCCGAGCTGGTCGAATCGGTCGTCGACATCGGCGCCATCTCGCCGGTGCCGCTCGCGCCGCCCCATGTCGCGGGCCTGGCCGCGCTCCGCTCCAAGGTGCTGACGATCGTGTGCTGCGAACGTGCGCTCGGGCTCGCGCCGCGGCCGCGGACGCGCTCGCGCATCGTCGTTGTCGACATTGACGGGCATCACTACGGCCTGCTGGTCGGCACCATCGAGGACGCGCGGGTGATCGAAGCGGATCCCCAGCCGATCCGGGTGCGGCTCGAGCCGGGCTGGGCCCGCGTTTCGCTGGGCATGCTCGAATATGAAGGCGAAACGCTGCTGCTCCTCGATCCGGAAAGGATCGTGGCCGGCTGCGACGAGCCGCTCGCCGCCTGAGCGGCCGCCTTAACCTCGTCTTGACCCTTGCCCGGCTAGGCGAAGGAACGACCACAACTGGATCGGGTAGCTTATCATGAAAACCTGCCTCGTCGTCGACGACTCGAAGGTCATCCGCAAGGTGGCCCGACACATTCTCGAGACGCTGGATTTCGAGGTGGCGGAAGCCGGCGACGGGCGCGATGCGCTTGCCCATTGCCAGGCCAGTCCGCCGGACGTGGTCCTGCTCGATTGGAACATGCCCGTGATGAGCGGGATGGAATTCCTGAAGGCGCTCGGCGGCGCCGGCCTGCCGCGCCGGCCGAAAGTCGTGTTCTGCACCACGGAGAACGGGATCGGGCACATCAAGGCGGCGATCGAGGCCGGTGCCGACGAATATGTGATGAAGCCGTTCGATCGCGACACGCTCGCCAGCAAGCTCCAGATCGTCGGGCTCGCCTGATCCGGGCGGAGCCGCGATGCCGAACCGCGCACTTCAGTCCAGCCTCGGCGCCAGTCCGCCGATCGGCCGTCCGATCCGCCTGCTGATCGTCGACGATTCCGCGGTCGCGCGGGCAGTGTTCACCCGCATGGTGGGCGCGCGACCGGAATTCGAGATCGCCGCCACGGTCGGCAACGCCGATGCGGCGCTTGCCTTCCTGGCCGGGGCCGAAGTCGACATCATCCTGCTCGACATCGAAATGCCGGGCCAGGACGGGCTGACCGCGCTGCCGGCGTTGCTCGAGGCGAGCCGCGGCGCCCGGGTGCTCATCGTCTCTTCCTCGGCCGAGGAAGGAGCGGTCGCGACGCTTCGCGCACTGACGCTCGGTGCCGCCGACACGCTTGCCAAGCCCGGCAGCAGCGCCTTTGGCGGACGCTTTGCGGAGATTCTCGCCGAGCGCCTGATCCGCATCGGCCATGCGCCGGCATCGGCGCCGGGCAAGCCGGCGCCCCCGGCGCCGCTGCCGCGCTTCGCCACCCGCGCGCTGACCAGCGGGCGGGTCGCCTGCGTTGCGATCGGCGCGTCGACTGGTGGGCTCCATGCGCTGTCCGATCTGCTGCGCAGCCTGCCGGCCAGCTTTGCCGCGCCGATCCTCATCACCCAGCATCTGCCGCCGAGCTTCATGAGTTTCTTCGCCGCGCAGATTGCCGAGATGTCCGGTCGCCCGACCAGCGTCGCGCGGAACGGCATGGTGCTGGCGCGCGGGCGAATTCTCGTCGCGCCCGGCGAAGGCCATATGTCGGTCGAACTGAGCGGCGGCGCGCCGCGCGTCCGCATCACCGATCAGCGCGTCGACAGCGGCTGCATGCCCTCCGTCGATCCGATGTTCGCGTCCGCCGCCGAAGCGTTCGGGGCGCAGACGATCGGCATCATCTTGTCCGGCATGGGCCGGGACGGGTTGCGCGGGGCCGAGCGGCTGGCCGCGGTCGGCGCCGATATTCTCGTCCAGAGCCGCGACAGCTCGGTCGTCTGGGGCATGCCGGGAGCGGTCGCTCTGGCCGGGCTTGCCAGCGCCGTCCTCCCGCCGTTCCAGATCGCCGACCTCATCGCCCGCCGCGACCGAGCCGTCGCGTGAACGGCGACCGCGCGACGCTCCGCTACCTGGCGGGCATGCTCGAAGCGCGCACCGGTCAGCAGATCGGGCCCAACCGGCTGTGGCGCATCGAAACGGTGCTGAAACGGGTGCTGCGCGAACGCGGCATCCCGGATCTGCCGGCGCTTGCCCGCATGCTGATGACCGGCGCGGACGCCGCCTTGGCCGATGCGGTGGTGACGGCGCTGCTCAACAACGAGACTTTCTTTTTCCGCGATGCGCCGGCCTTCGAGCAGCTGCGCAGCGGCGCGCTGGAGGCGCTGCGGGTTGAGCGCGCCGCCACGCGCCGGCTTTCGCTCTGGTCCGCCGGCTGTTCGACCGGGCAGGAAGCCTATTCGCTCGCCATGCTGTTCGCCGATGCCGGCAGCCGCTGGGACGGCTGGACCATCGACATCGTCGCGACCGACATCTGCGCAGCGGCGATCGCTCGCGCCCGGGCCGGACGCTACAGCCAGTTCGAGATCCAGCGCGGCCTGCCGGCCAAGGCGATGCTCCACTGGTTCGAGCAGGTGGGCGAAGACTGGCGAGTTACGCCGGCGCTCGCCAAGCGCCTGCGGTTCAAGCGGCACCATCTGCTCGAAGCTCCGCCGCCTGGCCGGTTCGACGTCATCCTTTGCCGCAACGTCCTTCTCTATTTCGGCGCCGATCGGCGCGCGGAGGCCTTTGAGCGGCTCGCGGGCGCGCTCGCGCCGGACGGCTATCTGATGCTCGGCGCGGGCGAGACGGTGATCGGCCAGACCGATGCCTTCATGGCCGATCCCGTGCTGCGCGGCCTCTACCGACCGGCCGGCCGCGTCCGCCGCGCCGCCTGAGCGCGGACCGGTCGGCGCCGTTCGCGCAGCGCCGGGCGCCGCGCGGTTGTGTCGGCGGGCAGGGGCGCTACAGCGATGGTGATGGCCGCCACAATCGCTCGTCTGGGACCGCGTGACATCGCCGTCGCGCTGGTGATGAACCTGCTGTGGGGGCTGAACATCATCGCCGTGAAGATGGCGGTTGATGCGGTCGAGCCGCTCACTGCCGCATTTCTGCGCCAGACGATCGTGCTGCTCGTCTGCGGCTCCTGGCTGCGCGTCGTCCCCGGCCGCATGGTGGCGCTGCTCGGCCTCGGCCTGCTGACCGGCGCGCTCTTCTTCCTCTTCGTCAATCTCAGCCTCGCGGTCGCGACGAATGTCAGCGCGCTGGCGATCGCCGGACAGCTGGGCGTCCCGTTCTCCATGCTGCTGGCGGTGGTGGTGCTGAAAGAGCGCATCCACCGCTACCGGATCACCGGAGTGGTGCTGGCGCTCGCCGGGGTGGGCATTCTCGTCTTCGACCCGGCGGCCGGAGACGAGCTGCTGGGCATTGCCCTAACCGCCGTGGCGAGCCTCGTCTGGGCAGCTTCGTCGCTCATCCAGCGCGGCCTGCGCGGCGTGCCGGTCCTGACGATCTATGCGTGGATCGGCCTGGTCGGCACGCTTGTGCTGGGCCCGATCGCATGGGTGGTCGAGCCGCAGGGGATGCGCGCCATTCCGAATGTGCCGCTGGCAAGCTTCGGCTGGCTCGCTTTCTCGGCGGTCGGCTCGACGGTGATCGGCCATGGCTCGATGTCGTGGCTGCTCCAGCGCCATCCGATCGCGACCGTCACGCCGCTCACGCTTGCGGCGCCAGTGATTTCGGTGATCGCCGCGTCGCTCTTTTTCGACACGCCCTTGACGCCGGTGATGATCTTGGGGGGAATCGTCGCCCTGACCGGCGTGGCGATCGTCACGCTGCGTTCGGCGCGGGTGGGGGAGAGGCAGGGTTGAGCGAGTCGCTGGAGCTGATCGAGACGCCGTCACCCAATTTCGACGCGCGCCGGCTGCCGGTATCGATGATCGTGCTGCATTACACGGGAATGCGCGATGCCGCGGAGGCCATTGCCCGGCTGACCGATCCGGCCGCCAAGGTCTCCTGCCACTATCTGGTGACCGAGGACGGGAAAGTGCTCCGGATGGTCCCCGAAGAGCAGCGGGCCTGGCATGCCGGCCGCGCGCACTGGCGCGGGATCACCGACGTCAACAGCGCGAGCATCGGCATCGAAATCGTCAATCCCGGGCACGAATTCGGCTATCGTCCCTTCCCCGACGAGCAGATCGCGGCGCTGCTGCCGCTCGTCGCCGACATCAAGGCCCGGCACGGGATCGGCCGCGGCAATGTCGTCGGCCATTCGGACGTCGCGCCAGCCCGCAAGCAGGATCCGGGCGAACTCTTTCCCTGGGATCGGCTCGCCCGGCTGCGGCTCGCGCTTCCCCGGCCGGCCCGCAACCTCATCGATCCTGGCTGGACTGATGGCGGTTTTCTGCTGGCGCTGGAGCGCTTCGGCTATGACGTCACCGATCCGCTCGCAGCCGTCGTCGCGTTCCAGCGGCGATTCCGGCCGGATCTGATCGACGGCACGATCGACGGCGAATGCCGGGCTTTGCTGCTCGCGCTGCTGCTGCCGCGGCCGCAGGGCGCCGAGGACTGAGACGGCAGCGGCAGCCGCCGCGCGGCCTGCTCAGGCGGCGACCGTGCGGGTCGGGACGGCCGTGCCGCCGAGCGCCTCGGCGATGCTGAAATGACCGTCTTGAATTGCCCGCAGGACCAGCTGGCTGCGCCGGGCAACCCCGTACTTCGCCCGCGCTGCGTTCACATGCTCTGTCACCGTCTCCTCGGAAAGGCCGAGAATTCTTGCGATTTCCCAGTCTGTCTTGCCGCGTGCGATCTGCAGCGTCACGTCCAGCTGCCGCGGCGTCAGCCGCACCGGCGCAAGCGCGCCCGGGTTCGCCAGATGCAGTCTCCGTGCGGCGTCATAGGCGAAAGTGCCGGCCAGCTGGGCCATGGTCAGCCGGTTCTCCGGCAGCGCCCTGCCGGCCCGGACGGCGAAGCTGGTCAGCGCCGGCAATTCCCCCAGCACGTTCGACGGCACGCTGAAGCCGTCACCAAGGCCGCCGCGCCGGGCCCGTGCCATCACGTCCCGATGCGCGGCGTCGACCCGGATCAGCCGGTCGAGCTCGTCCCAGCGGAAGCCCGTCGGGGTCAGCCGCCCCGCCTGCAGTGTCGGATCGACCGGCACGAGGTTCCGCCGGATCATTTCCTCGATCCAGGCGCGGGGATAGTTGCTGATGCCGATGATCGCACGCTCTCCCGCCGGTCGCGCGATGTCCATCTGGGTGACGGAGAAGTAATCGAAGCCCATCTCGCGCGTGACATCGCCGATCAGCGCGTGCAGTTCGGTGATGTCCGTGATCGTGCGGCTGCGCGCAACGAAGGCGTCAATGGTCCCGAAATCCGACATGCCCGCTCACCTTGTCGCCGACCATAGCGGCGCCCCGGAACGGGACCAAGCGAATACTCCCCCTTTCGGGGGGGTAGCGGTCGGGCAGCGCAAATGATTTGACCGAACCATGCTGGATCGTGTTGGAGTATCAGGCCGAACGTCGGGAGCGGGGATGAAGTTGAGTCACGCAGACGGCCAGCCGATGTCGATCAGCGGAACGGACGGCCTGGATGCGCAGCAGCTGCTCGATACGGCCGTGCGGGTCTACGCGATCCGCCGCGAGCGGGACCGGATCTTCGGCGATCTCGCCGCGCTCTTCCGCGACCCGGCCTGGGACATCATGATCGATCTCTTCATCCATAGCCTCTCCGGCAAGCCGGCCTTCGTCGGCGGCGCCGCGATCGCGTCGCGCATTCCGGGAACCACCGCGCTGCGCTACATCAGTCATCTGGTCGATGCGGGGCTGGTCGAGCGCCGTCCCGATCCGCTGGACGGCCGGCGTGCCCAGCTGTCGTTGACCAGCCGCGGCACGGCGCTGATGCGGCAGGCGCTGGCGCCGCTGGCTGCCGCGCTGGCGCATGTCGACATGCCCGCCGAAAGCATGAACGGCTAGCGGGCGATCGCCGCGCTCGACTTCCGGTGAACGGGGCTGGCGCGTCCGCGCGGGGCGCACTATGCCGGCAAAGGCCAGAGGGTCGGGCGGCCGCGTCTCCGCTTTGGCGGGGCCGAGGAAAGTCCGGGCTCCACGGAACAACGGTGCCGGGTAACGCCCGGCGGCCCGCCTGGCGGGTCAGGGACAGTGCAACAGAGAGAAGGTCGCGACCGCTTCGGCGACGTGACGGTGAAAGGGTGCGGTAAGAGCGCACCGCGCGGCCGGCAACGGGCGCGGCATGGCAAACCCCACCGGGAGCAAGACCGAATAGGGGCGGCGCGCGGGCCTGGTCCGCAGGGTCCTGTTCCGGCCCAGTCGCCCGGGTTGGTCGCTGGAGGCCATCGGCAACGATGGTCCGAGAGGAATGGTCGCCCCGTCCCGGCTCGTCCGGGACGGACAGAACCCGGCTTACAGACCCTCTGGCCATCGGGCTTGGACGCGGCCAATCCCGGCGCGCCCACGGCACGCCGGAACCCGTTCACCCTTTCGGTGATTTGACTCGTTGCGGGCCGCTTCGATAAGCGGCCTCGACATCTATGCGTGCCGGATCGAGAGCGCGCTCTTTTTTTTGGGGAGGACTTTCTTGGCCGATCGCGCGCCCGCATTCACGCTTGCCCGGCAGGGGATCGAGACTGCCGCCGAGCTTCACTGGAACCTCACCACCGCGCCGCTGGTGGAAATGGCGCTGCGCCGTGGCGAAGGCGTGCTCGCGAAAGACGGGCCGCTCGTCGTCGCGACCGGCAAGCACACCGGCCGCTCGGCCAACGACAAATTCATCGTCCGGGACGCCGAGACCGAAGACAGCGTCTGGTGGGGCAAGACCAACAAGGGCATGGCGCCGGAACATTTCGCGGCGCTCAAGGCCGATTTCCTGGCGGCGCTGGCGGCCCGGGACACGCTGTTCGTCCAGGATCTGTACGGCGGCTCGCAGCCCGAGCATCGCGTGCGCGTGCGGGTGATCAACGAGTTCGCCTGGCACAGCCTGTTCATCCGCACGATGCTGGTGCGTCCCGGCGCGCAGGAACTGGCCGGGTTCGAGCCCGAATACACGATCATCGATCTGCCGAGCTTCCAGGCCGATCCGGCGCGCCACGGCACCCGTTCGGAGACGGTGATCGCAGTCAATTTCTCCGAGAAGCTGATCCTGATCGGTGGCACTGCGTATGCCGGCGAGATGAAGAAGTCCGTGTTCGGCGTGCTCAATTATCTGCTCCCGGCGCGGGGCGTGATGCCGATGCACTGTTCAGCCAATATTGGCCCGAACGGGGACACGGCAGTGTTTTTCGGCCTGAGCGGCACGGGCAAGACCACGCTCTCCGCCGATGCCTCCCGGACGCTGATCGGCGATGACGAGCATGGCTGGTCGGACACGGCAGTCTTCAACTTCGAGGGCGGCTGCTACGCGAAAATGATCCGCCTCTCGCCCGAGGCCGAGCCGGAGATCTACGCGACCACCCGCCGCTTCGGAACGGTCCTCGAAAATGTCGTGATCGATCCGGTGACGCGCGAGCTCGATCTCGACGACGCCTCGCTCGCGGAGAACAGCCGCGGTGCCTATCCGATCGAGTTCATCCCGAACACCTCGGCCGCCAATCTCGGTCCGGTGCCCCGGAACATGATCTTCCTGACGGCTGACGCCTATGGCGTGCTGCCGCCGATCGCGAAGCTGACGCCGGATCAGGCGATGTACCATTTCCTGTCCGGCTACACGGCCCGCGTCGCCGGCACCGAGATCGGCGTGACCGAGCCCGACGCGACGTTCTCGACCTGTTTCGGGGCGCCGTTCATGCCGCGCCATCCGTCCGTTTACGGCAATCTTCTGAAGGAGCGGATCGCGAAGGGCGGCGTCGACTGCTGGCTGGTCAACACCGGCTGGACGGGCGGCAAATACGGCATCGGCCACCGCATGCCGATCAAGGCGACGCGGGCGCTGCTCAATGCCGCCCTCGACGGCTCGCTCAACGGCGTCGAATTCCGCACGGATCCGAATTTCGGTTTCAAGGTGCCGATTGCGGCCCCCGGAGTCGATCCGAAGATCCTCGATCCGCGCGCGACCTGGCCCGATCCCGCCGAATATGATGCGACGGCGCGCAAGCTTGTCCGCCAGTTCATCGACAATTTCGCGCAGTTCGAAGACCATGTCGACGAAGGCGTGCGCGAGGCGGCGCCCAAGGCCGCCTAGCCGGTGCTCTCCCCGCCGCGGCCAGAGTCCGGGGCGGGGAATGCGCTCCGGCGGAGATAGACGCTGTCGCACCATTCCTCGCCGAGCCGGAGCGTGCGTTGCGCGCGCCCGGTCTCGACGAAGCCGAGCTTGCCCAGCAGCCGCAGCGAGGCGACGTTGCGCGGATCGACATCGGCGTCGATCGCCGCCAGGCCGCGCCTGGCAAAACCGTCGTCGATCACTGCGGCCACAGCCTCGCTGGCGAAGCCGCGGCCCCAGACATCCGGGTGAAAGAGAAAGCCGATCCAGGGGTAGCGCCACAGCCCCGCCTTGCCGATCGCGCGCCCCTCATGCTCGACCACCCAGTCGATGCCATCTTCGGGCGGAACCGTGATCATTGCGGTCAGCCAGTCGCGGCTTTGCTCCAGGCGGGTGTGCGGCAGCGTTGCCCAGAAGCGCATCACCCGGGCATCGCTCAGCATCGCATGGAACGCGTCCAGATCGGCCATCCGTGGCGGACGCAGCGTGAGCCGGGGCGTGCGCAGGATCGTCATCGCGCCGGCTTGCCACTGATCGGCCGATCGCGCCATCCGCCCTTGACCCCCGCAACCCCGCATCCCCATTTGCGGGCTTCCCCCGGCCACTGGAGAACAACATGCGCTACCGCCAGCTCGGATCGAGCGACCTGCAGGTGTCCGAAATCGCGCTCGGATCGTGGCTGACTTACGGTGTCGGGGTGGATGCGGAGAATGCCACGCGCTGCATTCACCGCGCGCTCGATCTCGGCATCAACTTCATCGACACGGCCAACATCTACGGCCGCGGTGCCGCGGAAAGCTTTCTCGGCGCCGTCCTCGCCGGGGTGCCGCGCGACCGTTATCTGATCGCGACGAAGCTGTTCTTCCCGATGACCGAGACCGATCGGGGCCTCTCCCGGGGCCAGGTGGAGAAGCAGCTCGATGCGTCGCTGAAGCGGCTGCGCGTCGACACGATCGATCTTTACCAGTGCCACCGCGCGGATCCCGACACGCCGGTCGAAGAAACGATGCGGGCGCTGTCCGATGCGGTTGCCGCCGGCAAGGTTCGCTATCTGGGCTTTTCCGAATGGCCCGCCGCCACGGTGCGCGAGGCACTGGCGGTTGCCGGAAGCGCCGGGTTCGTCTCCAGCCAGCCGCAATATTCGCTGCTCTGGCGGCAGCCGGAGGCGGAGATTATCCCGCTCTCCCGCGAAAACGGCATCTCGCAGATCGTCTGGTCGCCGCTTGCGCAAGGGGTGTTGACGGGCAAGTATCTGCCCGGCGCGCCGCTGCCCGCCGGAACACGCGCCTCGAGCGATGCGATGGGCGGCTTCATCGAGCGCTGGCTGCGCCCGGAGCTGCTGGCAGCCGTGCAGCAGCTACGTCCGCTCGCGGCCGAGGCCGGTCTGACGCTCGGCCAGTTCGCGCTCGCCTGGGTGCTGCGCGAGCCCAATGTCGCGGCAGCGATCATCGGTGCGAGCCGGCCCGAGCAGGTCGAAGAGAATGCCGCGGCATCGGGCGTTGCCGTCGATCCCGCGCTCTTTGCCGCGGCTGAGCGGATTCTGGACGAGGCGCTGGCGCCCGCGCTCTGACACCTGCGCTGGACTCGTCGGGCGGCGGCGCGTAGCAGCCCGGCACACGGAGGCTTTATGGGTTACAAAGTGGTCGTCGCAGGCGCGACCGGCAATGTCGGGCGCGAGATGCTGAACATTCTCGCCGAACGCGAATTTCCGATGGAGGACGTCGCGGCGCTCGCCTCGTCGCGCAGCGTGGGCGAGGAAGTCGAGCTCGGCGAGACCGGCCGCCGGGTCAAGGTCCGCAACATCGAGCATTTCGACCCCGAAGGCTGGGACATCGCGCTGTTCGCGATCGGATCGGCCGCGACGAAGATCTACGCGCCGAAGTTCGCCGCCGCCGGCTGCACTGTGATCGACAATTCGTCGCTCTACCGAATGGACCCGGACGTGCCGCTGATCGTGCCGGAAGTGAATCCGGAGGCGATCGACGGCTATCGCGCGCGCAACATCATCGCCAATCCGAACTGCTCGACGGCACAGATGGTGGTGGCGCTGAAGCCGCTCCACGACGCCGCGCGCATCAAGCGCGTTGTCGTCGCGACCTACCAGTCGGTCTCGGGCGCCGGCAAGGAGGGGATGGACGAGCTCTTCGAACAGAGCCGCAACATCTTCGTCGGCGAGACGGCGGAGCCCAAGAAGTTCACCAAGCAGATTGCCTTCAACGTCATTCCGCACATCGACAGCTTCCTCGACGACGGCTCCACCAAGGAAGAATGGAAGATGGTGGTCGAGACCAAGAAGATCCTCGATCCGCGCGTGAAGGTGGTCGCCACCTGCGTGCGCGTGCCGGTGTTCGTCGGCCATTCCGAGGCCATCCATGTCGAGTTCGAGGACGAGATCTCGGCGGCGGACGCGCAGCGCATCCTCCGCGAGGCGCCGGGCGTCATGCTCGTCGACAAGCGGGAGGACGGCGGCTACGTCACGCCGGTCGAATGCGTGGGCGAGTTCGCGACCTATGTCAGCCGGGTGCGGGAGGATCCGACGGTGGACAATGGCCTCGCTTTCTGGTGCGTGTCGGACAATCTGCGCAAGGGCGCCGCGCTGAATGCGGTCCAGATCGCCGAGCTGCTCGGCCGCCGTCACCTGCAGAAGGCCGCCTGAGCCGGCAGCTCGGACCCTTTCGATGAGCAGCGTCGCGACTCAGTTCTTCACCGCACCGGACGGGGTGCGCCTCGCCTGGCATGAGATGGGAGAGGGGCGGCCCATCGTCCTGATCCACGGCCTGTTTTCCAATGCGGACATGAACTGGATCCGGTTCGGCCACGCCGCCAAGCTGGCGGCGATCGGCTACCGCGTCATCATGCCGGACCTGCGCGCCCATGGCCGCAGCGATGCGCCGCACGACCCCGCCTGCTACCCGCCAGACATCCTGGCGGACGACGGGACCGCTCTGATCCGCCAGCTCGGGCTCGCGGAGTTCGATCTGGGGGGGTATTCGCTGGGCGGCCGGACCACGGCCCGGATGATCCTTCGCGGTGTCCGCCCGGCGCGCGCAGTGATCGCCGGCATGGGGCTGGCGGGGCTGGTCGGCACTTCCGGGCGCGCGGATCATTTCCGCCGCATCCTCAGCAATCCGGGCAGCTTCGCGCGGGGGACGCCCGAATGGAACGCGGAGGCGTTTCTGAAGACCACCGGCGGCGACCGGCAGGCGCTGCTGCATGTCCTGTCGACCTTCACCGACACCGACCGGACCGCGCTCCGTGCGATCGACATGCCCGTGCTGGTGCTGTCCGGCGTCGAGGATCATGACAATGGCTCGGCCGCCGAACTCGCCGCCCTGTTGCCGCGCGCTTCGCTGGTCGAAGTGCCCGGCGGGCACATGTCGGCGGTGGTGAAGCCCGAACTGGGCGATGCGCTCGCGGCGTGGCTCGGGCCCGCCTGAGGCCCGGTCAGACCGGCGGGCCCTGCGGCGTATCGATCACCAGCACCAGGCGCTGGACGCCGGTGCCCGCGATCGGCGGGGAGCGATGCTCGATCAGCGGCGCCCCATCGCCGAACAGCCGCCCCTTGAACAGCGCAGGCTGCTGAAGGCCGAGCCGCCGCTCCGTCCCCGATGCCGGATCGCGCCAATCGGTGCCCGGTCCTGCATAGGTGCAGACCAGCCGCAAGTCGGTATAGTCGATGTGCCATTTCCGGCATGCATCGCCCAGGATGCGCTCGCAGCGCAGCCGGATCGCCAGCGTTCCCGCGAGCATCTGGAAGCGCTGCGCCAGGTCCGAAATGTCGGCGGCGAGCGCCGCCGGGAGCGGTGCGAGCGCCGGCAGCAGCGCCTCCGCCGGTCCGTCAAAGCCGATCCGGCCCGGCCAGGCGGCAAGGGCCGCCCGCATCGCCTGGACGGGGACAGGCGGGGGCCGGTCGATCAGCAGCATCCCGACATCGGGCGCGAGAATGTGCTGCCACTGGGCGGTCGCTGCGACAGCGCAGACCGCGCCCGTGCCGACGGGTTCGATTGCAGCCACGCCCGGGGGCACGCCCATCTGCCGTTGCCCGGTCTCGAGCCGCTCGGGCGGTTCGGCTGGCAATTGTTCCATTTTCATCGTTCGCATCACGGTAGATGATACGATATCACGTCGCGGCGGCGCAAGTGTCGTTGCCGGTCAGGAACGACTGCGCCGGTTGCGGGTTGGTGGCGATCATGGGCCGATCCGGTCCATTTGGGAGATCAATCGATGAAGACGTTGCTCGCCGCCACTTCCGCTGCCCTGCTGCTGCTCACCGCCTGCGGCGGCAATGGCGACGATGCGCTCGCCGACCGCGCCGAAGAGGCGGCGGAAAACCGCGCCGACATGCTCGACGCGATGGCAGACAACAGCACCGGCGGGCAGGCCGAGGCGCTCGAGGAGCGCGCCGATCAGATCGAGGATATGGGCGAGATGCAGGCGGAAGCGATCGACGACAGCGACGTCGACGCCGATCGCCTCAGCGACGCGCAAAAGAATGCGATGGTCGAGGGTCGCTGATCGGCCGGAAGGCGGGCCGGGCGGGCGCGGCTTGTCCGGCCCGACCGCGCCGGAACGGCGGCGCCGCAGCGCCCGCGCCGCGGATCAGTAGCGCCGCAGCAGTCCGGCGAGACAGCCCTGAATGCGGACGCGATCCGGCGTGAAACGCTGCGGATCATAAGCGCGATTGGCCGGATCGAGCCGGATCATTGCGCCCTCGCGCCGGAAATATTTGAGGGTGGCTTCCGCCTCGTCGACCAGCGCAACCACGATCTGGCCGTCGCGCGCCGTCTCCGCACGGCGGATCAATGCATAGTCGCCGTCCAGAATGCCGGCTTCGACCATCGAGTCCCCCGCGACTTCCAGCGCGTAATGATCGCCCGGCCCAAGCAGTGCAGCCGGCACCGAAAGGCTGGACTGGCCCTCCAGCGCCTCGATCGGCGCACCGGCCGCGATGCGGCCGTGCAGCGGGATTTCGAGCACATTCTCGTTCGCCGGCTCGGGCAGCTCCGCGGGCGCCGGGCCGACCTTGCGCTCGAGCGCGTCGGGCAGTCGCAGCACTTCCAGCGCGCGGGCGCGGTTCGGCAGCCGGCGGATGAACTGCCGCTCCTCGAGCGCGCTGATCAGCCGGTGCACGCCGGACTTCGACTTGAGGTCGAGCGCGTCCTTCATTTCCTCGAAGGACGGAGAGACCCCGCTTTCGGCGAGCCGATCGTGGATGAAAAGCAGCAGCTCATGTTGTTTGCGCGTCAGCATTGCCGGATCCCCGCGGAACGAACAAGGAACGTGTAAGAAACACCGGGGGGCCGGTCAAGCAAGAATGTGAACATCGGCGAACTCTCCGGCGGCGGCGGCGGGCGCATGGGCGGGCCGCACGATCAGCGCGTCCGCACCGGCCAGGCCGGCGAGCATCGCGCTGTCCTGCACCCCGATCGGCGCCACGCACCCCGCCTCGATCCGCGCGCGGAGATGGTCCTCGCGACCGTCATTGGCGGGGAGCGATGCGGCAAGAGGCAGCGCGACCGGCCGGGGCAGCGGCGAAGCAGCCCCGCCCAGCGCCGCCACCAGCGGCCTCAGGAACAGAAATCCTGTCACGAACGCCGAGACCGGGTTGCCGGGCAGGCCGAGCGCGATGGTGCCGTCGGCGAAGCGGCCGGCGAGCATCGGCTTGCCCGGCCGCATGGCGATCCGCCAGAAATCGAGCGACGCGCCGGCGGCAGCCAGAGCAGGGCGGACGCAGTCATGCGCCCCGACCGACGCGCCACCGCTTGTCACGACCACATCCGCGTCGGCGGCGGCCGCGGCGAGCCGACTGGCCAGCGCCGCCGTCCGATCCGGCAGGATGCCGAGATCGGCGACGTCGCACGGCAGATCGGCCAGCAGCGCCGCGAGCATCGGCGCGTTGGCGGCGTGGATCGACCCGGGAGAGAGCGGCGCGCCGGGCGGCGCCAGTTCGTCGCCGGTCGACACCAGCGCCACCCGGACCCGCCGCCGCACCGGTATCCGGTTGTGCCCGGCCAGCGCGGCGAGACCGATCCGCGCCGGCACAAGGCGCTCTCCGGCGGCGATGATCGTCGCGCCGGCCCGGAAGTCGCGGCCGCGGGGCCGCACATGCGCGCCGGTCCCGCCCGGTCCGGCCCCGGCGAGCGTCAGCCGGTCGCCGTCCAGCGCGGCGTCTTCCTGCACCAGGACCGTGTCCGCGCCGGGCGGGAGCGGCGCGCCGGTGAAGATGCGGGCCGCCTCGCCGCCGCCGATCGCCCGCTCCGGCAGGCGGCCTGCGGGCACCTCCGCAACCACGCGCCATGGTCCGGGCAGATCGGCCGCCCGGATCGCAAAGCCATCCATCGCCGAGAGGTCGGCGAAGGGATGATCGACCCGGGCAGTGATGTCGGCGGCCAGCCAACGGCCGGCCGCTGCCGCGAGCGTCACCGTCTCGGCGGCGACGGGAGTGGCCAGCGCAAGCAGCCGGGCCTGCGCGTCGGCGCGGGCAAGAAGAGCAGTCGACATCGCTCTTGCCGCTTGGCACGAACGGCGGGAGCAGGGGAAGGGGCACGATGATCGAGATCGTCGTTGATGATCTGAGCGGCGCCGACACACAGGCGCTGATCGCGCTTCATCTCGGGGCGATGCAGGCGAACAGCCCGCCCGGCCATGTCTTCGCGCTCGGTCCCGCGGGGCTCGGCCGGCCGGATGTGACGTTCTGGACGGCGCGGATCGGCGGCCGGGTCGCCGGCATGGCGGCGCTGCGCCATCTTGGGCCCCATCAGGGCGAGCTCAAGTCGATGCGCACCCACCCCGATCATCTGCGCCGGGGCGTGGCGGCAGCGTTGCTGGACCATATCGTCGCCGAAGCGCGCGCCCGCTTCTATCGCCGGCTGAGCCTGGAGACGGGGAGCGGCCCCGCTTTCGATCCGGCGCTCGCGCTGTACCGCCGGCGCGGCTTTGTCGAGGGCGACGCCTTTGGCGATTATGTGAAAAGCGACTTCAACCAGTTTCTGCACCTGGCGCTGTAGCGCCGCTCAGCGCGCGAGAACGCCTTGCCGCCGCCCCGCGCTCACATCAGCGCCATCCACAGCGCCATGCCGATCATCATCAGATTCTCGGTGAGCGAGATGAAGCCGAGAGGCACGTTGCTGTCGCCGCCGACGCACGCGCATTTCAGCTCCCGCTTGTCGATATAGACCGCCTTCACCACCGAGACCGCGCCGATCGTGCCGATGGTGAGTGCGATCGGCACTGACAGCCAGTCGAGCCGGCCGGAAATCATCAGCACGCCCGCCAGCCCTTCGGCCCAGGCATAGACATAGCCATAGGGCACCCAGCGCCGGGCAAGCAGATCATAATTCAGGAACATCGTCGCGAAACCGTCGACGTCGCGCAGCTTCAGATAGGCGAGCACGCACATGCTGAAGGCGATGAACCACTCCGCCGCCCGCACGGTGAACGGGGTGCCGAGCACCGCGGTGCTCGCTGCCGCCGCCATCAGCGCGGTCATCGCGAACAGCATCGCGACCGGGCGATAGCTGACGGCGCCCGGCTCGCGCACCGGCTTGCCCAGCCAGCGCCGGAGATCGTCATATCCGCCGATGCGCTCCCCGCCGATGAAGACCTGCGGCGTCGTCTTGACGCCGTGTTCGGCCTTGAAGGCGTCGGTCTGCTCGCGGGTGCGCAGCCAGTGATCCTCGACCTGGAATCCCCGGCGCCGCAGCAGATCGCGCGCCTTCAGGCCATAGGGACAGACATGACCGGGCATGACCATCCGGAACAGGCGGGCCGTGCGGACGGGAGCAGTCATATCGGTTTCTCCTTGCAACTCACCGGTCCGATATGCGGTTGCGAAACGCGGGTGCAAGTCCGCCGTGCGGCCGCCGCAGTCCGGCCGTTGCCGTCGGTCCGGCGAACCGGCCTCGCAAAGGAGAAGCTGAGGCGGCGGCAGGCGTTCCGTGCGCGGGGTGCGCCCGGGCGCGGCTCAGGCCCGCCAGTCGCCCGACCGGCCACCGCTCTTGGCCAGCAGACGGATGTTGCCGATCGTCATGCCGCGGTCGAGCGCCTTTGCCATGTCGTAGACGGTCAACAGCGCCACCGAGACCGCGGTGAGCGCTTCCATCTCGACGCCCGTCGGCCCGGACGTCCGCACCGTCGCCGTCGCGACGACGCCGTCCGCCTCGACCGCCAGATCAAGCTTAACCGCGCTGATGGGCAGCGGGTGGCAGAGCGGGATCAGGCCCGCCGTCTGTTTGGCCGCCATGATCCCGGCCACCCGCGCCACGGCGAGCACATCGCCTTTCGCGACGGCACCGTCGCGGATCGCGGCGGCGGCGGCTGCCGCCATCCCGATGCGACCGGTCGCCACCGCCTCCCGAACCGTCGCCGGCTTGGCCGAGACGTCGACCATCCGCGCGGCACCATCGTCGTCGAGATGGGTCAGCCCGCTCATGCGCGAAGGAGCGCCCGCGTCGCGGCCTCGACATCGGCCTGGCGCATCAGCGATTCACCGATCAGGAAGCAGCGCACGCCGTGCGCCGCCATGGCGTCCAGATCGGCGCGGCTGCCGAGGCCCGATTCCGCGACGAACGTGCAGCCGGCCGGCGCTTGCCCGACGAGCTCGTAGGTGCGCGCGAAATCAACGCTGAAATCGCGCAGGTCCCGGTTGTTGACGCCGATCAGGCGGGAGCGGAGCCGGAGCGCGCGGGCAAGTTCGGCGGCGTCGTGCACTTCGATCAGCGCATCCATGCCGAGCGCGTCGGCCGCTGCTTCGATCTCCGCCATCTGTGCGTCGTCGAGCGCCGCGACGATGATCAGGATCGCATCGGCCCCCAGGGCGCGCGCTTCCTCCACCTGCCAGGGATCGACGATGAAGTCCTTGCGCAACACCGGCAAGTCGCAGGCCGCTCGCGCCGCGACAAGAAAGTCGTCATGCCCCTGGAAAAAGCGCTCGTCGGTCAGCACGGACAGGCAGGCGGCGCCGCCCGCCGCATAGGCGCGGGCGTGCGCCGGCGGGTCGAAATCGGCGCGGATCAGCCCCTTGGACGGGCTCGCCTTCTTGATCTCCGCGATCAGGCCGTAGCCGGGCGCGGCCTCCAGCGCGGCGCGAAACCCCCTCGGCGGCGACGCGCTCCTGATGCGGGCGGCAAGGTCGCCGCCACGGGCTTTCCGCGCCGCCACTTCCTCGCGCTTGAACGCGCAGATTTCCGCAAGCTTGTTCATCTCGTCAGCCGCCGTCCCCGGTCCCGCCCCGTCATCGATACGCCACCCAGCGCTCCAGGAGATGCAGCGCGGTCTGATCGTCGATCGCGGCGGCGGCGCGCGCCGCGCCGTCTGCCAGCGAGGTCGCGGCATCCGCCACGAGCAGCGCCGCGGCGGCGTTGAGCAGCACCGCGTCACGATAGGCGCTTGCTTCGCCCATCAGCAACCGGCGCAGCGCCGCCGCATTGTAGGCGGGATCATCGCCGCGAAGCGCCGCGAGCGGGTGGGTGGGAAGCCCCGCATCGGCGGGCGTCACGCGCTGGCTGGAGATGCCGGCCGCGGAAATGGCGTAGATGGTGCTCGGCCCGGCAATCGACAGCTCGTCGAGCGGCTCGTCTCCGGCGACGAGCAGGGCCGCATCGGTGCCGATCAGCTGCAGCGCTTCGGAATAGATCGGCATGAAGTCCGGCCGGGCGATGCCGATCAGCTGGCGGCGAACCTCGGCCGGGTTGCAGATCGGGCCGACCAGATTGAACACCGTCCGCCGGCCGATCGCGCGGCGGATCGCGGCAAGCGGCTTCAGCGCCGGATGATGCTGCTGGGCGAAGAGGAAGGCGATGCCGAGATCGGACAAGCTCCGCTCGGCCGTTGCGGCGGCGCGGTCGAGATCGAGGCCGAGCGCCTCAAGCGTGTCGGCGGCACCGGCCTTGGACGATGCGGCACGGTTGCCGTGCTTGGCGACCGGCACCCCGCAGGCGGCGACGACGATTGCGACGGCCGTCGAAATGTTCAGGCTGTGCTGCCCGTCGGCGCCGGTGCCGCAGACGTCGATCGCCCGCGGCGGCGCCGCCACGCGCACCATCCGCGCCCGCATCGCCCGCGCGCAGGCGGCGATCTCGACCGCGGTCTCGTCACGCTCGGACATCACCGTCAGGAACCGGGCGATCGCGTCCGGCGCGGGCGTGCCGTCCAGGATCGCGTCGAACGCCGCCGCCGCCGCGTCCGGCGCCAGCGGCTGTGCGGGATCCGGAAGGGCCGCGCTCATGCCCGCGCCGCCACGCCGATCCCGGCGATGCGGAGGAAGTTCGCGAGCATCGCATGGCCATGTTCGGTGGCGATGCTTTCGGGGTGGAACTGGACTCCGTGGATCGGCAGGGTCCGGTGCATCACGCCCATCACGCTGCCATCCGGCGCGCGGGCATTGACGCGCAGCACCTCCGGCATGCCGTCATCGGGCACGATCAGCGAATGGTAGCGGGTGGCCGTGAAGGGGGAGGGCAGGCCTTCGAACATCCCGCTCCCGTCATGCGTGACCGGCGAGGTCTTGCCGTGCATCAGCCCGCCGCGCACCACCTGGCCGCCGAAGAACTGGCCGATCGCCTGATGCCCCAGGCAGACGCCGAGCAGCGGCCGGCCGGCGGCGGCGCAGGCGCCGACCAGCGCGAGCGAGACACCCGCTTCATTGGGCGTGCATGGCCCGGGCGAGATCAGGAACGCGTCAGCGCCGGTCGCGAGCGCCGCTTCGGCGGAGATCGCGTCGTTGCGCACCACCTCCACCGGAGCGCCCAGCTCCATCAGATAATGGACGAGGTTCCAGGTGAAG
>ERZ1066122.484-NODE-484-length-41914-cov-44.485009_pt1 | contig 41914 bp, 31 predicted proteins | sample MGYA00382769_ERZ1066122 | MGnify/ENA primary metagenome ERZ1066122 (study PRJEB33369, sample SAMEA5778352) | biofilm metagenome | biome: Industrial cooling water; feature: Water cooling tower basin; material: Biofilm | place: United Arab Emirates | collected... | reverse complement strand
AGACGGCGCTCATGCGCTGCGCCTGCGTCTCGGAGCCGAGAGAGCGGCCGTCCTCGCGCCGGTGGTAGAGCAGGTGCCGCTGATAGCGCTCCAGCACCGGCAGCGTGATCTCGCTGGGCCGTGTGAGGCCGCGCTCCGCGCACCAGGCGAGGAAGACGCGCACGTGGCTGCGGCGGTTCCTGAGGGTGTGCGCCGCGGCGCCGCGGCCCTCCATCTGCGCGAGGTGCGCCTCCAGCAGCGCGGCCAGCACGCTGGGCGCGTCGGCTCCCCCGGCGGCGCTCACGCCGCGCCTCCCGCGGCGGCGGGGGCGCTCGCAGAGGCGTGCGCCAGGCCGTTGGCCGCTACGGTGCGACGCGCCGGCAGCGCTGCCCCCAGAAGTGCGTTTCCGGCCTCCGGCGCCAGCCACTCCGGCAAGCCGCGGTCCTGCGGGCGGTTACCCTCATTCCGCAGGCTCCGGCCACCCGCCGGCCGGCCCCCGGCCAGGGGCCGACCGGACCCCGACCGCTCGGCCTTCGCGGCCGACCGCTCGACTCCCGGGGCCGGCCGCTGGGCGTCGCACGTGCCCTGCAGCCGCGCCACGTCCATCAGCCCCACCAGGAAGGCGCGGCCGTCCGTGCCCTCGCCATCGTAGAGCAGCGCGTAGACCATCTGCCCGTGTGCGCTGCGCGTGGCCAGCAGGTACTCCAGCTCCAGCAGCCGAGAGAGGTGCAGCTTGGTCTGCGTGGCGCCGGTGCCGAGCGCCTCGCGCACCTCGCGGGCGGTGAAGCGCACGGGCACGGGTTCCCCCGTCGCGCCGTCCTCCGCCGGCGGCGGCTGGGCACGGACCCAGGCGTGCAGCGCCTCCAGGAAGCGCCTGGTCTGCGGCGGCAGCTCGTCCAGGCTGCGGCCGAGCACGGCGTCGGCCAGGCGGTTCGCCTGCTCGATGTCTTCCAGGGTCGCCTCGACGTACTCCACCCCCCGGCCGCCCTTCTCGATCCGCTTCACCTCGCGCTGGTGCTGGTGCAAGAGCGCGATGGCGTCGATCAGCGTGAGGTACTTCTCGTGATCCCGGCGCGTGCGGGTGCGGCTGTCCAGAAAGGTGAGGCTCGGCGCGTAGGGGTTGACCACGGCCAGCGGGCGGAGCAGCCGCTGCGCGTTCTGGTGCAGCCTGAGCACGTCGTCGCGCTCGGCGCGGGCCAGCAGCCCCGAGAGCGTGCGTCGCTCGCGCTGGATGCGGTGGATGGCGCGCGTCTGCTCCGCCGTCTCGTCCACCGTGAGCACCAGGGCGCGGTTCAGCAGCTCCTCGTCCACCTCCACCGCGGTGGTGGTCAGGAAGATCATGGTAGGGCCCTCCACCCGGTACTCGTGCGTCACCAGACGGCCCGACTGCGGGTCCTTGCCCGTGCTGGCGATCCTGAGCTCCCCCTCGCTCTGCAGCAGCTTCAGCGCGTAGCTCGCCTTCTCCGCGCCTTCCTCCTCCGCCACCGCCAGCACCTTGTGCTTGAGGTCCATGCCTTCCATGTAGAAGAGCGACTGCCCGGTGAGGGCCGAGTACTGGATGCGCTCCTCCTCGGGCACGAAGGCGAGCACCGCGTCCATGAGGCTCGTCTTCCCCGCCGCGCTGGCGCTCTGCACGATGATGGCGAGCGGGCGCTCCAGCTTGCGGCTGGTGGCCGCCAGGTAGCCCACCAGCTTGTTCGTCTCCTCGCCCACCACGCCGCAGGCGTCGAAGTCCGCCAGGATCTGCCCCAGCAGATCGGGCGAGCGCAGCAGCGCCAGCGCGGCGGACTTCTCCTCCTCGCTCATCGCCGGCGCGGCTGCCTCCGGCGGCGGCGCACCGGAGCGCCGCTCGGCCTGCAGCTCCTCCAGCTTCAGCAGCACGCTTCCCAGCTCCTTGCGGATCACCTCTTCCTTGCACCCCAGCTCACGCGCGGCGGCGAGCGCGAAGGCCGCGCGCTGCCGCGCCTGGTAGAGGTCCAGCGTGTCCACGTGGAGCAGAGGCTCCCCCTCACCGCGGCGCACCAGCAGGTTGATCTTGAGAGACTCCGGCGTAGGGTTACGGGCCAGCCCCCGCACCCGGTAGCTGCGCTCCCCGAAGCTGAGGCAGACCTCCTCGCCGCTCCCGTCGGCTGCAGCGGTGACGGCCGCGACGGGACCCGGCGGCGCCGGCGTGCGAGCGGGCTCCATGACGGCAGCAGCGGACGGCAAGGCGGCTAAAGGAGGAAGGTCACTCCCTTCTTTCGCCGCCTGCCGTTCCGCTGGCCTGGTGAGCGGCACCGCCTGCTCGAGCAGCACCGCCAGGCTGCGAGAGGCCGGCACTGCCTGCAGCGCGTAGGCGTTGGCGTCCAGCCCGCGCGGGAAGCGCACGCGCGCCGCCTCGATCCCCGTCCCGGAGAGCAGCGGCGCGAGCGCCGCGCCCGCCCGGTCGCCTGCCTCGTCGGCGTCGTAGGCCACGAGCACACGCCCCACCCCCAGCTCCTGGAAGCAGGAGAGCATCTCGGCGGTGAAGCCGCCCGCGCCGTAGCTCCAGGTGACGTTGCGGAAGCCCGCCACCCAGAAGGTGAGGGCGTCGAGCGCCGCCTCGCAGAGGATCACCTCGCGCTGGCCCATGAGCCCCGCCCGGTTCCACACCCCGCGGTGTGGGCCCGGCAGGTAGAGGTGATCGGGCGTGCCCTTCCGCAGCCGCTCGCCGATCTTGCGCCCGTAGAGCTCCGCCACCTGGCCCTCGGCGTCCAGGACCGGCACCACCAGGCTGCCCGCCAGGTGCTCGTGACCGCTCGCTCTCAGCACGCCCAGCCGCATCAGCCGGGCTCTCACCTCCGAGCGGTCCGGCCGCTCGTCCAGCCAGTAGCAGAGCGTGCGGTCCGCATAGCCCAGGTGGAAGCGCTCCACCAGCTCCGGGTGCACCAGCCCCCGCGATTCCAGGTACGCCAGCGCGGCGGGACTCTCCAGCAGCCGCCGGCGGTAGTGAGAGACCACCTCCACCAGTAGCGCGGCGTCCGCCGCGGGGTCGGCTGCCGGCTCCGGCAGCGCCGCGCGGCGCCGGCTCGGCGGCACCGTCACCGGCGCCTCGCCCTTCAGGTAGAGAAACGCCCGCCGGAAGCCCACGCCGTCGCGCTTCATCACCCAGTCGATCGCGCTGCCGCCCACGCCGCAGCCGAAGCAGTGCCACAGCCCCTTCTCCGGCGTCACCGAGAGCGAGGGCTCGGCTCCGTCGGCGTGCCAGGGGCAGAAGCCCAGCCAGTTCCCGCCGCTCCGCCGCAGCGCCACGCCGCTCTCCCGCACCAGCGCCACCAGGTCCACGCTGCGCTTCAGCGGCTCGATCTCGGCCTCGGGGATGCGTGCCATCCGTTTCTCTCCGGGAAGCTGTCAAGGGGGTCGTGCGGTGGATTGACCTGCGAAGAGGAAGGTACGATTTTCGTACTCGCAAGTCAAGCACAAGCTCCGGTAACGGAAACCACCCTTATACTTCTGCCGGGAGACCGTCTCGTGACGCACACAACCGGGTGGGCCATGAAAGCGCGCGACGTCGAGGGCTTCGGCAGACGCCTCGCCGAGATTCGTAAGAGCCGGGGGCTGACGCAGACCGAGCTGGGGGAGAAGGTCGGCGTCTCCAAGCGGGTGATCGTCTACTACGAGACCGAGAGCTCGCAGCCACCGGGCGCCATGCTCGTGGATCTCGCCCGGGCACTCGGCACCAGCACAGACGAGCTGCTCGGCGCCCGGCCGGTGCCGGAGCGGACCAGCCCCAAGCGGGCGCGCCTGCTCAAAAAGCTGGAGCAGGTCGCCGACCTGCCTGCGGCCGATCAGCAGGTGATCCTCAAGATGCTCGACACCCTGCTGGAGAACCGAAACCTCCGGCAAGCCTCCTGATACAGCGCAGCGCCCGGCCCCTCATGACGAGGGACCGGGCGCTTTGTCTTATCCTGCGTGTGTCACTTGTCGGCCTCGGAGTTGACACTCGATCGCACCGGGTTCCGCTATTGGGATGCCGTGTCAGCAACTTAGGGCTGCGGAGCACGTTCGATGACGAAAATCCCTTCTCGACCTCCTCCGAGAGAGGTTTCAATCCATTGCCCTCGAATAATCCCGTCCTTTATGGCGCCCTTAGCACTGATCTCGCCCTGGTCACAGCACTTGCCGAACAGCAGAATGATCTGCCCGCCGCTGTCTACACCTGCCACCGCATCAGCAGGAACACGCCGGCCAAGTAATGGGGCGAAGTTGATTCCATGAGTCCCCTTCACCATAGATGTGCAATCGGATTCGCGTCCGGGACATAACTTAGCGTCGAGCGGTGCTGAACGAAAATCCACAGTACCGTGAGCTGTTTGTGCACCGGAGCGAGTTCGGAACTCCGCTTTCCACCTGCCGCTCAGATCTGAAACGCCCGGTCCGTGCGCGTCAGGCGCACACGCATTGCCAAGCATGAACAACAGCAGAAGCGATGTATGCCTCATCGTCTTCCTCATTAGCGCCTTGGACACACCAGAGGTCTGCCGTTCGACTGGTTGTAGACGTTCTCTGCCTGCCATAGCCTGTACGACTGGTGAGAGGCGAAGGGAGTCCCCGACCACCGCCCATGACCCATAAGTTCATGGGCGATCAACCCAGGAAGGTCGTACCGGCCGTTCACAAACCAGCCGATGATGCCGCACCTGTTGTACGTTGCACCTCGAGGGCCGTAGTCAGCGGAGAAGATATAGGCTGTCCGGGTGTCGTGGTCGAACCAGGAGCACCGGCCTTGTGGACAGCCCAGCGGGCTGATGGTGTTTCGCGTTCCTGGTGCGACGGTCCATACGTCCTGGCTTGTCACCATACCCGAGAACGCCCCCTGCACGGCCGCCCAAGAGCTTCCACCCTTGAACGTCACATCGTCCAAGCTGGAGACACATCCACCCTCATCCCACTCAATATCGGCGTTGACGGCCCGTTCGATGCCTCGCCGCAAAGATGGGGTCCGCCCGCACACCTTCAGCCCGAACGGGTCGGAGAAGTTGACCGGATCCCCGCCCGCGTAGCCATAGAGGTTGAGCCCGCCGGCCAGCCCGAGGGGGTCTTCCTGGGTGAAGCGGCCGGTCTGCGGGTGAAGGTAGCGATTCCTCCGGTAGAAGGTTCCCGTGGCGTCCTGCTTGTCTTCGATCACGCTCCCATGCCAGAAGGAGCGGGAGAAGTTCGGCCGCCAGAGGGCAAACCGGTTCCCCGGCCACCCGATGAGCACACAACGCTTGCGCCCGCCGATCTCCTCGCACTTGCGCAGCCCACCGTCTTCGAAGACGCCCAGATCCGCCTGGCCGCGCGAGTTCCAGAGCGGAAGCAAGGTGAACGGCGGGAGGCTCCGGTGCTCCACCGCGGCATTGGTCGTGTCTACCTGATCGATATAGCCGAGCCGCAGCACACTGAGCGGGCGGTCGATGCCCAGCCCATGCGTGTACGCGACCCGACCGTACAGCGGGTTCGGATCAACCTGGACGACATCATTCGGCGTCACCAGCTCCATCCGCAGGCGCAGCGAAACGGTGTCGTTCTCCAGGTACGCCGATCCCTCCTGCCCGGGCATCTGCACCTCGTAGAGCTCCGACTCCCTATCCCACACCGTCCGGCGGACCTTGTCGAGGTTACACTCCTCGTTGACGTGGTTCAAGTCCAGCTCACAATACCGACGAGCGCGGACCCACACGCGGCGGCCAAACGCGTCGTAACGATATTCCTCGAATGCTCCGCGGAAGACGATCCCCGGTGAGAACGACCGGCTTTCGGCTGCACGCAGCTTTCCGTCCGCGCCGTAGTAGGACACGCGGTCGCGCGCCGGACGGGTGTTGCCGACGATGTCTCCCTGGCCAAGCTCCAGTTCGATGTTGCCGGCGCCATCGTAGTAGAGCGTGTCCTTCATCGCGTTCTGAATGCGGCGAAGCAGCCGCCCTACGGTGCGCGCGTACGTCCACTCCCCGCCGAAGGTCGCAGAGGACACCGTCCCGCTCTGGACTGCGCTTCCGGACCCGCAGTGATAGGTAATCGCTTCCCCCACTGAGGAGTAATACGTGTTGGCGAGCGCGTCCAGCCGGATGGTTTCGCTGGTGATCGAGCGCAGGTCTGCGATGAGGCACGGACCTTGACGCCCCTGGCCGTGCGAGAGAACACTGCCGCCCACAGTATGACCGAGTCCAGAGTAGCGCGAGTCGAGCGTATCGCGGGTGCCATACAGGTTCGCTGCATGCAGCAGCTTCCCCCGTGCATCGTACCGGAAGGTGGTCGAGCGGAGGTACGGATCTGCAGAGCGGTAGACAGATCCACTTTGATTGCGGACCTGCTGCGTGCTCAGGTTTCCGTCGTTGTCCCAGCCATACGATTCCGTGATCCCACCCGGGTAGGAGAGGGATTGCGGCTCACCTCTGGCGTTGTAGGCATAGCGGTACTGCTTGGCCAGTGCATCCGTCACTACGGCAAGAGCACCGGTGACAGGGTCGTATCCGTACCGGGTGGCAGACTGCGACGCTGAAGGTGCAAGCTGTACCGGATGCCGTACCTCGGTGCGCCTCCCGTTCAGGTCGTAGATGTAGGAGACGTCGTAGACATGCTGCGTGAAGTCGCTCTCGTTCGTGGTGCGGACGCGTTGCGTCTCGGTCCTGAGCAGCCCGTTCAAGTAGAAGCGGCGGGAGATGCGGGCATCGGCGTTCGTCGCCGACGTGTCGTTACCCATGGCATCGTAGGCGAAGGTGGCAACGTCGGCCGGGATCCGATAACCGGATCCTCCATCGTTTGGGTAGCGTGGGTACGGGCCGTTCTCTGCCGGCACTCTCAGAAGGATCGTGCCGATGCCCGGCATACCAATGTCGGCGACTCGCGAGTAGCGAACCTCCGGCGTCATGCGGCTGGTGACACGGTTGAGCTCGTCGTACATCGCTGTAATCACCAGCCGAGCACCGGTACTCGGGTTAACACGACGTGTATGCATTTCGCGCGCATTCCCAGCCCCATCATAGTAGGTGCTGTCAACTGCGTCGTCAGGTGCGACCTCCACTACCCGCCGGTTCGCCCAGTCATAGCGCCAGCGGGTAGTAATCGTGCCGATGTTCGCCGAGTCCGGAGTGCTGCTACGTGAGAGCGAGAGTAGGTTCCCTTCAGAATCGAACGCCTTCCGCACACGGAGCGTCTGGGCTACTTGCCCGCTCGGTGTAGGACTCAGAGTCTCAGCGAGTGTGTCGCGGCTCATCGCGTCATAGAGAACCCGCTGCCGCTGAAGCTGTGTGCTGTCGGTGGTCGGGGTACGCACCAGGGTATCCCTGCCAATCGCGTCACCCAGGTAAGTCGTGCGGAACCCCTTCGGACTCACAACTGCGCTCAGGTTACCCAACGCGTCGTACTCGAAGCTCTCCTCGGGCGTCTGCCCGCCCGAAGCCGGGTAGATGATCTTCTCCAGTTGCCCGCCGGTGCCCGGCTGATAGCCGAAGCGCACCCGCGTCGAGTCCACGCGCAGCGAGTCGTAGGCGGTCGCGCGGCCGCGCAGCCCCACCTGCTGCCAGGTGCGGTTGCCCAGCGAGTCGTAGCCGAACTCCGTGGCCTCTTCCATCGGCAGCACGAGGCGGGTGACGAAGTCCGGCCAGCGGCTGTGGTGGTAGGCGTAGGTCGTCACCGCGTCGCCCTGCGCCGGGCCGTAGGGCTGCACGTCGGTCTGCTCGGTGACGTTGCCCCGGTCGTTGTAGCGCGCCGTCTGCTCGAAGCCGTTCGGGTGGCGCACGCGGGTGACCAGCGCCGGGTAGCCCCGGCTGCCGGTGGAGAGCGAGTCGTAGCGCTCCAGCTCGGTGACGTGCCCCAGCGCGTTGCGGACGACCTGCGGCCCGCCGAAGGGAGTGAGCCAGAAGCGCGTGGTGTCCGCCGCATCGGTGCGCGGCCCGTCCCAGAAGGTGGTGACCGAGTCCCGGGCGAGGGTGCGCGAGAGGAGGCTCTCGGCCAGGCCGCGGCTCTCCTTGGCGCGGAAGGCGTGGACGATGTTCTCCGAAGCCTGCTCCATCTCGACGGTCGTCCGGTCGAGCTTCTGGGCCACGTCGTAGCGGTATCGCGTCCAATTCCCGCGCCGGTCCTGCCGGCCGGTGATGCGGCGCGTGGTCGTGCCGTTCGCCGGCTGGTAGTCGAACGCCACCGTCGTCAGGTCGGCGTCCCGGATCTGCGTGACCTTCCAGTTCTGCAGCGTCGCGACCACCTGCCGCGTCTGCCCGGCCGTGGAGGGCGCAGTGATCCGTCGCGTGCCGGAGCCCAGGCTGTCGACCGTGGTGCAGGTGAAGGTGTACGTCGGCCGGGTGGTGCCGGCGGGGACGTCGAGCGAGATCTTCTCCAGGGATCCGCTGTCGCAGTAGTCGAAGAGCGTCGCGTGATCCATGCGGTTCAGCGTCGCGATCTGCCGCCCGCTCGCCGTGCTGTAGGCGACCCGTACGTTGCCCGGCAGGTAGCGCAGGTAGCGCGTCGCCCGGTGCCCCGCGATCGTGATCGTGACCTTGCGGATGGTGTCCGGCCGCTCCACCGCGGGGGCGACCCAGATGCTCGGGGTGCTGCTCGTCTTCTTGTAGCGCCGCACGCTCCCGTCGCCGCCCACCCACAAGAAGTCACTGGAGTTGGCGAGGGTGAAGAGCCGCTCCAGCCCCGCCGGCCACCAGCCCGCGCCGTAGAAGCTGTGGCGCCGGTCGACGACCACGAAGGAGCCGCTGCGCTTGGTCTCCGGGCCGCGCGTGCTGACGCCCGCCGCGTCGCGGTACTTCGCGACGGCGATCAGCCGGTAGTCGTGGATGTAGACCTTCTGCCCGGGGGTTGCGCTCGGCAGTTGGAACGCCTCCAGCGCGGGCAGCGTGATGCGGCGCAGCTCGCCCGCCGTCCACTCCGAGGCCGGGAACGTCCAGGTGCGCGAGGGCGGCGGCTGCAGCGTGTCGGCGGGCACGATCTCCAGCCGCACCTCGATCTCCACCGGCTCGCGCGGGTCGCCCACCGGCAGGCCGAGATCGGCGGAGACGAGCGGGGTGGGCTCGGCATGCTGGCTGTTGTAGAGCAGCACCGGCGTTTGCAGGCGGTTGCGCGTGCGCGTGGAGGGCAGCGCGTGCGCCAGGCGCAGGTCGCCGCACTCGTAGGCCGCCGCACTGCCGACGGCGATCGTCAGGCAGAGGTCGCGCTGGACCAGCGGCATCGCGGTCGCGCTGTCGAGCACCACGACGGGCCCGGTCGAATCGCCGCGGGCGACGACGACCGTGAGCGCCGCCTCGGCCCAGACGGAGGCGTTGCCGACCTGCTCCGCACGCAGCCGCACCTGCCCCACCCCCTCCGTGCTGCCGGCCTGGAAGGCAACGGTGTACTCCGCCGTCGCTCCGCCTGCGATCTTCTGCGTGCCCGGGGCCTGGGTACAACTCACCACCCCACTGCAGCGGCTCGTCAGCGTGTACGTCGCCTCCGTGCCGCTCCGGTTGTGGATCGCGAAGACCTGGCTGCCCGCGCTGTTGGGGCTCAGCACCTTGTGTGCGGTCGCTTGCGTGATCGCCACCTCCGCAGGAGGTGGTGGGCCGATGGTCACCACCACGCTGCCGGTATCCGCGGCCGTGGTGTCGCCCTGCATTACCGCGCGCAGCAGCACCCGCCCATTGCCTTGCGCCACCGCCTGGAAGCTCACCCGCACGGAGAGCACCACGCCGTTCGCCATGCCGCTCAGCGTGGGAGTGGCCGGCGTGCAGGAGGTGACGACGCCCGCGTCCGGGCAGATGGCGAAGAGGTCGAAGTCCGCCGTCGCGCCGCTCTTGTTCTCCACCTGGAACTCCACCGTGCCGCCGCCGAGCGCCGTGAGGCTCAGACTGCCTCCATCGGGGGTCACCGCCACGCGTACCGGCCGCGGGAGCACGGTGACGGTCTTGGTGACCGTCGTATCGGCATTGGCACCGTCGCTCACGGTGAGCGTGACGGTGTAGGGCCGGGCCTGCGTGAACACCTTGTCGGCGACCGCAAGCGTGTCCGAGGTACCGTCGCCGAAGCTCCAGCGGTAGCGGAGCGGAGGGGGGCCGTCCGGATCGCTGGCCGCGGCAGTGAAGCGCACCGTCTGCCCGACCTGCGGAGAGGCGGGCATGTAGGAGAAGTCGGCCACGGGCGGCTGGTTCACAGCCGCGACCGTGGTGACGTAGGCTGCGCTGCCACTCAGTCCGTTGAAGCCCTCCGTCGCCGTGAGCGTGATGGTGGCGCTGCCCGTCGCCGTGGGCGTGTAGCGCACGACCACCGGGCTCGACTGGAAGGCGCCGAGTGTCTGATCCGGGATCGCAGCGAACTGCGAGACCACCGCCGCGTTCGAGCTGCTCGCCGTGAAGCGGAGGGTGCTCGTCTCGTTGGTGCGGTTGGTGACGGTGAAGGTGTCGGCCTTCTCCTGCCCGACCCGAGCGCTCTGGCTCGCGGGGGCGCGCACCTCCGGCGGCACCACCTTGCGCCGCACGGTGAGCTGCACGCTGTCCGCGCCGCTGACCGTGACGTCGCCGGCATCCTGCGCCTGGAGGCGGACCCAGGCCGTGCTGCCTGCCACCGCCGTGCTCGCCACGGCGTAGGTGAGGAGGACGCTCGCGGACGTGGCGATCGTCTGCGGGGCGGGCTGGGCTGCAATACTCACTACACTGCCATTCGAGCTCGTGGCCAGGAAGGAGTAGCTGCGCGACTCGGCGTTGTGGTTCGTGACCGAGAAGCTGAGGGTGCCCGTCTCGCCGGGGTCGGCACTCTGTGGGGGTGGCGGGGAGAGGGTCGGCGGCTGAGTCTCGCGGACCGTGACGGTCTGCGTCACGCTGGTCGAGACGCCCAGGCGATCGGTCACGGTGAGCGTGACGCTGTGGGGCCGCGCCTGGGTGAAGACCTTGTCCACCGTGGCCACGTCCCCGGCCCAGGTGCCGTCGCCGAAGCTCCAGCTGTAGCGCAGCGGGGTGTCTCCGTCCGGATCGCTCGCGGTGGCCTCGAAGCGCACGTTCTCGCCCAGCTTCGGGGAGCCGGGCGAGAAGCTGAAGCTCGCCGTCGGCGGCTGGTTCTCGACCGTGACCACGAGGAAGACGCTGTCGGCCAGCGCGGGGCTGTCGCGGTCGCTCACGACGAAGGTGAGCGTGCTGGAGCCACTATTCACCGCGCTGGTGCTGTACTCCAGTTGCAGCATCTGGGCTCCATGCGCGCCGAGCGGCAGGTCGGCCGGAGCGCTCGGCGTCGGGACGACCGATGGGTTGCTGCTGCGCACCGCGAAGCGGAAGGTGCGCTCGGTGTTGCTGTTGTTCGTGATCCGGAAGGTGGCGTAGTTGACCGAGGCGGGCCGGACCGTATGGCTGCCGCCGCCCAGAAGGCCGGGCTTCAGCAGCACCAGGTTCGTGGTGTGCGTCACCGAGGCGGAGCCGCTCAACGAGCTGTCGCCCGTGTCCGTCGCCCGCAGCGTGATGGTCGCCTGGCTGTAAGCCGTGGCGCTGGAGGTCACGGTATAGGTGACCGGCACGGAAACGGTCGCATAGCCCGCGATGGGCTGGGCACTCGGGCTCGCCGTGACGCCGGCCACGTTCTCGTTCGAGCTCGTGGCGGCGAACGAGTAGCTGCGCTCGCCGGGATTGGGGTTCGTCACGCTGAAGCTCACCGTGCGTGTCTCGCCCGGGTTCGCCGTCTGCGCCGGCGAAGCAGCGCTGACCGTCGGGCCGCCGCGCACCGTGATGCTGCGAGCGACCGAAGTGGACGCCCCCCGCGCATCCGTGACCGTGAGCGTGACGTTGTAGGTCCACGGGCGCGTGAACACCTTGTCCACCACGGCGCCGGAGCCGGGGGGATAGGTGCCGTCGTCGAAGTACCAGCTGTAGCTGAGCGGCGTGTCGCCGTCCGGGTCGCTCGCGGTGGCGGTGAAGCGCACGCTCTCGCCCACCTTCGGTGAGCTGGGCGAGAAGCTGAAGCTCGCCGTTGGCGGCTGGTTGACGACCGTGCTCACGAACGAAGCCGAGTTCGTCAGGCTCGGAGCGGCCCAGTCGGTCACGGTGAGCGTGATCGTGCTGGAACCGTTAGCTACCGCTGGCGTGTACTCCAGCAGCACGTCGCTGAGCTGGTCGGCCCGGAGTGACAGGTCGCTCGGCTTCGCCGGGGTCGGGATCACCGCCGTATTGGAGCTGCTGACCGCGAAGACGAAGGTGCGGCGGGTATTGCTGAGATTGTGCACCGTGAAGCGCACCCACTTTGTCCCGTTGGGCCGGTCGGTCTGGTCTCCCGGCCCGCTGATGATCGGCCGCGCCAGCACGAGGTTGGTCGTGTGCGCCACACTGGCCGAGCCGCTCAACGCGTTGTCGCTCTGGTCGACGGCGGTGAGCGTGATACTGGTGCGGCTGTAGGCCGTGTCGCCGGCGGCCACGGTGTAGGTGACGGAGACGGGCACGGTCGCGCCAGCGCCGATCGCCTGGGCGCCCGGGTTCGTCGAGGCGATCGTCACCGCACCGGGGTTCGAGCTCGTGGCGGTGAACGAGTAGCTGCGCTGCTCGTAGTTGGGGTTCGTCACGCTGAAGCTCACCGTGCGCGTCTCGCCCGGGTTCGCCGTCTGCGCGGGCGAGGCAGCGCTCACCGTCGGGTCGCCGCGCACCAGCACGGATTGGGTGGAGCTGACCGAGGCGCCCAGCGCATCGGTCACGGTCAGCGTCACGCTGTGGGGCCGCGCCTGGGTGAAGACCTTGTCCGCCGTGGCCACGTCCCCGGCCCAGGTGCCGTCGCCGAAGCTCCAGCTGTAGCGCAGCGGGTAGTGCCCGTCAGGATCGCTCGCCGTGGCCGTGAAGCGCACGTTCTCGCCCAGCTTCGGGGAGCCGGGCGAGAAGCTGAAGCTCGCGGTCGGCGGCTGATTGGAGACGGTGACCACGAAGGAGGCGCTGCTCGAGAACGACGGATTGCCCTCGTCCGTCATGGTGAGGGTGATGGTGCTGGAGCCATTCGTCGCGGAGGAGCGGTAGTCCAGCCGCACCGTGGTGTTCCCGTACGCGACGAGCGGCAGGCTGGCCGGGGCCGTCGGGGTCGGGACGACGGCGGTGTTGGAGCTGCTCGCCGAGAAGCGGAAGGTCCGGGGCGTATTGCTGTTGCTGCGCACCCAGAACCAGGCGGAATTCGTGGTGTTGGGCTGGACCGCCTGGTTGCCGGGGCCCTGGATGTCGGGATTCGCCAGCAGCACGCTGGTGGTGTGCGTCACCGAAGCGGAGCCGCTCAGCGCGGCGTCGCTCTGGTCGGTGGCGGTGAGGGTGATGGTGGCGGTGCTGCCCGCGATGGCGCCGGCGGCCACGGCGTAGGTGACGATGACGCTCGCGCTCTGCTTGCCTGCGAGCGTGAGGGTGGCGGGGTCCGCCGGGTCCCCCACCACGCTCTCGTTCGAGCTGCTCGCCACCAGCGAGTAGCTGCGCTCGCTGGTGCCGGGGTTCGTCACCTGGAAGGTGGCGCTGCGCGTCGCACCGGGAGCGGCCGACCCGCCGCCCGAAGCCGTCAACGTGGGCGCGAGATTCTCCGGGCCCGTGCCCACGTACTCCATCGAGCTGCCGCTGACGACCCCGTGCACGTTGGCGACCTGCGCCACCAGCCAGTTCGAGCCCGGCTGCAGCGGGATCGTTCCCTCGGCCACGTAGGCGTCCAGGCACTCCAGCCGCCAGACCGCGTGCACCGGCAGGCTGAGTGGCTCGTCGTTGAGGGTGATGCGGATCGACCCCGGCTCCAGCCAGGCCATGGCATCACAGAAGGTGATGCTCACGTAGACCGAGCCGGGATGGCTGCCGCCGTAGGAGCCGCCCTCCGAGGGGTAGATCGAGACCTGGGGCGAGCTGTTGTACTGCGCGCCGGCGATCCCGGGGCTGAGGAGCAGCAGGAGCAGCAGCCCGAAGAGCCGCGGCAGGGTCGGGAGCGGGAGCGGAGCGCGCATGAGGTGATCCGTGCGGCGTGAGCGGACCGGAGACCACGGGTGCCCCTTCTCCTGGAAAGTCGCGCGCCAGCCCGGCGCGGCGGCCCGCAAGTACCCACGCGCTCAAGCGATACCCCCATTTTCCGCTCTCTCCCCGGCGAGCCGGGTCCTCGCAGCTCTGCGAGCCGCTGCGGCAGCCTGCGGGCCGCCAGGGCCCCGTCCCGCTTCGGCTTGCGGCCGGTTCGCAGCGCTGCGAGCCGGACTCGCAGATCTGCGAGTGCCGCCGAGCTCGGCGGCTGAAGCCGCTGCAGGAGTCCGGTGCACGCGCAGCGATGCAGCGCCACGACTTCGCAAAGCCGCCCTCCGGCGACTAAGCCCCGGCAGGCCCGGGGTTCAGCCCGCGCAGGCGGGCTTTGCGCCGTGGTGGCGCTGCATCGCTGCGCGATGCACCGGACCACCGCTGCGGCTTCAGCCGCCGGGCGCGAGGGCTGCAGAACTGCTGAGAACTTCTGCTCCGTCGTCCACCGGCTGCGCCGACCCTGGACGACGAAACCGGGCTTCCCTGAATCCTGAATCCCGAATCCCGAATCCTGAATCCTGTTTCCCTTCAGCTACTTGGCGACGCCGCCTGCCGTCGTTCCTCACGGGCGGGCGGCGCGTTTCGCCTGCGAGTGCGCTATCGGCGCATAATTCCGGCGTAAGGGATTGCCGCAGATTCGTAGTCGCACCTCCGTGCGACAATGCAGGTGTTTCCCGACTTGCCCGGTGCGAGCGGCGCCCGCAGGTTCCGCGGCGCCAGTTCTCCGGCTGCAGCGTCCTCCGTGGGCCTCCTTCGCGTGGATTGCATGGTCGGGTTTGCGTCCCCCGTTGCCGCGGTGCGCCCGGGCAGCGCAGCCTGCCCGCAAGAGCCTGCGCCCCTCCCTCCCTGGAGCCTGCGTTGCGCGGCTCCGCCCTACGATGCGCTCACCGACCTGCCGGGCGAGGCGCTGCCGACGCTGCGGCGGGGGAGCGTGGTCGTCGTCAGCGCGGAGACGGCGGCGCTCGGCGCGCTCGCGGACGTCGCGGCCGCCGCCCAGGCCATACGCGCACGCACGCCGAATCCGCTGGTACTCTGCCTCGGGCCGGCGCTGACGCCGGAACTCCTCCACCTTGCCGCGCACGCCCATTCGCTCGGGTTCAGCGGCGTCATCCCCGGCGCCGCGCCGCTCGGCTTCGCCCTGCGTACGGCGTTGACCTGCCCCTGGGCGCTGCCCGAACGGTGGGTGGGCTGGCTGCGGGAGCGCTCGTTCGCGCCCGTCGCGCTGGAGCCGGTCCTGCTCGACTTGGTGCGCCTGGCGCCTCACGCCGCCGATCTGCCCACTCTCCTGCGCCGCCTGAAGATACCCGAGCGGACGCTTTCGGAGCGGCTCCGCCGGGCGGCGCTCCCCAAGCTGGAGCGCTGGTACACCGCCACCCGGCTGCTCCACGCGGAGCTCGCGCTGCAACGCCAGCCGCACCTGCCGCTCCGCGCCGCCTCCGCCGAACTCCGCTACGCCGACTCCTACAGCTTCTCCAACGCCTTCTACCGGCTGTTCGGCATCACGCCGAGTGCCTCCCGCAGGCTGCTCGGGCTCGAGTGGCGCCTCGCGGCCTGGTTCGCCCGCTCGCGCCGGCCCTGACCTGCGCGTGGCGGCAGAAACCGGCCGCCACCGGTTTTGCGGCCGGGCCGCCACCCCCTCAGTTTGGGGAGTGGAGCGAGACCGGCGCCTCCGCCCGTTGCGCTCGCAGCCTGCCTGTCATGGTGTCCCGAACCCGGACGCGCATGCTTCTCGGTCTTGGCCCGGCCTATCTGCGCCAGTGGCGTATCGTGCCCGTCGCCGATGCGGCGGGTGCGCTGCGCGTCCTCGCGGCGGAGCGGCCCGCGGACCATGTCCTCGACGACCTGCGCTGGGCCTACGGGGGGGGTGCGGTGGAGGTCGAGCTCGTCGACGAGGCCGACCTGGAGGTGGCGCTGCAGCGAGCCGAGGAGGAGCACGGCGAGACGGCGGCGACGCTGATCGCCTCGCTGGACCCGGCCCCCGTCGCCGAGGAGGAGTCCGTCGGCGAGGGCGACCTGCTCGCCCGGGCGCAGGAAGCGCCGGTGGTGAGGCTCGTCAACCTGCTGCTGCTGGAGGCGCTGGCCGCCCGCGCGTCGGACCTGCACCTCGAGGCCGGGCGCGGCCGGGTCGCGGTACGCTACCGCGTGGACGGCGTGCTGGTCGACGCCCCGACTCCCCCGCTGGCGCTGGTCCCGGCGGTGATCGGGAGGCTCAAGGTCATGGCCGAGCTCGACGTCGCCGAACGGCGCCGTCCGCAGGACGGCCGCGTGCGCCTGCGCCTGGAGGAGCGCTCGGTGGACGTGCGGGTGAGCACCCTGCCGACGCTGCACGGCGAGAGCGTCGTGCTGCGGCTGCTCGAATCCGAGGGCCGACGGCTGGGGCTCGCGGAGCTGGGAATGGCGGAGGACACGCGCACCCGGTTCGAGTCGCTGCTGAGCGCGCCGCACGGGGTGCTGCTCACCACCGGGCCGACCGGCAGCGGCAAGACCACCACGCTCTATGCCGCGCTCGAACAGATCCGCACGGGCCGCGAGAAGATCATCACCGTGGAAGACCCGGTCGAGTACGCGCTGGACCGCGTCGCTCAGGTCCCCGTCAACCGGAAGGCGGGCGTGACGTTCGCCTCCGCGCTGCGCTCCATCCTGCGTCAGGACCCCGACGTGATCCTGGTCGGCGAGATGCGCGACCGCGAGACCGCCGAGATCTGCGTCCAAGCCGCCCTGACCGGCCATCTGGTGCTCTCCACGCTGCACACGAACGACGCGCCGGGCGCGCTGGTCCGCCTCATCGACCTGGCGGTGGAGCCCTACCTGGTGACCAGCACCGTCGAGGGCGTGCTCGCGCAGCGGCTGGTCCGGGTCGTCTGTCGCGCGTGCGCGCAGGACGAGCCGATCGGCGCACAGACCGCGCAGGAGCTGGAGCGCGCGGGGTTCCCGGCCGAGCGCGTCGTGCGCGGGCGCGGCTGCCCGGCGTGTCGAGGCACCGGCTATCGCGGGCGCACGGGCGTCTACGAGCTGCTCGTGGTGACCGACCCCGTGCGCGACGAGGTGATGCGCGGCCGCGGCAGCAGCGCGCTGCGCGAGCTGGCGCTGGCGGCCGGCATGCGCCCGCTGCGCAGCGACGGCTGGCGGCAGGTGGCGGCGGGCGTCACCACGCCCGAGGAGGTTCTGCGGGTGGCGCGGTAGGCCCGCGCTCGTCGCTCCACGCCCGCGGCGATCGCCGCGGCACCGACCCGAACCGCTCCTTCCATGAACACACAACGTCGGCCGGCTGCGGGGTTCACGCTCATCGAGATCCTGGTCGTCATCCTCGTCCTGGGCACCCTGGCCGCGCTGGTGGCCCCGAACGTCTTCCAGCACGTGGGCTCCTCGCGCGAGACGGCCGCACGGGCCCAGATGGAGATGATGGGTGCGGCGCTCGACGCCTACCAACTGGACAACGACTTCTATCCGAGCACCGACCAGGGTCTCGGCGCGCTGCGGGTGGTGCCCACGGGCGAGCCGGCGCCGCGGAACTGGCGCGGGCCCTACCTGAAGAAGCAGATCCCGCTCGACCCCTGGGAGTATCCCTACGTCTACCGCAGCCCGGGGCAGCAGCCGGAGCACCTCTACGAACTCCTCAGCTACGGACGGGACGGCAAGGAGGGGGGCACCGGCGAGGACGCCGACCTCATCACCTGGAACTGAGCCGTGCCCGCCTACGCGTACCGGGCCACGACCGCGGCGGGCCGCACCGTGCGGGGCCGCGAGGAGGCCGGGTCGGAGGCCGTGCTCGCGCAAGCGCTCAGCCGCCGCGGCCTCTACCCGCTGGAGGTCCGCGCGGTAGGGCGGGATGCGGCCCGAGGCCGGCCGCTACGCCCTCGCGCGTTCGTCTCCCGTCGCACCGACGTCGGCGACTTCATCACCACCTTCGCCGCGCTCCTGCAGGCCGGTCTCTCCCTGGACCGTGCGCTGGAGGTCGCCGCCCGCGGCGTGGCACGCCCCGACGTGAGCGACGCCGTCGCGGCCGCGCGCAAGCGGGTGCGCGAGGGCGGCCGACTCGCCGACGGGCTGGCGGAGTATCCCGGCCTCTTCCCGCCGGTGGCTGTGGGGCTCATCCGCGCGGCCGAGAGCGGGGGGCAGTTGGCGGAGGCGGTGGGGCGCCTGGGCGCGTACCTGGAGCGCGAGAAGGCGCTGCGCTCCCGCATCACCTCGGCGCTCGTCTACCCGATGCTGATCGTCAGCGCCGGCGGCGCGGCGATGCTGGTGCTGGTGCTCTACGTCCTGCCGCGCTTCGTCTCCCTGTTGCAGGAGTCGGGCAGCCAGTTGCCGCGCTCGACCGCGATCCTGATCGCCGTCTCGGGCACGCTGACGCGAGGACTGCCGCTGCTCGGCCTGGCCGGCGCCGTACTGATCGCGCTCTCGCTCTTCTGGCGCCGCACGCCCGCTGGACGGCAGCGCCTGCACCGGCTGCTGCTGCGCGTGCCGCTCGTCGGAGCGATCCGGGCCCGCCACGCGACCGCCCGGCTGGGCTACACGCTGAGTACGCTGCTTTCGGGCGGAGTCCCGCTGCTCCAGGCGCTGGACATCGCACAGGGCACGCTGGGCGATGCCGCGGTCGGCGAGGAGGTGCGCGCGGCGCGCGACGCCGTGCGGCGGGGCGAGTCGTTCTCCGGCTCGCTGGCGCGGGGCAGCGCTTTCTCCTACGCCTTCGTCCGGCTGACGGAGGTGGGGGAGGAGACCGGGACGCTCGACGCGGTGCTCGAGCGGGCCGCCCGGATGCTGGAGGCGGAGCTCGAGCGGCGCCTGGAGCGGATGGTCGCGCTGGTGGAGCCGACGCTGATCGTCGTCTTCGGCGGCGTCGTCGGCTTCGTCGCGCTCGCGCTCTTCCAGGCGATCTACGGCATTCAGGCGAGCGGCCTGTGAAGCGCGCACCCCGCAGCCGCGAACGGGCGGGGCTCACGCTGCCGGAGCTGACGGTGGCGGTTGCGATCCTGGGGCTCGGGCTCCTGCTCGCGGCGCCCGCGCTGCCGCGCGCGCGCCGCGGCAGCGACGCCGTGGCCCACCAGGTTGCCCGGGCGCTGGGGCGTGCCCGGCAGGCCGCCGTGCAGACGGGTCAGCCGTACCGCGTCGAGCTCGACGTGCCCGCCGACGCGCTGCGCATCTACACCGCCGACCATCGCGGAGCCGACTCGCTCACGGCCGAAACCCGGCTGCGGGTGCCCGCGCACGTGCGGCTGGCCCCCGGCCGCGGGGGCGATCGCTACGTCGCGCACTTCGGTGCGCTCGGCCGCGCCGAGGCCGATACGCTGCGCGTCTGGGACGAGGACGGGGCGAGCGGGTGGCTGACCGTGGACCGCTGGACCGGAGCGATCGATGTCACGCTGGAATCGTGAGGGGTTCACCCTGCTGGAGGCGGCGGCCGCCCTGTTGATCGTCGGAGCGGTCGTCGGGGGGGCGCTGGCGGCCGCGGCGGCCGACGTGCGCGCGACGCGACGGGCCGCGGCCGCGATGGAGGCGTCCGCGCTGGCGGAAGATCTCCTCTTCCGCAGCCAGTTCCTGCAATGGGACTCGCTGACCGACTACGGGGCGCGGCGCGAGGGCCGCTTCGCGGCGCCGCTGGACCGCTACACGTGGCGGATCCGGACGGCGCCCGTGGCCGACGTGCCGGGACTGGTCGATGCCGTCGCGACCGTGCGCTGGAGCGACGGCGAGTTCACCGCGACGACGCGCTTCGGCCATGCCTCGATCCTTCCCTGAAATGAATCCTGCGCGGTACGGCGGGTTCGCCCTGCTCGACGTGGTGGTGGGCCTCACGCTCACCGGGCTGGTGGCGCTGCTCGCGCACCGGGGTCTGCAGACGCTGCTCGACGTGCAGGCCCGCGCCGCGCAGGCGCGCGTCGTCGCCATGCACGGGGTCGCCGTGCGCCGCCAGCTCGTCTCCTGGCTGCACGCCGCGGCGGTCGAGCAGAGGCCCGCCGGCTGGAGCTTCCTCGGGACGAGCGGCATCTCGGACGCGGGGCTGCCCGCGGACCGCATCTCGTTCTTGACCGACGCGCCGGGGCCGTTCCGGCACGGGCGGGAGGCGCTCGTCCTGGAGCTCGACACGGACCCGCTCACCCCGGTGCGCGGGCTCGTAGCCGTGCTCGCGGGCAGCGACACCGTCGAGATGGCACCCGGGGCGCGGGGGCTCGCCGTTCGCTACCTCCACAGCCTGGAGGGGGAACGGGTGTGGGCGTCGACCTGGGAGTCATCGAGCGTGCTACCCGAGGCCGTGGAGATCCGCGTGGTGGGCGACTCGATTCCGGACTTGCTCAGGCTTCCCCTCTTCGTCGTCCCGCAGGGTGGCCGATGAACGCCCGCTCGCGGCAGGGGTTCGCGCTGCTCACCGCGCTGTTCGCGCTGCTCGTCGTCAGCGCCGTCGCGCTGGACGCCGCGCTGCGCGCGCAGACGGAGCGCCGCGCCGCCTGGAACCTTACCGTCGAAGTGCGGGAGCGGGCGGCGGCGTGGGGCGGGATCGCGCACGCGCTGCGTCTGCTGCGCGAGCTGCAGGCGCGCTCGGTCTCCACCGACGGCAGCGACCCTTCTCTCTTCGAGGAGTGGAACCGCGTCGACACGCTCCTCGCCGGGCCGGTCACGCTGCCGGGCGCCGGGGTGTACCGCGTGGCGATCCGCGATGCGGCCTCACGGCTCGGCGTGAACACGGCGACGGCGAACGAGCTCTACCGGCTCTTCCGCATGCTCGGCGCCGAGGACGGGCTCGCCCGGTCGGTGGCGCTCGGCATCGTGGCGCGCCGAGTGGCGGTTGCGCCCTTCGAGGCGCTCGGTCCACTGCGCGCGGTCGAGGGGTTCGCGCAGTTGCCGCACGCGGTTTCCGAGTACCTGACCGTCGTTGGCGACGGGACCGTCAACCTCAACACGGCGCCCGAGCCGGTGCTGCAGGCGCTGCCCGGGCTCACCTCCGAGTCTGTGACCTGGCTTCTGACCAGGCGCGAGGCCGGCGCGGCGGTGCGCGGCCTCTCCGAACTCGCCGTGGGCATCGCGGCCCCGGCGCGCCGGGAGCTGGAGGAGCACTTCGCGGAACTCGAAGCGCGCACCCGCTTCGAGCCCGCGGCCCTCGAGATCGTCGCCACCGGAGAGGTCCGCGGCAGTCGCCTGCGCACGGTGCTGCGCGTCGTCGCCGCGCGCGCGGGCTCCACGCTTCAGATCACCCGCACCTTCGAGCGATGAGCATCGTTCCCGGCCCGGGCCGGATCGGCGCGCTCCGGCGTCGCCCCGTGGTCGGGGTGGCGCTGGCGAGGAGCTCGCTCACCGCGGTGCGGCTCTCCCGCGCCGGGTGGAGGGCGGCGATCGGGTCCAGCCGCGTCTGGCGGATCGAGCCCCCCGCGGAGGACGGGACGTGGCCCGCGCTCGTCGAGGCGTTCCGTGCCGTCCGCGGGGAAGAAGGACCGGACGCGCTCGAGCTGCACGTTGCGCTGCTCGCACCGCTCGCCTGGGCCAAACGGATCGCGCTGCCGCGCGTGCGCGAGGACGAGGCAGTGCACCTCCTGGAGCGCAGCGCCGAGCGCTTCTTCCCGCTGACCACGTCCGTCTGTGTGGGTGTGGGGCGCCGCCGCGGGGGACTGACCGCCGTGGCGGCGGCATCCAACCGGGTGCTGGGCGCCGTGGAGGCGGCTGCCCGGGAGGCAGGGTGTCGCCTCGGCTCGGTGACGAGCGGTGCGTACGCAGCCGCAGAGGCGATGCGCCGCGGCGTCGTCCCGGTGCGTCGCGGCCACGTCCGGGCGGTGCTCCTCCACGAGGAGTCGCTCGTGCGCATCGAGCTGAACCACGGCGCGCTGCAGGCGCTGCGGTGCCTCCCGGCGATCGCGGCTGCGCTGCCGCCGGAGTGCGCCGCCCATCAGATCCGCGACCTGCTGGGCCCGGGCTCCGGCGCCTGCGACGACACCCTGGTGCTCGGGCCGCCGCCGCTGCGGGAGGCTCTGGAGCAGCGACTCGGCGGCCTCGCCGAGGCGAGTGCGCCCGCCCTACCGCTGGCGGAAGAGCTCGCGGCGGCAGGCGCGGCGTGGGCGCGCGGCGGTACGGTCCCGTTCGCCACGGCTGCGTTCCGCACGACGCTTCGCCGGCGGGTATGGCGCCGGCGCGCGATCCTGGCCACCGCCGCCGCCGCCAGTGCGGCACTCGCCGCGGCCCTGCACCTGGCGGGAATCCGGAGCCAGACGGCCGCGGCGGAGGCACGGCGGGCCGAACTCCGTCCCGCGGTGGAGGCGGCACAGCGCGTCCGCGCCGAGATCGCGCGCGTGAGCGCGGAGGTCGCTGAGGTCGAAGCGCTCGATGCCGCGCGCTCGGACTGGATCTCGCTCCTGGCGCAGCTCACCGCCGCGCTGCCGCCCGATGCGTCCCTCACCTCGCTGCGGCTGCTTCAGGACGAAGTGCGGCTCGAGGGCTGGGCTCGCTCCGCCGCCGCCCTCGTGCCGCGCTTCGAGCGAGAGAGCTGGGTTCGCTCCGTCCGGCTCGGCTCTCCCGTGCGGCGGGAGGTGAACGGGCCCGTGGTGCGCGAGCGCTTCTCCCTGTCGCTCGCGCTGCGGCCCCTCCTGCCGGCCGGTCGCTCCGGCCGTGCAGGGGACGGGGCCGCACTGCGGCCGGCGCGCCGGGGGGTGTCCACCGCCGCCGGGGGAGCCGGGCGATGACGGCGGCACCGCTCTCCGACCGGGAGCGCCGGATGGTCGCCGGTGCGGCCGTACTCCTCACGGCCGCGATGCTGATCCGGTTCGTGGTCACCCCGGTGGCCGGTGCGGTCGCCACCGCGCGCGCGGAGCGGGAACGCGAGGAGCACGCGCTCGCGCGCGAACGGGCCCTCCTCGACGAGGCGCAAGGCTACACCCGGCAGGTGGCCGAGCTGGGGGACCGGTACCGTCGGGCCACACCGCGGCTGCTGGAGGGCGCCTCTCCGGCCGCCGCCCAGGCGGCGCTGGCCGCGCAGCTCGAGGCGGCCGCGGCCGCTCTGGCGGTGCTCCTCACCCGCCTGGAGCCGCTCCCGCCCCGGAGCAGCGCGAGAGCGACGACCGCATTGCCGCTGCGGGTGGAGGGCGAAGCCGAACTCGCGGACGTGCTCACCCTCTGGGCCGTGCTCCAGGCGGGGCCGCGGCTGATCGATCTGGAGGATGCCTCGCTCCGGGTGCGCAGTGCCCGCACCCCCACGAACCGAGAGACAGCCGTTGCGGCCTCCGCCATCGAGTTCCAGTTCACGGCGGTCGGATTCGTCCGGGCTCTGCCCCGGAGCGAAGCGCCTGCCCACCGATCCCCGGAACCTGGAGGCCAACCCTGAGGATGCCGCCGGCATGGAGGCTGTGGGATTCGCTGCTGCTCCTGGCGCTCTTCGCAGGCCTCGCTGCCGGGGCCGCCACCGCCGGCAGCCGCCCGATCGCTCCGTTCGCCCGCGGGTGGCACCGGCCGCCCGCGGTGGACGCCGCTGCTCGCGCTCCCGCCGGACGGACGACCGACGAGCGGCAGCGCCTCGCGGCGCTGGTCTCCGCGGTCATCGCGCGCGACCCGTTCCGGACCCGGGGCATGCTGGCTGGGGCGGCGCCCCCGCGGTCTGGACCGGTACCCCTGGAGACCGACGCCGAACCGCGCGCGGAGCCCGAGGTCGTCACGCCGCTCCGGGAGCCGGTGCCGTCGCTCCGGGTGCTCGGCCTGGTCGTGCTCGGGGACGGGCGGGGGATGGCTGCACTGGAAGCACAGGGCGCGCCCTCGAAGTTGGTTTCGGTGGGAGACGAGTTCGCGGGCTTTCGCCTGCGCTCCGTGAGTGCGACCGAGGCCCGGCTGGAGCGACGCGACACCTCGCTCGTGCTGCGCCTCCAGACGCCGTCTGCTCCGTGAAGACTCACCTGCAGCCAGGGCACGTGCCCGGTGGGGTCGCGGCGAGCAGGCGGCTTCTGCTCTCCGGCCTGCTGCTGCCCCTGCTGTCCACGGGACTGGGGGCGCAGCAGCCCGCCCCGACGGCGGCCGACTCGACGGTGACGCTCAACTTCCAGGACGCCGACCTGCGCCTCGTCATCGGCTCGCTGGCCGAGCTCGCCGGCATCGCCCTCACGCACTCGGGTCTGCCGAGCAAGACGGTGACGCTTCGTACGTCGGCCCCGATCCCGCGGCGCGAGCTGCGCGGCCTCCTGGAGACGGTGGCCCGGGCGAACGGGCTCTCCCTGGTGCAGGAGGGCTCGCTCGTACGGATCGAGGCGCCCTCGGGCTCCCCGGGCGCTGCCGCGGAGGGCGGCTGGCGTTCTCCGGCGACAACGGCGCAGGGCGGCGACGGCGTGCAGCTCTACGTCTATCGACTCCGGCACGTCCGCGCGGAGGAGATGGCTCGCACGCTGCGCGAGCTCTTCGGCCTCTCCGAGCGCGCCGGCTCCTCCCCGCTCCCGCTCGACGCCCGCGCCGCCGAGCGACGAGAACGCCGGCAGCGGGTACCCAACCCGCTCGCCCCGCCCGTAGCGCCGGCGCCGGTGCCGGCGGGCGACGTACCCCGGCCCAGCCCCGGGGCAGGTCTGCAGGCGGAGTTGCGCGGCACGGTGCAGATCATCCCCGACCCACTGACCAACGCCCTGCTCATCCGGGCCGACGCCGACGACTACGCCACGATCCGCGGAGCGGTCGAGGAACTGGACGTGCGGCCTCTCCAGGTGCTCATCGAGGTCCTGATCGCCGAGGTCCGTCGTGACCGGCAGTTCGAGCTCGGCGTCGAGGTGGCGGTCCCCGATCAGCGGGAGCCGCGTACCGGGGTTACGCTGGGGGGCGAGCTCAAGAGCAACTCGCCCGGCGACGTGGTGCTGCGCATCCTGAACGTAGGGGCCGTGAACGCGGACGTCGTGCTGCGGGCGCTGGCCTCCAGCGGCAAGGTCACCGTCCTCTCGCGGCCGGTGGTCCTGGCGCAGAACAACCAGCAGGCGCGGATCCTCGTCGGCTCGCAGCGGCCGTTCGTGCAGATCCAACGGGCGCTGCCGACGGACGGGGCCGTGCGCGATCAGGTGATCCAGTACCGCGACGTCGGCACCGAGCTCGACATCACCCCGACGATCAACCCGGACGGCTACGTCACGCTGGAAGTCCGGCAGGAGGTGAGCGGGGCGACCACCGAGACGCAGTTCGGCGCCCCGATCATCAGCACGCGCGAGGTCGAGACGCAGCTCTTCGTGAAGGACCGGCACACCGCGGTCATCGGCGGGCTGGTCGACCACCAGCGCGAAGCTGGGCACTCGGGAATCCCCCTGCTTCAGGACCTCCCCCTCCTCGGCGCGCTCTTTCGGTCGTCGCGCCGGCGGGGCACGTCGACCGAGCTCTTCATCCTGCTGACCCCTCACGTGATCCGTACGGACGAGGAGATGCAGAACGCGACCGACGCCGCCCAGGAGAGCACCCGCGAACTGGAGAACGCCTCGGAGAAGCTCGAGCCCATCGAGTCGACGGCCCCGCCCCAGCGGAGGAGGCGCCCCTGACGAACGCACGGGACGAGTGCACGGAGCGCCCGCCGGTGGCGCTGCACCGAGCGACGGACTACTACGGGATCATCGGCTGCACGAACGTGATGCGGCAGCTCTACCGACGCATCGAGCGCTTCGCCCACGTCCAGATCCCGCTCCTGATCGAGGGGGAGACGGGCACGGGCAAGGAGATGGTCGCTCAGGCGATTCGGTGCGTCTCGGGCTGCGAGCGGCGTTTCGCGGCCGTCAACTGTGCAGCGATCCCGAAGCACCTGCTCGAGAGCGAGCTCTTCGGCCACGAGCAGGGCGCGTTTACGGGCGCGACACGCCGGCATCCCGGGATCCTCGCGCAGGTCGACGGCGGCATCCTCTTCCTCGACGAGATCTCCGAGCTGCCGCCCTCGGCGCAGGCCAAGCTCCTGCGCGTACTCGAAAGCGGGGAGTTCCGCCCGGTCGGCTCCGAGCACGCCCGGCGGGCTTCGTTCCGCCTGATCACGGCCACCAACCAGAGCCTCGCCGCGCTCGTCCGGCGCAGGCACTTCCGCCTCGATCTCCTCCATCGCCTGGGCGCGGCGCGCATCGCCGTGCCCTCGTTGCGCGACCGGGTCGACGACATTCCGCTGCTCTCCGAAGCGTTCCTGCGCCGCTTCGCACAGGTGCACGGACGTGGCCATCTCCGGCTGACCGCGGAGGCGCTGCATCTCCTGCAGACGGCCGCGTGGCCCGGAAACGTGCGCGAGCTGCGCCACGTGGTGGAGGCGGCGGCCTCCCTCGCCTCCGGCGACCACGTCACGGCGGCGCAGGTGCGCGAGTTCCTCGGCCTGACTCCGGCCGAGAGGTCGCTGTCTGCGCCGACGCTGGCGGAGGCGATCCGCGCCGCCGAGCGGTCCGCGATCGAGGGGGCGCTGCGCCTCGCCAACGGCAACCGCGACCGCGCGGCGGAGCTGCTGGGGATCAGCGTCGCGACCCTCTACCGCCGGTTGGCCGCCCACCCTCAATCTGCCGCGGAGCGATGCGACGGCTTGCCCTTGGCTTAGCTCTGGTGCTGGGCGCCGGGTGCGCCCCCCGGCTCACCACGCTGGAGGTGCAGGATCCCTTCCGGCAGTCACGAGAGATCCGGATGCGCGGGGCTCGGCTCGCCTGCGAGCACTGCGACGGCTCCAGCCTGGAACTCAACGCCGAGTCACACGCCCGCAGGGGGCACGCGACGGCGTATCACCTCCGCGTCGTCTACCGCGATGCGGCCGAATGGCTCCACATCCGTCGCGGGGAGTCGCTCCTCCTCCTCGTCGACGGTGAGGTGATCCGGCTCTCGGGCTTCGGGAGCTGGCGGCACCGGCGGCGCTCGCTCTGGGGCGTCCGGGAGGAAGCCGCCTACCCGATCCGCCGCGCAGACCTGGTGCGCGTCGCAGCCGCCGCGCAGGTGCGAGTCCGCGTCCTCGGGGCGCGCGCCTACCTGGAAGGCACGCTGCGGGCCCGCCATCAGGAACGGATCACCGCCCTCGTGGATCAGACAGAGACGGAGCCGGAACGAGCGGCGGCGAAGTGATGCTTGGAGGCTTCGCCGCAATCCGATTCGTTCGAGCGTCGCGAGTTCATCGGATTGCGGAGAAGCCGCCCATCGCGAACGGTGCACCCGAAGTTCGGATTGTCACCGCGCCCGGATGACTCATGCGGCTCCTGCGGAAGAGGGGTTCACGCCGTCGGCCCGACCGCTCGCCCCGGGCGGGGGGTGCCGCAGGCCCCGGACGCCGGCGCGCAGGGCGGGGAAGAGGGGGAGCAGCAGCAGGCCGTACGGGCCGAGCCCCGCCAGCGCTGCCGCTCCGGACGGCAGCCAGTGGTGCAGCAGCACCGCGGCACAGTAGAGCAGCGGCGTGAGCAGCGACGCGACCAGCCGCGCCGGCCGGCGCAGCGCCGCGCCCGCCGCGACCAGGCCACCGACCACGGCGCTCTACCAGCAATTGCCCCAGCAGCACCGCCAGGCCGCGCGGGCGCGCGATGCGCGCCACCCGGTCCGTCGGGCGGACGCCGACGGCGAACGTCGCGCGCACCCGGTAACCCTGCAGCCGGTACTGCTCCAGCCAGGTGCGGCGGATCTCGAACGGCTCTCCCGACGAGCCGCTGGTCCGCTCCACCAGCAGGCGCTCGGCCCGGACGCCTCGTGCGAGTACGTCGGCCGTTCATTGCGGGCCGCGGGTTGTCTGAAGAACCACGAAACGCGCCAATCTGCACAGAGTCGCTCCGCTGTGCCACCCCCGTGACTACTCCGCCCGGGCTGTCGGTCGTCAGTCGTCGGTCAACTGCACCCTCGCCCCCGGCGCTACGCGCCACCCCCTCTCCCGCGGTGCGGGAGGGGCCCAGGGGGTGAAGGCTTCTGTTGCCGGTAGCTGGCAGCCGGCAGCCGGTAGCTGACAGCGGGGTGGACGGGTCGCGGGGTGGCGGCCTCTACGCCGCCGCCGGCTGTGCCAGCGCCTCGCGGCCGGCGCGATAGCCTTCCTCCAGCAGGAACTGCGTGCGCTCGAAGTCCCAGCCGCCCAGGTGGCCGATGCGCGGGCGGATGTAGAGCAGGTTGGGGCCCGTCCACTTCTCCAGGCAGGTACGGCGCTGCTGCTGCAGGCTCAGCCCCAGCACCCGGTCGTGGATGGCGATCATCCCCTTCTCGAAGTAGCCCTCGGCCGGCGGCAGCAGGTCCGAGCCCACGTCCACCGCCACCACGCGCTCCGCGCCCCAGGCCAGCGCCTGCGGCACCGGCAGCACGTCCAGGATGCCGCCGTCGACCAGCACGTCGTCGCCCACGCGCGCGGGCGGGAAGTAGATCGGCAGCGCGCAACTGGCGTAGACCGCCAGCGGCACCTTTGCCTCCTCGCCCACGCCGCTGCCGAACCAGACCTCCTCGCCGCTGACCAGCGACACCGCGTTGACCCGCAGCGGCAGCGAGAGCCGGGAGAAGTCGTGCACCGGCAGCGAGCGCTTCAGGAAGCGCAGGAAGTGGTCGCCGTCGAAGACGGCCGACTCCCGCACGCCCCCCAGCCAGATGGAGCGCCGGTTGATGGAGACGATGTCGTCCTTCCGCAGCCGCCGCGCCAGCTCCGCCAGCTCGCGCCAGCCCATCCCGCCGCCCAGGCAGGCGCCGATCACCGCACCCATGCTGGTGCCCACGATCGCGTCCGGCCAGACGCCGTGCTCCTCCAGCGCGCGCCACACGCCGATGTGCGCGATGCCCTTCATCCCACCACCGCCGAGCACCAGCACCGTGCGCGGCCGTGGCATCGCCACGGCCGCCAGTGGGCCGGGCGCGTCGCCGGGCTGGCTCATGCTTCCATGCAGAACGAGGGGCTGGAGGGTGGCCAACATCTCCAGCGTCCGGGGTGCAACACTCAGGCCATGCCCGAAGACCCACCGCACCCGTGAGCTCGCCTGGCGCAGCCTCCTCGCCGACACGACGCCACCCCCGCGGATCGGGCCCGGCGCAGGCTTGACTTTCCCCGGCCGCGGGTCTAGGTTGCGCCTGAGACGGAGAATCATTCTTGAGAGCGTCGGCCCGCGCCTTGCCGGGCCGCTGCTTGTCACTCGCGGCGCCCCGGGCTCGTCGGCCGGCGCGCCGCCCGGCCGCGACGACGGAGGATTTCGATGGCTGCTGCGCCGCTGCTCCAGATCACCAACCTGCACGCCGAGATCGCGGAGGAAGGCACGGAGATCCTGCGCGGGGTGGAGCTGACGATCGGCGAGGGCGAGATCCACGCGATCATGGGCCCCAACGGCTCGGGCAAGAGCACGCTCTCGAAGGTGATCTCCGGGCACCCGTCGTACGAGGTCACCGACGGCGACCTCCGCTTCCGCGGCGAGAGCATCCTGGACCTGGAGCCGGACGAGCGCGCGCGCGCCGGCATCTTCCTCGCCTTCCAGTACCCGGTGGAGATCCCGGGCGTCTCCATCGCCAACTTCATGCGCACGGCGCTCGGCGCCAAGCGCGGCGAGGAGGTCGACGTCTTCGACTTCCAGGACGAGCTGGAGCAGTCGATGGAGCTGCTGGAGATGGACGTCAACTTCGCGCTGCGCAACGTCAACGAGGGTTTCTCGGGCGGCGAGAAGAAACGCAACGAGATCCTGCAGCTCGCCATGCTGGAGCCGGCGCTCGCCGTGATGGACGAGACCGACTCGGGGCTGGACATCGACGCGCTGAAGATCGTCTCGGCCGGCATCAACAAGATCAAGGCGCGCCGGCCCGAGATGACGCTGCTGCTGATCACGCACTACCAGCGCATGCTCAACTACATCAAGCCGGACTTCGTGCACGTGATGGTCGAGGGCCGCATCATCCGCTCCGGCGGCCCCGAGCTGGCGCTGGAGCTGGAGGAGCGCGGCTACGACTGGGTGCGCGAGCCCGCCACCGCCTGAAGACCACCCCGGCTGCCGGCTGCCGGCTACCAGCTACCAGCAACCCCCTGGGGTTGCCGTTCGCTGGCAGCCGGTAGCCGGTAGCCGGCAGCCCAAGGGGTTGAAATGCCACACAACGAAGCCATCGCCGAACTCGGCCTCGACGAATACAAGTTCGGCTTCCGTGACGACGTCGAGTACGTCTTCAAGAGCCGCAAGGGGCTGGACGAGGAGATCGTCCGCATGATCTCGGCGCAGAAGGGCGAGCCCGAGTGGATGCTGAAGACGCGCCTCAAGGCGCTGAAGCACGCCCAGAGCCGGCCCTGGCCGAAGTGGGGCGGCGACCTCTCGGGGCTGAACTTCGACGAGATCTACTTCTACATCCGGCCCACCGACCGCGTCGGTCGCTCGTGGGACGAGGTGCCGGAGACGATCAAGAACACCTTCGAGCGGCTGGGCATCCCCGAGCAGGAGCGCCGTATCCTGGCCGGCGCGGGCGCACAGTACGAGAGCGAGGTCGTCTACCACTCGCTGAAGGAGGAGTGGGAGAAGCAGGGCGTCATCTTCAAGGGGATGGACGACGGCCTGCGCGAGCACGAGGCGCTCGTGCGCGAGCACTTCGGCACGGTGGTGCCCTACCGCGACAACCTCTTCGCCGCGGTGAACACGGCCGTCTGGTCGGGCGGCTCGTTCGTCTACATCCCCAAGGGCGTGAAGCTCGACATGCCGCTGCAGGCCTACTTCCGCATCAACGCGGAGGCGATGGGCCAGTTCGAGCGCACGCTGATCATCGTGGAAGAGGGCGCGCAGGTGCAGTACATCGAGGGCTGCACCGCGCCCAGCTACAGCCAGGACAGCTTCCACTCGGGCGTCATCGAGATCATCGTCAAGGACGGCGCGCGCTGCCGCTACACGACGATCCAGAACTGGAGCCACAACGTCTACAACCTGGTCACCCAGCGCGCCGTCGTGGGGCGCGACGCGGTGCACGAGTGGGTCGACGGCAACCTGGGCAGCAAGCTCACCATGAAGTACCCGAGCTGCTACCTCAACGGCGAGGGCGCGCGCGGCGAGGTGCTGTCGATCGCCTACGCGGGCAACGGCCAGCACCAGGACGCGGGCGGCAAGGTCATCCACAACGCGCCGCACACCAGCAGCCGCATCGTCAGCAAGTCGATCTCCAAGGGCACCGGCCGCTCCAGCTACCGCGGGCTGCTGAAGGTGGTGCCGGGCGCGCACCACGTGAAGAGCAACGTGGAGTGCGACGCGCTGCTGCTCGACGAGCGGGCGCGCACCGACACCTACCCCTACATCGAGATCGAGGAGCAGCACGCGCAGATCGGCCACGAGGCCACCGTCAGCAAGATCGGCGACGAGCAGCTCTTCTACCTGATGAGCCGCGGCCTCAGCGAGGACGAGGCGGCCACCATGGTGGTGCGCGGCTTCATCGAGCCGATCGCCAAGGAGCTGCCGCTGGAGTACGCCGTCGAGCTGAACCGCCTCATCGAGCTGGAGATGGAGGGCTCGGTCGGCTGACCGGGGCTGCCGGCTGCCGGCTGCCGGCTGCCGGCTGCCGGCTGCCCGAGCTCGAAGCGCATTCAAACTGTAACCGGAACGATCCACCGTGTCCGACAGCACCCTGACCGCCGACGCCGTCGGCGTCTTCACCCGCGACCAGGCGGAGATCCTCTCGGTCCGCAAGACGGAGCCGGCGTGGCTGCGCGAGCAGCGGCTGGCGGCGCAGCAGCACTTCGCGGAGACGCCGCTGCCCAGCACGCGGGCCGAGGACTGGCGCTATACGCCCATCGCGGAGCTGCTCTCGCTGGAGGCGCTGCGCTTCGCCGACGAGGCGAGCCCCGTTCCCGCGGACGCGCTGCCGTACGACCTGCATGCCAGCCTGGAGGTCGGCCGCGCCGCGCCCGGCCGGCTGGTGCAGCTCGACGCCTCCGTGGTGCTGCACGAGCTGGACGAGGGCCTGCGTGCGCAGGGCGTGATCCTGACCTCGCTGGACCAGGCGCTGCGCGAGCACGGCGAGCTGGTGCGAAAGTACCTGGGCACGGCGCTGCCGTACGGCGAGGGCAAGTTCGAGGCGCTGAACGCCGCGTTCTGGTCCGGCGGCGCGTTCCTCTACGTGCCGGCGAACGTGCGCGTGGAGGGCACGCTGCGGCTCTACCGCTGGCTCAGCGCGGCGGGCACGGCGAGCTTCGGGCGGCTACTGGTGGTCGCCGGCGAGAACGCGCAGCTCTCGCTGGCCAGCGAGGTGGCGAGCGACGACCTGGCCGCGCAGACGCTGGCCAGCAGCGCCACCGAGGTGTTCGCCGAGGAGGGCGCGCGCGTCAACTTCGTGCGCGTGCAGCGCTGGGGCCGCGGGGTGGTGAACCTGGCGACCGACCGGGTGGTCGCCGGGCGCGACGCGCGCGTGACCACGCTGAACCTGGCGCTCGGCGCCGACGTCGTGCGCGCCGACCTGCGCTGCGCGCTGGCGAAGCCCGGCGCGCACGTGGACATGCTCGGCCTCTACCTCGCCGACGGCACGCAGCACTTCGACCACGAGACGCTGCAGGACCACATCGCGCCGCACGCCAGCAGCAACCTGCTCTTCAAGGGTGCGCTGCGCGAGCGGGGCCGCTCCGTCTTCCGCGGGCTGATCCGCGTGCACCAGGGCGCCCAGCGCACCGACGCCTACCAGACGAACCGCAACCTCATCCTCAGCAGCGAGGCGCGCGCCGACAGCCTGCCCAACCTGGAGATCGGCGCGGACGACGTGCGCTGCTCGCACGCCGCCACCGTCGGCCAGTTGGACGAGGAGGAGATCTTCTACCTGCTCTCGCGCGGCATCCCGCTCGCCGAGGCCACGCGGCTCGTCGTCTTCGGCTTCTTCGGCGAGGTGCTCAGCCAGTTGCCCGACGAGCTGGCGGACGTGCATCGGGAGCTGACGCGTGCCGTGGAGGCCAAGCTCTTCGCCAGGCGCTGAGCGCGGCGCGCGCCTGAAGGAACCGAACACGGCGAGGGATCTGCAGACGCACTGCAGGTCCCTCGCTGCACACCGAGGAACCAGAACAGAGAGGCAGATGGATGGGGTTCGTACGCGTGGCGGCGCTCGCCGAGGTGCCGGAGGGGGAGGTGCGGGGCGTGGAGGTCGGTGTCACCAAGCTCTGCCTGGTCAACGTCGAGGGTGAGGTCTACGCCTTCCAGGACAAGTGCACGCACCGCGACTTCCCGCTCTCCCAGGGCGAGCTGGACCCCGACGACTGCAGCATCACCTGCGACTGGCACGGTGCCAAGTTCGACGTGCGCAGCGGCAAGGCGCTCACCCCGCCGGCCGTGCGGCCGGTGCCGGTGTACGAGGTGAAGCTCGAAGGCGACGAGATCTGGGTGGACCTGCCCGGCTGAGGCCGTGCGCACCGGGACGGGTCCGCCACGGAGGAGCACAGACGATGAATGCGAGCCTGAATGAGATCCTGGCCGCGGCGCGCGAGCAGGGGCTGCACCTGGATCCGGAGCGGGTGGAGCTGGATACCTCGGGCGCGGACTTCGTCGTCGCGCACACCGCGGACGAGCAGGGTACCCGCTGGGTGCTGCGGGCGCCGCGGCGGCCGGACGTGCTGGAGCGTGCGGCGAGCGAGCGCCGGGCGCTGGAGCTGGTCCGTCCCCGGCTGCCGGTGGCGGTGCCGGAGTGGCGCCTGTTCTCCGAACGGCTGATCGCCTACCCGCGCCTGAGCGGCGACCCGGCCGCCGGGGTGGACCTGGACGCCGGCGGCTACGTCTGGCGCTTCGACGAGAAGGCGCCACCGCCGGCGTTCCTCACCACGCTCGCGGAGGCGCTCGCGGCGCTGCACGCCGTCGAGCCCGGGAAGGCGCGGGCGGCGGGGCTGCCGGTGCGCACGCCGGCCGAGGTGCGGGCGGCGTTCGCCACGAGGATGGAGCGCGCGCGGGCGCTGCTGAGCGTCCCGGACGTCGTCTGGCGGCGCTGGCAGGCGTGGCTCGCGGATGACGACGGCCTCTGGCCGGAGCACTCCGTGGTGATCCACGGCGACCTGCACCCGCCGCACATCCTCGTCGACGACGCGCACCGCGTGGTGGGCCTGCTGGACTGGACGGAGGCGCAGGTCGGCGACCCGGCCACGGACTTCGCACTGCTCTACGCCACCCTCGGGCCCGACGCGCTGGACGTGCTGCTGGAGCACTACCGCGCGGCCGGCGGGCGCGTCTGGCCGCGCATGGCGGAGCACGTCGTGGCGACGTGGATGGCCTTCCCCACCGTCCTTGCCGAGTTCGCGCAGCTCAGCGGCGAGGACGGGCCCCGGCAGTTGGCGCAGGCGCTGGTGGACGCGTCCGCGGCTGAACCCGCCGGGGCGTGACGCGCGCGGCCGGCCCACGCGCCGAGCGTCCCGCGGAGGGCGAGGCTGGGCGTAGTCCCGCCCCCGCTATAGATTTAGAGCGCGGCGCGCGGGCCTGTGCGCCGCCGCGCCGGTGCCCGTGGCGAACCCCATGAGCCGTACCGTTCCCATGCCCGCAACCCTGACGGCGCCGCCCGGTCTGGAGCGCCTGCGCGCCGACTTCCCGATCCTCGCCGAGCAGGTCCACGGCCACCCGGTCGTCTACCTGGACAACGCGGCGAGCACGCAGAAACCGCTCGCGGTGCTGGAGGCGATGGAGCGCTTCTACCGCACGCAGAACGCGAACGTGCACCGCGGCATCCACGAGCTCTCCAACCGCGCCACCGAGGCGTACGAGCAGGCGCGGCGCACCGTCGCCTCGTTCTTCGGCATCGCCGACGCGGCCGAGCTGATCTGGACGCGCGGCACCACCGAGGCGCTCAACCTCGTCGCCTACACCTGGGGTCAGGCGAACCTGCGGGAGGGCGACGAGATCCTGCTCTCCGTGCTGGAGCACCACTCCAACCTGGTGCCCTGGCAGTTGCTGGCGCAGCGCACCGGCGCGCGGCTGCGCTTCCTGGACATCGACGAGCAGGGCCGGCTGGACCTTTCGCGCCTGGACGAGCTGCTCACCGAGCGCACGCGGCTGGTCGCGCTGGCGCACGTCTCCAACGCGCTGGGCACCATCCACCCCATTCGCCGCATTGCCGACGCCGTGCACGCGGCGGGCGCGGTGCTGGTGGTCGACGGGGCGCAGTCCGCGCCGCACCTGCCGGTGCGCGTGGAGGAGCTGGGCTGCGACTTCTTCGCCTTCAGCGGCCACAAGATGCTGGGGCCGATGGGCATCGGCGGGCTCTGGGGCCGGCGCGCGCTGCTGGAGGCGATGCCGCCGTTCCACGGCGGCGGCGACATGATCGACTTCGTGGAGCTGGAGCGCTCGACGTACGCCGCGCTGCCGCATAAGTTCGAGGCCGGCACGCCCTACGCCGCGGGCGCGGTGGGGTTGGCGGCGGCGGTGGAGTACCTGGACGGCATCGGCATGGACGCGGTCGCCGCGCACGAGCACGAACTGCTGGACTACGCGCTGGCGCAGCTCGGCGAGCTGCCGGAGCTGACCGTCTACGGGCCGCGTGCGCTGGAGGAGCGCTCGGGCGTGATCTCCTTCACGCTGGCCGACATCCACCCGCACGACCTGGCGACGATCCTCGACACGCAGGGCGTGGCGATTCGCGCCGGGCACCACTGCGCGCAGCCGCTGATGCGCCGCCTCGGCGTCGGCGCCACCGCGCGTGCCTCGTTCTACGTTTACAACACCCACACCGACGTGGACCGCCTCGTCGAGGCGCTGCACCACGCGCGCCGGGTGTTCGGGTATTGACTGCAGCTGCCAGCTTCCAGCTACCAGCTTCCGGCTCGGGCGGGAGCGAGGGTGTGCTGGCAGCCGGCAGCCGGAAGCTGGAAGCTCATGGATCTCAGCGCGCTCTATCAGGAACTCATCCTCAAGCACTACCGGCACTCCGCGCACAAGGGCGCGCTGGAGGCGCCGGACGCCGAGATCCAGATGAACAACCCCACCTGCGGCGACGTGATCGTGCTGCAGTTGAAGGCCGAAGGCGAGCGCATCGCGGCGGTGCGCTTCGGCGGCCAGGGCTGCGCGATCTCGCAGGCGGCGGCCTCGATGATGGCGCACCAGGTGGAGGGCAAGACGTTCGCCGAGGCCGAGGCGCTCGCCGAGCGCTTCAAGCAGTTGCTGCACGGAGATGCCGACGCCGCCCGCGACCGGGCGCTCGGCGACCTGCGTGCGCTCGCCGGCGTCGCCAAGTTCCCGCAGCGCGTGCGCTGCGCCATGCTCGCCTGGAACGCGCTCGACGAGGCGAAGAAGCGGCTCTGAACGACGCCGGCTCCCACCGGCGCACCCGCCAGGTTCCCCCTGCCACTTCCTCCTCACCGCCGTGCTCGCCACCGGCCCGGTTCGCCCTTCCTCGCGGCTGAAGCCGCCGCCCCGGTCTCACGCGCCACCCCGCGCGGCCGCCGTCTCGCGCGGCGGATGCGAGCATGCCGCACAGGTGGTGGGGATCTTGCATACCGGGGGCGTGCTTTCGCAAAGGCTATACACCACAGCCGCTTAGGGCGGCGCGGTTAACCGAAAGGAGGGGCACGATGGCGGAGATCGACGTGACGCAGCGGGGTACCGCGGGCCGGCACGACAGGATCGTGGAGCGCACGGGGTTCCGGCTGAGCTGGGGAGCCATCTTCGCCGGCTTCGTGGTGGCGACGGCGCTGCAGATGGTGCTCTCCACCCTGGGCGCGGCGATCGGCTTCGTCGCCTTCGACCCGGGGCGGGGCGACTCGGCGAGTGACCTGGGCATCGGCGTGGCCATCTGGTTCGCGGTGACCGCGGTGGTCAGCCTCTTCATCGGCGGCCTGACCACCGGCCGCCTCGCCGGCGTGCTGACGCCGGGCGACGGGCGGCTGCACGGCGTCATCATGTGGAGCCTCTCGACGCTGTTCGCGCTCTACCTCGCCTCCATCGGGGCGGGCCGGCTGCTGGGCGGCGCGTTCGACCTGTTGACGCGCACCACGAGCGCGGTGGCCGGCGCGGCGGTGGGGGCGGTGGGGCAGGTGGGCACGGCCGCGGTCAATCAGGCCGGCGGGCTCGACTTCGACGCGCTGCAGCGTGAGATCGAGACGACGCTGGAGCAGACCGGCAACCCGGCACTGCAGCCCGGAGCGCTGCAGCAGCAGGCGGAGGCGGTCGGCCAGCAGGCGACCGGCGGCACCGACAACCGGGCACTGGCGCAGGAGATCACCGAGCGCGTCCGCCAGACGGCCGGCCGGGTGGACCGCGAGGACCTCACCAACGTGATCGCGGCGCGCACCGGCATGGACCGCGCCGAGGCCGAGCGCGTGGCCACGCGCGTCGAGTCCGCGGCCGGCGGCCTGCAGCAGCAGGTGGGCGCCACGGCCCAGAACGTGGCGCAGACGGCGGGGCAGGCCGCCGGCGACGCGGCGAACCTCGCCTCGAAGGCGGCCTGGGCCGCGCTGCTGGTGATGGGGCTCTCGCTGCTGGCGGCGGTCTTCGGCGCGGGCCGTACCGCGCCCGAGTGAGCGAGCGGTTCCGCCGTGCGGCGAGGGGCGGCCCATCCGCTGCCCCTCGCCGTACACCCCCTGGAGAGGCGAGGCTGACGATGAACGGGAACGGGCGCAGGGTCGCCATCATCGATGGGTGCCGCACGCCGTTCACCCGCTCGGGCACGGCGTTCAAGGAGCTCTCGGCTGTGGAGCTGGGCAAGGCCGCGGTCAAGGGGCTGATCGCCCGCAGCGAGCTGGACGTGGAGCAGGTCGACCACGTGATCTACGGCACCGTCGTGCAGTCGGTGCAGGAGCCGAACATCGCGCGCGAGGTGCTGCTCGGCGCCGGCATCCCGCCGCGGGTGCCGGCGTTCACGGTGGGTCGCGCGTGCGCCAGCAGCAACCAGGCGATCACCTCGGGCGCCGAGCACATCCTGATCGGCCACGCGGAGGTGGTGGTGGCCGGCGGCGCGGAGTCGCTGACCGACGTGCCGATCCTCTTCTCGCCCGAGATGCGCAACGCGCTGGTCCGCGCCTCCAAGGCGCGCAGCCTGGGCGAGCGCGTGCAGGCGTTCCGCGCCCTCCGCCCGCGCCACCTCGCCCCCGTCACGCCCGCCATCGCCGAGCCGACGACCGGGCTGACGATGGGCGAGTCCGCCGAGCGGATGGCCAAGCAGAACGGCATCAGCCGCGAGGCGCAGGACCGCTGGGCGCTGCGCTCGCACCAGCTCGCCGCGGCCGCCACCGAGGACGGCCGCCTGACGCGCGAGATCGTCCCCGTCTACCTCGCCGACGGCGTCGTCGACCGCGACAACGGCATTCGCGCCGACACCTCGCTGGAGAAGCTGGCGCAGTTGCGGCCGGTCTTCGACAAGAAGTTCGGCACGGTCACGGCCGGCAACGCCTCGCCGCTGACCGACGGCGCCAGCGCGGTGCTGCTGATGAGCGAGGAGAAGGCGAAGGCGCTGGGCTACCGGCCGCTCGGCTACATCCGCTCGTACGCGTACGCCGCGCTCGCGCCCGGCGACCAGTTGCTGCAGGGGCCGAGCTACGCGCTGCCGGTGGCGCTGGAGCGTGCGGGCCTCGGCATCCGCGACCTGGACCTGGTGGAGATCCACGAGGCGTTCGCCGCGCAGGTGCTCTCCAACCTGCAGTGGTGGGGCTCGGCCGAGGTCGCGCGGGAGAAGCTGGGGTTGGCGCGGGCGATCGGCGTGCCGGACGAGGAGACGATCAACGTCCTGGGCGGCTCCATCGCCATCGGCCACCCCTTCGGCGCCACCGGCGGGCGCATCACCGTCACCCTGCTCAACGAGCTGCGGCGGCGCGGCGGTCAGTTCGGCCTGATCTCCGTCTGTGCCGCCGGCGCCATGGGCTTCGTCATGGTGGTGGAGGCCGCAGCGTAAGCGCGACCGCCGATTCTTGCCGAAGCGCGCGGCGGAAGCCGCGCGCGCAGCGGGAAACCGCCCGCGCCGGTCCGGAAACACGTCTTCTTGACATGCCCGCGGCCCGGAATTACGTTGTCGCAGTTGGCTGTGAGTTCTTCTGCGAGGGCACCCCACCCCTGAGCGCCCGCGACGCAGGCATACGCCTCCCGGAGGCCGGTGTGATCGAAGCTCAGGGCGGGGTCGGGACGGGCCCCGCCGCAGCCGGATGTCAAGCTCCTCGTACGCTCTTCCGTGTCGGCCTCCTTGGAGACAGCTCCCGCGGGCGCACCAGCGAAGCCCGCTGCCGGGGCAGCCTGCTCGGTGGCGCCAGCCGCCGCCGTCGGGCGCCGCGATCCCGCCGATCTTCGGTCCCGAGCCCGAGTTCCATTCCCGCATTCGAGTCGATGCCCAACGTGGGGGGCATGGAGAACGCCCACGAGCACACCGCAGCCGCGCGCCCGCAGGGGCGTCGGCGCACCTAGCACACAGGAGTACGGCATGCGCACCACCGGTACGGTGAAGTGGTTCAACGACGCCAAGGGCTTCGGCTTCATCACCCCCGAAGACGGCGCCAAGGACTGCTTCGTCCACTTCTCGGCGATCCAGGGCAAGGGCTTCAAGTCGCTCGCCGAGGGTGAGAGGGTCGAGTTCGACCTGGTCGATGGCCAGAAGGGCCCGGCGGCGGAGAACGTCGTTCGCCTCGGGTAGCTCTGTCGCGGATGCGGTGCCCCGGTGGTGCCGCCTGCAACGCAAACACGCCGCTCCGCGAGGGGCGGCGTGTTTGCGTTGCAGGATTCAGGATTCAGGATTCGGGATTCAGGGAGCTGCAACACAGCCCCGCCACCAGCGTCAGCGCTGGTGGCGGGGCTGTGTTGTGGTTGACGTTCCCCTGAATCCCGAATCCTGAATCCCGAATCCTGCTACTCTCCCACGAAGCCGATCTCGGGGGTGATCTCGTAGCCGGTCTCGCGCGCGACGGTGCGCTGCGCCAGGTCGATGAGCTCGCGCACGTCGCGCGCACGCGCGCCGCCGAGGTTGACGATGATGTTGGCGTGCCGGGGGAAGATCTGGGCGCGGCCGCTGGGGTGGAGGTGCCCCTTCAGCCCCACCTGGTCGATGAGCCGGCCGGCGCCGACGCCCTCGATCTTCTTGAAGATGGAGCCGGCGCTGGGGTAGAGCCACAGGTCGGGGTGCCGGTCGTCGCGCCACTGCAGGTTCTCGCGCATCACCGCGCGCAGCTCGGCCTCGGGCTGCGGCTGCAGGCGGAAGGTGACGTCGAGCACCACGTCGGGGCGCAGGTGCAGCGTGCTGAAGTCGTAGCCGAACTCGAAGTACTCTCGCTCCACGCGACGGACCTCGCCCTCGGCGTTGAGGATCGTCGCCGACTCGACGACCTCGTCGATGAAGACGGTGCGCTCGCGCTCGGGCGGCGGCGAGAGGAAGTGCAGGTTCTGCCAGATCGCGCCGCCCACGCTGCTGGGGATGCCGACGAAGTGGTGCAGCCCGCCGAGCCCGCGCGCCACCGTCGCCTGGATCAGCTCGTGGTAGATGCGCACGCCCGCCCCCGCCCGCACCCGCGTCTCGTCCAGGAACTCGATCTCCTCCAGCTCGCTGCGGATCACCAGCCCGCGGAAGCCGCCATCGCCCACCAGCACGTTCGCGCCCAGCCCCAGCAGGAACGACGGCACCTCCAGCTCGCGCGCGGCCCGCAGCGCGCGGACCAACTCGTCCGCGCTGCGGGCGCGGTAGAAGAGGTCCGCCGGCCCGCCAATGCGGAAGGTGGTCAACGGCGCCAGCGGCACCGCGCGCTGCACGCGCGCCGCGCCCAGCCGCTCCGTCAGCGCGTGCAGCGCCTCCTCGTTCGCTCTCGACATCCGCTATCCGCTGGAAGGAACGCGCCGCCCGCGCCGGGGCCGCCGTTGGCCACGGGCTCGGCGGCGTGAGCGCCGTTGCAAGCCGGGTGCCGACCCCGACGGCTCGGCCCGCTCCCCTCCGCGCTCCCGACAGGCGTTTGGCGAACATCTTGCAAAGCCATGTGTACCTGCAAGATACCCAACGAGGAGGAGAGTCGTCATGATGCGTATTCGCAGGGATCGCTCGTCGCGGGGGTTCGGCAGGCAGCAGGCGGTGTCGCTGGCGGTGGCCGGGGTGCTGGGCGGCGCGGCGCTGGGCGGCGGGCTGCGCGGCGGCGGGGGAGCGGTGCCGCTCGATCCCACCACCGGCGTCTCGCCGCTGGCGGGCGTCGTCGCCGCACCCAGTGGCCCGGTCTGGGACCTGCCGAACCTGCAGCACGAACGGGTCGACTACTGGGTCGAGCGCTTCACCACCGACAAACGCGGCGAATTCGCGCGCTTCCTGGGGCGCAGTGGCCGCTACATCCCCATGATCTCGGAGAAGCTGGCCGAGCGCGGCATGCCGCAGGACCTGGTCTACCTGGCGATGATCGAGAGCGGCTTCAACCCGACCGCCACCTCGCCGGCGCGGGCGGTGGGGCTGTGGCAGTTCATCGAGGAGACGGGCCAGCGCTACGGACTGCGGGTAGACGGCCAGGTCGACGAGCGGCGCGACCCGGTGAAGGCGACCGACGCCGCGCTCGACTACCTGACCTACCTGAAGAACCGCCTGGGCTCCTGGTACCTGGCGGCCGCGGGCTACAACACGGGCGAGAACCGCGTCGCGCGCATCATGCGCGAGGAGACCGGCTCGGAGAAGGGCACGGAGGAGTCGTACTACCGGATCTGGCACCGCCTGCCGCGCGAGACGCGCGACTACGTGCCGCTGATGATCGCCGCGGCGCGCATCGCGAAGGAGCCGGCGAAGTACGGCTTCGGCGACGTGGAGATGCAGCCGCCGCTGGCGTACGACGAGGTGCCGGTGGACGCCGGCACGCCGCTGGCCGCGGTGGCCGAGGCGGTAGGCAGCGAGCCCGCGACGATCCGGCAGTTGAACCCGCACCTGAAGGCGACGACGCCGGCCGGGCGCCGCACGCTGATACGCATCCCGCAGGGCACGCGCACCGCCTTTCTCGTCAACTGGCCGAGCCTGCGCGAGCAGCGCACGCTCGCGCTGACGCCCTACAAGGTGCGCCGCGGCGACTCGCTGCTGGCCATCGCCCGCCGCCACGGCGTGGACGTGGACGCGATCCGCGCCGAGAACGACCTCCGCGGCGACCGCATCCGCGCCGGCGAGACGCTGCGCATTCCCCAGGGGTGAGTTGAGAGTTGAGAGTTGAGAGTTGAGAGTTGAGAGTTGAGAGCAGGGCTTTC
>ERZ1066122.483-NODE-483-length-41917-cov-10.146696_pt1 | contig 41917 bp, 34 predicted proteins | sample MGYA00382769_ERZ1066122 | MGnify/ENA primary metagenome ERZ1066122 (study PRJEB33369, sample SAMEA5778352) | biofilm metagenome | biome: Industrial cooling water; feature: Water cooling tower basin; material: Biofilm | place: United Arab Emirates | collected... | reverse complement strand
CGATACCCCGCCGTCTCGATCTCGCGCGCGATGAGATCGAAGATCTCGTCCATCCGCTGGTGGATGATGTGCGCCATCAACTCGCGCGACAGATGCCGTTCCCCCTGCGTCGCGGTGGCCGGCACGGCGATGAACTGCTCCTCGCCGCCAAGCAACCCTTCGTACGCGCAGCCGTACGCCTCCTTGAGCTGCTCGGCATCGTGCTGCGTCACCCCGAGCCCGTGCACGAGATCGCCCGTGACGTTGTGCCCACCGTACGGCAGTGAGCCGATGTGGCGGATCTTCCCCTCGTGGAAGATCGCGACGTCGGTGGTGCCGGCCCCGAGCTCGATGAGCGCGACGCCCAGCTCCTTCTCTTCCTCATTGAGCACCGACAGCGCGCTCGCGATGGGTTCGAGCACGAGCTCGCGCACCTTGTAGCCGGCACGCTCCACACTGCGTCGCAGGTTCATCGCCGGCGCACTGCCGATGGTGACGAGATACATCTCCGTTTCGAGACGCGTCGCCACCATGCCGACGGGATCACGAATGCCCTGCGTGGCATCAACGCGATACTCCTGCGGAATCGCGTGCAGCAGTTCGCGATCCTGCGGAATCGCGAGGGCGCGCGCGACTTCGTTCACGCGCTCGACATCGGCGCGTTCGATCTCGTCACCGCTGATGGCCACGACGCCCGTGCTGCACATCGCGCGCACATGTTCGCCGGCAATGCCGACGTAGAGGGACTCGGCCGTCACGCCGGCGAGCTTCTGCGCTTCATCCATCGCCTTGCGAATGGAGCGCGTCGCTTCTTCGATGTCGGACACGACACCGCGTCGCAGCCCCTGGGTGCGCGCCTGTCCCACACCAAGCACTCGCAACATCGGCGCGCGCGGCAGGTCGCCGCCGACTGACGCGACGAGGGCCGTGGTGTGAGCGGTGCCGATGTCGAGCGCGGCGAGGATGGGATCGGTCGTCATGGGAGTCGGGCAATCACCTGGTCTCGGAATCGCACATCCAACTCGGCGGCGCGGAGGCGCCGGCGTGCGAGGTCCGCTTCGACCGGAAATATGTCCCCGAGACGGGCTACGGTCACGTCGGTCCGCGCCCGCACGGTGACGCCGTGCAGTTCCAGCCGGGCGGTCCCGTCCCGCTCGAGTGTTGCCTCGGAGAGACGGAGCCAGAGGGAGGGTGCCCCCTCGCGGATCCGGTCCAGGAGACCGAGCAGCGCCGAATCGCGACGCCCGACGATGGGGACGTCGATGGGGCTCCCGGCCGGATCGAGCGGGAGCCGTTCGCCAAACGCATCGACCGCCACGAGTCCCTGCCCTTCGGCGACCAGGGCGATGGGCGTCCGCTCCAGCACCTCGAGAATCACGGTGTTGGGCAAGCGTCGTCGCGCGCGTGCATCGATGATCATCGGGTGCGCACGCGCGTGTGCTTCCAGCGAGTCGAACGCATCCCACACCGACGCCATCGTGTCGATGGCGAGCTCGCGCATGAGCGCATCGGGCTGTGTATAGCGCAGCCCTTCGATCTCGACACGGCGCACATGGAAGAACGCCAGCGACGCGAGCAGAAGCGGACCCCACCAGACGGCCGTGAGTGCGGCGAGCGCCCCACCACCGAGCGCACCACGGCGCAGCCATCGGCGCCACGTCGGCTCGACACGCTCCGCGGTGGGAGTGGTTGAGGCCGTCATGCGCGTGCCGCGAGGTGCGTCAACAGCTGCGGTCCAACGCGCGTGATGTCACCCGCCCCGACCGTAAGCACGAGATCGCCAGCGCGCACATGCGTCGCGAGCGCCTCCGCACACGACGACTGGGGCCCCTCCCACACCGGGGGACGCCCGCACGCGTGCATGGCCTGCGCAATCAGCGCGCTCGTCACGCCGGGCATGGGCAGCTCACGCGCCGGATAGATGTCGCACAAGGCAACGAGGTCGGCCTGAGCCAGCGCCTCGCCGAACTCGGTTGCGAAATCGCGTGTGCGCGAGAACAGATGCGGTTGAAACGCGACCACGAGGCGCCGCTCGGGATAGGCGGCGCGCGCGGCCGCGATCGTGGCCTGCAGCTCGGTAGGATGATGCGCGTAGTCGTCGACCACGAGCACGCCCGCGTGCTCGCCGAGTCGCTGAAAACGCCGCTCGACACCGGTGAAGCGCGCCAGACCGGGCAGCATGTCCGACAGGCGCGCGCCCACCATGAGCCCCGCCGCCAGCGCCGCGAGTGCGTTGCGCACGTTGTGCAGCCCGGGTACACGCAACACGAGGTCACCCGTCTCGCGACCATCAAACGAGACGACGGCGCGCGAGCCGCCGTCGGCCGCCACGATGTCGCGCGCAACGAGCCGAGCATTGCGCACCGTGCGCGAACCCGGCAGGTCGAGCGCATAGCGCACGACTTCGCGCGTCGCATCCTGCGGCAGGGTGGCAGCACCGGCGTCATCTTCGCACAACACCACCGCCCGCGCCGGTTGCAGGAACTGCGAGAAGGTGCGCGTGATGTCGGCCAGATCGTCGTAGATGTCGAGATGATCGGCTTCGACATTGAGGACAACTGCAACGGTCGGCGTGAGCGCAAGGAACGAGCGATCGTATTCGTCGGCTTCCACCACGAACACGGTGTTGTCGCCGGCGTGCAGGTTACTGCCCCACGCGCCGACGCGTCCCCCCGCGATCCCGGTGGGTGCAAGTCCCGCCGCCGCGAGCGCCTCGGTCGTCATCACGGTTGTGGTGGTCTTGCCATGCGTGCCGGCGATCGCCACCAATGTGCCTCCACGCACCGCTTCGCCGAGCGCTTCGGCGCGACGAATCACGGGCACACCGAGCGCACGCGCCGCGACGAGCTCCGGATGCGCGGCGGGCACCGCCGACGAGTACACCACCGCACGAACGCCCTCGACCAGTCGCGCATCGTGCGCGCTGACGCGAATGCCGCGGGCGATCAGATCCGGCGCCCCATCGGGGTTGGCGTCGGTGCCCTGCACGACCGCGCCACGACGCGACAGCAGATCCGCGAGCCCGCTCATCCCCGCGCCGGCGATGCCGACGAAATGCACAGGTCGTGTATCGGTGGGATCGAGCAGTGGCATCAGGGGAGCTTCAGAACGTGAGTGGCGATCAGGTCGGCGATCTCGGCGGCGGCGTTCGGTCGCCCGCGTGAGCGCGCGGCCACCGCCATGGCGTCGCGACGCGTCGGATCGCGCTGCAGCGCCCCGATCAGCGCCGTCAGCGCGTCCGAGCCAAGCTCGGATTGCGGAAGATGGACACACGCCCCAGCCGACGCCAAGGTGCGCGCGTTGTGCGTCTGATGATCCTGCGCCGCCGTGGGCAGCGGGACCAACACGGAGGGGATGCCCCACGCGCACAGCTCGGCGATCGTCATGGCGCCCGCGCGTGTGAGCGCGAGATCGGCCGCCGCGTACGCCTCCGCGATGGGCGCCAGATACGGCTCGACGCGTACGTCCGGACCGGCGAGCGACGCGAAGCGCGCGTGATGCGCACGGCCCGTGGCCCAGATGAGCTGCACGCCATCGGGTAGCCCCGCCCGGACCCACGCGGCGACCGCGTCGTTGAGTGCCGCCGAGCCCTGGCTGCCTCCCACGATCAGCAGGACGAGCGCGTTCGTCGCGATTCCCCAGCGCGCACGCGCCGCGTCGCGATCACGCGACTCGGGCGGCGCAATCGGATTCCCCGATGGCACCACGCGCGTCTGCGGTCCGGTGGCCACCGCGCGCGTCGCTTCGGGGAAACCGAGCGAGAGCAGCGAGGCACGCGGTGCGAACCAGCGCGTGACCTTGCCGGGAAAGCTGTCACACTCGTGCAGCACCAGCGGCACACCGTGTACTCGCCCCCACGCGAGCGCCGCGCCGGCGGCGTAGCCCCCGGTGCCGATCACAGCCGCTGGTGGTGCACCGGCAGCGAGACGACCGATCGCGCGCCACGCGCGCACGCCACCGGCCAGCGTCTGCCAGTTGCGCCACGGGGCGGCGCGATAGAGCGGATGCAGGTCGAGGAGCGTGTGCGCGAACTCGGTGGTGGGGAGCACCTCGCGCTCGATGCCTCGCTGCGCACCGATGAAGTGCGGCACGACCTGCGGTGCGCGCCGCACGAGCGCGCGCGCGATGGCGAGCCCGGGATAGAGGTGCCCACCAGTACCGCCTCCCGAGAAGAAGACGCGCATGGCACTCAGTCGCGCGAGGCGAGCATCACGACGGTCGCGTGATCACGCGGGGCTCGCCACGAACGGATCAGTCGCATCGACACCGTACGTGCGCTCTCGGGTGCTGCCGATGTTCACGAGAATGCCGGTCATCAGCATCGTGAGCACCAGGTTGGAGCGACCGAAGGAGATGAACGGAAGCGTCAGCCCGGTGTTGGGCAACAGATCCATGGCCACCCCAAGATGCACGAACGCCGTCAGCACCGTGATGTACGTGAGGCCAAGCGCCACCAGCGACAGATAGGGCGTGCGCGCTTGCCGCGAGATGCGGAAGCCGAGCCATCCGTACGCCGCAAAGGCGACGATCAGCGAGACAATGCCGACAAAGCCGAACTCCTCACCCACCACGCTGGCGATGAAGTCGTTGTAAGCGAGCGGCACCCACCCGCGCTGCTGCTGGCCTTCGCCGAAGCCGACCCCAAGCAGCTGCCCGCTGCCGATGGCCACCAGCGACTGGTTCTGCTGATCGGCGACACTCGACGCGGGCTTTTCGGTCTTCGCTTCGCCGGCGAGCCAGCTGTCCACACGTCGCTTGAGGTAGGGCGTGTCCTGCACCTTCTGCACCAGCAACGGAATCGCGAGCAATCCGAGGAACACGAAGTGCGCCGTGCGCGCGCCACCGGCGAACAGAATGACGGCCATGAGTACGCAGAAGGTCATGGCCATCGAGAGGTCCGGCTGCATCATCGCGAACAACGACAACAGCCCGATCACGACGAGGAAGGGTCCGAGTCCCTTGCCAAGACGTCGCAGGACGGCTGCCTTGCGTACGAGCATCATGGGCGTCCACACGATCACCGCCAGCTTGGCGAACTCGGCCGGTTGCAGCGAGCCACCGAGCAGGAAACGGTGCGACCCGTTTCGCTCCGGCGCAATGATCGTGTTGAACGGAGGAAACGGCAGCACCGTGGCGAGCATCATCAGCAGACTGCCGCCCATGATCCACCAGGCCCATCGCTGCCAGCGCTCGGCATCGAGCTTGGCGGTGACGGCGAACGCAACAACGCCAACCAGCAGCCCCTGCGCCTGCTTCAGGAAGTAGGCGTACGGTGGCTTGTCCTCGTTCATGGCCGTGATCGCGCTGGCACTGAACAGCACGACGAGCCCGATCAGCGCGAGCACGCCGCTCACCACTGTGAGCGCACGCGCTTCCGGTGTCATGCGCCAACGGTCGCGCGCGCCCCGTGTGCGTGGGTCCGGGACCGCGTCGCGCTCGACGTCGCGGCCGCTCGCCCCGGGCGCGTCGCTCGGTGTGCCCAGATCGCCAAAGACTCCGACGGTCATGTCTCCCCCCGCGCCAGTGCGGCGAAGCGGCGTCCCCGCTCGATGTAGTTGGCAAACATGTCATAGCTCGAACAGGCCGGCGAGAGCAGGACCGCATCGCCAGACTGCGCCAGCGATGCCGCCCGCGCGACGACCGCGTCGAAACCCGCATCGCGCATCCATTGCACCGACACGCGGGCGCCCAGCGCGGCCTGCAACTGCGACGCGGCCAACTCCCCCGCTTCGCCATAACAGAGTACAGCGCGTGCGCACCGCGCGAGCGGTTCGGCGAGCGCGGTGTACGGTTCACCCTTGTGGCGCCCCCCGATGAGCACCACCGTCGGCTGCGTCATCCCCTGCAACGCGACCAACGTGCTGTCCACGTTCGTCGCCTTGGAGTCGTCGATGTAGAGCACCCCGTCGCGCGTGGCAACCGGCTGCAGACGGTGCGGGAGCGCGATGAATCGACGCACCGCCTCGGCCATCGTCGCGCGGGCCTCCGCTGTTTCGTGCGCCGTATCGGCGCGCACGACTGCCAGTGCGGCCGCCAGCACGTTTGCGACATTGTGATCACCGAGCAGCGGTACCTCAGCGCGAGCCATGAACGGCGTGCCATCGAGCAGCAGTTGGCCGGACGTGCGATCGTACGTGCCCGCCACATCCTCGCGCTGCAGCGAAAATCGCGTGATCGTACCGGCAACCTCGTGCATCATGGCGGCGATGTCCGCCGAGTCGGCGGACACGACCCACCGCGAGTGCGCCTCGGCGTTGGCGAACATGCGCGCCTTGTCGCCGTAGTACGCAGGGACACTTGGATACCGATCGAGGTGATCGGCGCTGAGCGTGGTCAGGACTCCGACGTCCGGCCGCAGTCCCGGTGTGTCGTGCAGTTGGAACGACGAGAGCTCGAGCGCACTCCAGCTCGGCTGCGGCGCCCGACGCACCAGATCGCACACCGGCACGCCGATGTTGCCGGCGTCCACCGCGTCGTGTCCGAGCGCGCGCAGCAGGTGTCCAATGAGTGCCGTCGTGGTTGTCTTGCCGTTGGTGCCCGTCACGGCGATGGTGCGCAGTGCTGGCATGAGTCGCAGCCCGACTTCGACCTCACTCACCACCGGCACCCCCGCCGCCCGCGCCGCCGCCACAGGCGCTGCCTCGGGCGGAATGCCCGGACTCACCACGACAAACGCGGCACGGCTGATGCGCGCAAGCTCGTGACCACCGAGCGTGACCTCGATGTGCGAGGCGCGCAATCGATCGGCGGTTGCACGCAGCGACGCCGAATCGTTGGACTCCGACGCGTACACGGCGAAGCCGATGTGTCGGAGCAACGCGGCGGCGGCGGCGCCGCTGGCACCGAGGCCAAGGACCGCCACCTCGCCCGTGCGCAATGCCAGCGCACGCGCCACCGCCGCCGCCGTGGCGCGTCCCTGTTCGACATTGGCCACGTACAGCGACGGATCGGGTGTGTGCGCGGACGACGGTGCCATGTTCAGCGCAGCTTGAGTGTGCTGAGCGCGAGAATCGCGCACAGGATTCCGACAATCCAGAAGCGTACGACGACCTGCGTCTCCGGCCAGCCCAGCATCTCGAAGTGATGGTGCAGCGGCGCGCGTCGGAACACGCGATTGGCCTGCGCGTATTCGAGCCCGTAGCGCTTGCGGCGATACTTGAACACCGACCGTTGCAGGATCACCGACACCGTCTCCGCGACGAACACCGCGCCCACGATCGGCAGCAGGAACTCGGACTTGAGCAGAATCGCGATCACACCGAGCGCGCCGCCCAGCGCGAGGGAGCCGGTATCCCCCATGAAGACCTGTGCCGGATGGGCGTTGTACCAGAGGAATCCGATGCAGGCGCCCACAAGCGCCGCGCAATAGACGGTGAGTTCACCCGCGCCGGGCAGATAGAACAGCTGCAGGTAGGCGCTGGTGTCCACCCGACCGTGCACGTACGCAAAGAGACCGAAGGTGATCATCGCGATGGCGACGAGCCCGGTGGCGAGCCCGTCGAGACCGTCGGTGAAGTTCACCGCGTTGCTCGTGCCGGCAAGAATGAAGGTCACGAACGGCACGTACAACCACGCGGCCCACGAGGCGAGTGGGACGATGAGCAGGTACTTGAAGAACGGTACCGTCGTGGACGCGCCAGGCAGCGCGGAGAGCGGCTGCAACCACAGGTAGAGGCCGAGGGCGAGTCCGACCATCACCTGCCCCGCGAGCTTGTACCGCTCAACGAGTCCCTCGTTCTTCTTCCCTTCGCGCTTCTGCTTGAGCTTGAGGTAATCGTCAAGGAAGCCGATGCCGCCCATCCAGACCGTCACCGCCATGGCAAGCACGACGTAGCGATTATCGAGTCGCGCAAAGAGCAGCGCGGGCAGGATGGCCGCGGTGAGAAGAATGAGCCCCCCCATCGTGGGCGTCACGCCCTTGCCCTGATGACTGTCGGGGGTGCCTTCACGCACGACCTGATGCACGGCCATGCGACGCAGACGCTCCAGAATGACAGGGCCCACAAGGAACGTCACCAGCAGCGACGTCACAAACGCCGCGGCGGAGCGGAACGTGATGTAGTTGAGCAGGTTGAAGAGCTGGAACTCTCCCGCCAGCGGTTGCAGCAGATGATAGAGCACTCAGGTCGTCGCCGAGGCAGTGAGAAACGGGAGAAGACGTTCGAGTTGGACGCCGCGGGACGCCTTGAGCAGGAGCACGGCATCCGGTGGCAGCACCGCCTTCAGCACGGGCCAGGCCTGATCGGCATCGGCGGCGGGGTGCACTCGGGCATCACCGGGTGCGATGCGCGCGAACGCCTCGACGAATGCACCAACGGCCACAATGTGTCGGGCCCGCGACTGCAGCGCCCGTCGCGCGATGTCATCGTGCAGCGGATCGCTGTGCGCACCGAGCTCGCGCATGGTCCCCAGCACCGCCACGCGCGGACGGTTCTCCCCGACCGCGTCGAGCAACTCGAGCGCGGCGCGCATGGAGGGTGGATTGGCGTTGTAGGCGTCGTTGATGAGCGTGAGCGCGCCAAGCTGCTGCCACTCACCGCGCATGCGGGGTACCGGCATGGCGGCCATGCCATCGAGCGCGGCACGCAACGGGACCCCCATCGCACGAACCACCGCGAGCACCAGCCGCACGTTGCTCGCCTGATGCACCCCGCGCACCGGCAGCGTGACCGTGTGCTCGGGTGTCGCCACCACGACGCGTCCTTCAGCGTCGAGCGTGAGGGTGACGTCGACATCGGCCGCCAGCGCCTTCGCCCGTCGTACGGCCTCGTCGCGCAGCGCCGCCGGCTCGTGTGGAATCACGGCGAGGGGGACACCATCGAGCAGCGACGCTTCCTCGCGCAGCACGCCGGCGAGGTCACCAAGTCCTTCGAGATGCTCTTCGCCGATGGAGGTAATGAGGGCGAGGTCGGGTTCGCAGATGGTCGCCAGCGCGGCGACTTCGCCGGGCGCGTTGGTGCCCACCTCGACGACCGCAACATGCGCGTGCGCCGGGGTGCCCAGCAGGGTGAGTGGGACACCTACGAGGTTGTTGTCGTTGGCGCGCGTCGCATGCACGGTCAGCGAACCGCCGAGCGCGGCTCGGAGCAACTCCTTGGTGGACGTCTTGCCATTCGAGCCACCAACGGCCACGACGGAGCCGCCCCACGCACGACGCCAGCCGCGCGCGAGCAGTCCGAGTGCCGCGCGCGTGTCACGCACGATGAGCGCCGGCAGCCCAAGGCCGACCGCGCGCGTCGGATCGTCGATCACCACGGCGGCGGCTCCGGCGTTGCGCGCATCGGCCAACAGCTCGTGCGCGTCGAAGCGTTCACCGCGCAGCGCGACGAAGAGTGCGCCCCTCGTGAGCGAACGCGTGTCGGTCGCGACCCCAGCCAACGGCCGATCGTCGAGGCGCGGCCCACTGATGAGTTGCCCGTCGAGCGCGGCGGCGGCGCGACGCAGCGTCCACCACGCGTGTGGTGTGTGGGGACGGACCGCCGCCGTCGCTTCGAACTCGATACCTGGGCGCGGCGCACCCGCGGCGATCCCACGCGGCTGCATCGTGCCGTCATGCGTCGTCATGCGGACACCTCACGCGTCGCGCGCAGCTCGCGCGACAGTTCCTCGACGATCACGGCCTCGTCGAACGGCAGCTTGTCCGTACCACGAATCTGATACGTCTCGTGCCCCTTGCCGGCGAGCAGCACGACGTCGTGTTCGGCGGCCGTCCGCAGCGCGAACGCGATGGCGTCGCGGCGTTCCTCGATGCGCGTGACGGGTGGCGACGTGCTCGCACGCTGCATGCCCGCGACGATGTCGTCGAGAATGCGCTCCGGGTCTTCCGTCCGCGGATTGTCGCTGGTCACCACGACGGCGTCGGCGAGTCGCTCTGCGATGGCGCCCATCTCGGGACGCTTGCCACGATCACGATCGCCGCCGCAGCCGAAGACGACGTGCACGCGCGTCGGCGCACCGTCGGGTGTGCGCGCGAACGGTCGCACCGCGAGCAGCGCGCGCTCGAGCGCATCGGGGGTGTGCGCGTAGTCGCGCAACACGGTGACCGGCGCCACGAGTCGCTCCAGGCGGCCCGGCACCTGCGGCATCTCGGCGAGCGCCATCGCCACGTCGTCGAGCGGCACTCCGAGCGCCCACGCGGCCGCCATGGCGCCAACCGCGTTGGTGACGTTGAAGTCCCCGAGCAGCGGGAGCCGCGCACGCGGCATGACCTGATGCGATGCGGCGTCGCGCGCGCGCACCGCAAACGAGCTGCCGGCCGCATCGAAGCGCACATCCACCGCCTGCACGACGACATCATCGGGGACGGGGCCAAGACCGTCATGGAATGTGAGCAGGCGCGGCACGTCCGGAAGCTGTCGCCACGCCGGTTCACCAGCATTGACCACCGCGACACCGTGCGGCTTGAGCAGGGTAGCGAGCCGTGCCTTGGCGGCGAAGTACGCCTCCATCGTGCCGTGATAATCGAGATGATCGCGCGAGAAGCTCGTGAACACCGCCACGTCGAACGCGACCCCCTCGACGCGCGCCTGATCGAGCGCGTGCGAGGACACCTCGAGCGCGGCAATCCGAACGCCCGCATCGACGAGCGTCCGGAGCAGTCGCTGCATTTCGACGGGGCCGGGCGTGGTGAGCCCCTGCCCACCCGGCACCTCGACGCCATCGCGACCGGTGAGGACGCCGAGGGTGCCGACCGATGCACTCGACACGCCGACCTGCGCGAGCAGCGCGCGCACCAGATGCACCGTGGTGGTCTTGCCGTTCGTGCCGGTCACACCGACCAGACGCAGATTCTCGGCGGGCCGACCGAAGAAGGCGGTGGCGATGACCGCCGCCGCACGGCGCCCGTCGCGCACACGCACGACCGGCACACTCACCTGCACCGCATCTTCGGCGAAGATGATTGCCGCTCCGCGCGCGACCGCGTCACCGACAAACGCGTGCCCATCGGCGTGCGTCCCGCGCACGGCGATGAACGCGCCACCCGAGACCACCGAGCGACTGTCGTCGGTGAGCCCGAGCACCACATCGGGACGACGCGACGGTTCGGCCATGAGCAAGCCGGCGGCGCGCAGCGCTTCAATGAGCACGCCGGTGTAGACGAGACGCGCGGTCACGTGCCCCGCTCCAGCGTGATGATCGCGCCCTCGCGAGCCGTCGCACCGGCGGACGGACGCGTGCGCCCCGCGACGCCATTCGACTGCAGCTTCACATGGAATCCGGCAGCGTGCAGCGTGCGAACCGCTTCCCGCACCGACAAGCCGCGCACCGACGGCACGGTGCGCAGTTCGCGTCCGCCGCGCGCAGTGTCGCTGGCCGTCCACGGCAACGAGACAAGGACACGCGCGGGCGCGGGCATCACTTCGCGCGGCGCGGGCGCGGCGACCTCGGGCAGCACCTCACCCGTATCCTCGAGGGTGCCGGCCGCCAGTCGACGCTCCGCCTCCATGCCGCGCGTCATCGTGTCCTCCTCATCGGCGAGCGGTACATCGCGCGCGACCCGTTCGAGAATGCGCCGATCGAGGGCGGCGTCGCGCGCGGCCATCGCACCAAGCAGCACCTGTCGCACGAGCGGACCCGCGACGAGGCCACCGAAGATCTGCCCCTTCGGCTCGATCAGTCGCGCCACGACCACCATCTGCGGTGCGGACATGGGAAACATGCCGGCGAAGGTGGCATTGTAGGCATTGTCCTTGTAGCCACCGGTGCCGTTGGCGAGACGCGCGGTGCCGCTCTTGCCCCCCACTTCGAACGCCGTGAGCCCGGCCGCACGGCCGGTGCCGCTGTCGACGACCGCCTTGAGCATCGCGCGCACTTCGGCGGCGCTGCGTTCGGTGGCGACGCGCCGCAGGACGCGGCGCCGATGACGATACACGATCTCACCGTCAGGGGTGCGCACATCACGCACGAGGGCCGGCTCCAGCAGCTCACCACCGTTGGCAATGGCCGCGTACGCGAGCGCGAGCTGCACCGGCGTCGCCGTGAACTCGTAGCCAATGGCGATCGACGCCGGCGACTCGCGCGTCCACTGCGCGCGCCCCGATGTCGAGACGGGCGCACGCAGGGTGCCGCGCGCTTCCGACGGATACGGCAGTGCGGTCGCGGTGCCGAAGCCATAGTCACGCAGCAGCTGATACTCCTCGTCGGGCTGCATGCGCTCCGTCACGAGTCGCACCGTGCCCACGTTGCTCGACCACCGCACGATGTCGAACACCGACATCGAGGCGGCCTTGTGCTCATCGGTAATCGTGCGGCCCGGGAGCGCCAGGCTGCCACCACCGGTGTTGATGAGTTCGTCGGCGGTCGTGCGCCCCTGATCGAGCAGGTACGCGACGAAGAGCGGCTTGAGCACCGATCCGGGCTCGTAGGGTTCGGTGAGGGGCGTCACCGAGCGAGAGACCGCGCCCGCACGCACCCCCGCCATGGCGAGAATCGCGCCGTCGTTCGGGTCGAGCACGACGAGGTCCCCACCGGACGAGCCGGTACGCGCGACCGCGTCCAGCAGTTCGCGCTCGAGGATCTCCTGCAGTCGTTGATTGATGGTGAGTCGAACGGTGTGTCCCGCCCGCGGGTCGACGCGCCGCCCCACCGGCGAATCCCACGGCGCGCGACCACCACGATCACGGACGCCGAGTCGCTCGCCGTCCGTGCCGCGGAGCAGCGTGTCCAACGCGCGCTCGAGCCCGGACAGCGCTTCTCCTTCCGACGACACCGCGCCCACGACGCCGCGAAGCCCGGGCGTCCCGCCGGGAATGCGCTGCATGGCCCATTCGGCGCGTACGCCCCGGATGGCGCGCAGTCGCTTCACCTCACTGGGCAGATACTCGCCCGGCACCTTCACGTAGGTCCGTGTGGAGTCGAGCGCACGACGGATCACCGATCGCGACACCCCGAGGGCCGCGAGCTCACGCGCGAGTGAATCGCGATCGTTGCGATCCTTTCTGGGGGGACGCACCTGATTGGGGGCGATCTCGAGCCGCAGGACTTCCCGACTCATGGCCAGGACCTCGCCCCGATCATCCTCGATGGTGCCACGCGGTGCCAGCAGGGTGTCGGACTGCAGATGCTGTCGATCCGCGAGGCGTGACCACTCCGCGCCTTCGATGATCTGCACCTTGACCGCGCGATAGACGAGCGCGAGCGCGAAGACAACCAGCGACAGATGCAGCAGCACCGCCCGTCCGCGTGCTGGACGGACGGTTTCGGCACCATTCGAGGTGGGCGACGTGTTCACGGACGATCGGAGGGGCTGGAATCCGGCGCACGCTCGGCACCACGCGCGCGCACGAGGGTGACAATCTGGGAATCGGACGGCAGGCGCAGGCCCAGCATGCGACGCGCGAGCGGCTCGATGCGTCCAGCGCTCATCGCCGCCTGCAGATCACGCTCGAGGGACACCCGCTGCGCTTCGAGATCACGACGTTCCGCTTCGAGCGAGACGATGGCCTGCTCCTCGACATCGCCACGCGTTCGACGCCAGACCACGATAACGGCCGCGGCCACGAACGCAAGCAGCCCGATGGCGAACCAGCCGCCAAGCCGTCCACTCCATGTGCGACGCCGCGCCATCAGCGCACCTCGCCCTCGGCGGCGCGGCGCCACGCGCGCAACCGTGCACTGCGGGCGCGCGCATTGTCCAACACCTCGAGTTCACTGGCGACAATGGCACGTCGCGTGAGCACGGTCCCGAGCGCCACGCCGCCGCACGTGCACATGGGTTGCCGTGGCGGACAGGTACACGCCGTGCTCCACGCGCGAAACGCATGCTTGACCAGACGATCCTCTCCCGAGTGATAACTGATGATGGCGAGGACACCATCGGGGTGCAGTCGGTCACGCAACGCCGGCAGCGCACGCTCGAGTCCGGCGAGTTCGTCGTTGACGGCGATGCGCACCGCCTGGAAGATCCGCGCGAAATCACCGGGCCCGCTGCGTGGCCCGTGCACGGCGCGAATGGCGTCCACGAGATCATCGGCGGTGGCGAACGGACGCCGATCGCGCCGACGCACGATTTCGCGCGACAGACGCGCGGCGCGTGGTTCGTCGGCGAAGTTGCGCAGCAGCGCCGACAGGTCCACTTCGTCGATCGTGTTGAGCAGGCCGGCCGCGTCCATCGACGCGTCCTCCCCCATGCGCATATCGAGCGGAGCGCCCTCACGGAACGTGAAGCCGCGGCCGGGATCATCGAACTGGTGCGACGAGACGCCGAGGTCGAGCAGAATGCCGTCGAACCGCTCGGCGGACGCGAGCCCCGCGGCGGCGACGTCCGCGTAGTTGCCGAGCAGCGCACGGAACTGTCCGCTCCGCGCGGCGTCGACGAGGCGCGCACGAGCGGTGGCGAGCGCACGGGGATCGCGATCAATGCCCGTGACGCGCGCACCGTGTTCGATCAGCGCCGCGCTGTGACCGCCCCCGCCCAGCGTGCAGTCGAGCACGGTCTGCGCGTTTCCGAGCAGCTCGAGGACAGGCTCGAGCAGCACGGGCACGTGAAACACGCCGGGTCGCGCTGTGGCGTCAGTACGAGTCGGCATGGAACGGAAGACGGGGCGAAGGCGCGAGCAACGCAGACACGAACGAAATTTGTACGGGCCCACCGTCGAAAGCGACGGTGGGCCCGCAGGAACGACCGAGACGTCGCTTACTTGCAGACGGCGGCGATCACCTGATCGGCGAATCCATCGAGCTGCATCGCGAGCGCGATCAGCTGCTGCGCCTGTTGCGGAGCGAACGACCCGCCGGCCGGCAGATTGATCTGCGCCTCGACGAGGTAGTCCTTGGCCTTGCGACCCCCCGCGCAATCACGGGCCGCCGCCGCCTTCTGGACCAGTGCGCGCGCCGCCAACGTGTTGGCCGCTCCGTAGAGGAACTTCGCCTGCACCCGCTGCTCGCCCTTGTTGACCTGATCGGCGAACTTGAGCACTTCGATGGCCTGATCGAAGCCCACCGTGCTGTCGGCCGCCGCCTTCTGGTAGAGCGCGTTGCCCACGGCGAGTGCCACGACCGCCGAGCTCGAGTCGCCCTGCGCGATGGACTGCTTCACGGCCGCCAGCGCGCCGTCGTTATCGCCCAGGTCCTTGAGAATGGTCGCACGGAGCAGCCCCGCGTCCTCGACCGCGACCCCATTGCCCGTGGCCTTGGTAAGCACTTCGAGCGCCTGCTGCAGCTGGCCGGACGTACGAAGCGCCGCGACGAGCGTGTAAGTGAGCGACCCGCTCTCGGGGAACTTCGCCACACCACGCGCCGCCGTCTCGGCCGCCTTCTGCGGCTGGCTGTCCGCCGCGTACGCGGCGGCCGTGCGAATGAAGTACGTGCTGTCGGCGAACGCCGTGTCGAGGCGCACGAGATCTTCACCGGCGGTGAAGGCCTCCTTGTAGTCGCGCACGGCGAGCAGGATCAACCAGCGAAGACGGAGCAGATCCGCATCGCCCGGGTTCTTCGCCACGGCTTCTTCGACGATCGGGCGCGCGATGCGCGGATTCCCGAAGGAGGAGATCGCTTCGACGACGTCCTTCTGGAGACGCGGGTCGTTCGGGTTGGTGGCCAGCAGCATCGTGAGCGTGACGATGGCCGAGTCCTGCTCGTTGAGATCACGGAACGCCTGCGCCTTGAGCGCGAGGCCCGGGCGGCTGGCCGGCGCCAGCTCGACGATCTCACGCGAGATCTTGAGCATCTCGGCGGGGGCCGCCTTCTGGTTCACCATCGCGTTGGCGAGGCAGACACGCGCCAGCACGGCCTTCGGATACGCCTCGATGCCGGCCTTCGCGGCCGTCGCGGCCGCTTCCCAGTTGTTCTGACGGCCGGCGTTCACGCACGCCTGCTCGTGCGTGAGCTGCGCACGCGCCGAGCGGAGCTCCTTCGCGAGCAGATCGATCGCGTCGTCGTACTTCTTGGCGGTGATGTCGCCGAGCGGCTGCTGCAGCGAGTTGTCACGCGTGAGCACGAGATTGGCCTTGACGGTGTACGTCGTGTCCCCACGCTCCACTTCGCCCGTGATGTACTCGTCGGCGCGCAGCTGCGAGGCGAGCGCACGCGCGTCATGCGGTTCGAGCGGCACGTCCGCGGGGAAGCCCGACGCTTCAAGGATCGCCGTCATCTCCTCCTTCGGGACGAGATAGACCTCCTTGGCCGGGATCTCACGACCGATCCGACGCCGCATGGCGTCGGCTGCCTTGAGACCGAGCTCCTTCTCGGGCTTGCCGCCCGCCTTGAAGACTTCCACGAGCATCCACTTGGCGTCCGGATGCGCGGGGCGGCGAGCCGCCTGCGCCTCCAGGGCCGAGGTGGTCCCGAGGAGCGCCAGTGCACCGGCGCCGGCGAGCAGCGAATGGAAAGACCGAGCGATCAAAGTCGTAGCCTCCGCACCGTGAATGCCGTCGGACGCACTGGGTGTGCAGGTACCCGCATGGTCCGAAGGGAGCGCCGATTGGGGGACAATCGGCAGGTCTCGTGGAACTCAGGAAACTGGGCCGCCACGTTGCGCGTGGCAAGCCGAGAATTGTTACCGTTCGATGAGGATTGACCGGCGAGGCGGGCGCGAGAACCGGTCGACAGTGGGCGAAGAGGGACTCGAACCCCCGACATCCTGCGTGTAAGGCAGGCGCTCTAACCAACTGAGCTATTCGCCCCGGCACACCATCGACCAACGGTTCCCTGCTTCATACCGTTGACGCGGCGCGATGGTTCCCACCGTCCCCGACACGTGCCGACTGACACGTGACGCGCGCGACGGGTCCCGGGGCCAACCCTAGGCCGACGGCCCCACCCTGTCAACCGGCGCCTCGGCCGCGATCTCGTACCGCGCCTCCGGTGCCTCGCCGCCGACCGGCCCGAGCGCGAGCATGGCATCGAGCGCACTCCGCTCGGCCTCGGCCTCCTGCCGCGCATCGGCCGCTCGCAAGGCCGCGAGCCGCGCGCGGTCTCGACGTCGACGTTGCCACAGGAACGGGCCGATCACCACGGTGAACAGGCCGAACGCCAGCGACAGATTGGCCAACAGCGCAAGGGCGCCATACCGTCGGCGCGTGCGCTGCTGCCAGGTGCGTTCGAAATCCGTGGCGGTCCGTCCGAACGACTGGCGAACCGCCACCTCGAACGAGCCGCTCGTTTGCCACGCGACAAAGAAGTTGCTCAGCCCATTGGCGGGGTCGAGCGTCATGAGGTCGGCGACTGCGCGATGGGCCAGTGCGTAGGCCAGCTCGGCGTCCCCCGCGCCGCGGTAGAACATCTGCTCCAGCGCCTCGAGCGAGGGGGTCCCCCGCACCGCGAGTCCGATGCTGGTGGCGAGGGCGTCCTCGCGGTCCCACTCCCCCGCCGCGACGCTGGCGTAGCCTTCGTCGAACCAGCGGGGCGGCAGATCCCCAAGCGCTTCGGCGAGCGCGAGATGCGCGAGTTCGTGGCGCAGCGTGACCGTCGGTGAGCCGGCGTCACTGCCCGCGCGCTGTCCCTGCATCACGATGCGCTGGCGCGACGGAAACGCGACGGCCGCCCCCCACGCCGGCGCCGAGGGACCAGCCCACGCCCGAAAGCGGTCCTCGTCCGGGGCGACGGCAATCAGCACGGACGCGCGGGGGCGAGGCAACCCGGGGAACGTGTCCCGCGCCTGCGCCGCGTCGAGCAGCGAGCGCGCCAGCCGCGCTTCGCTCGGAAACGCGACCACGGTGAATCGACCCGCCGTGAAGCGCTGCGCACCGTCCGCCTCCAGCGCCGACACCACGGCCGAATCGCCGCGCGGCCCACGCACCACGTCACGCTGCGCCGGAAGCGGCGAAGCGAGCAGCAACGCGGCGAGGAACCGCGTCCCCATCCGCCCCCACGCGGTCGCCCACCGTGCGAGCCTCCGCACGGCGCGCCAGCCGCGCCCGATCACGCCAAGCGCGCGCCCTCGAGCGGGCGCGCCGGCGCCTCCCCACGTTCCACCGCCGCCAACTGCTCCGCGCACCGCTTGCCCCATGGATTGAACGTGTTCGATGCCGCGCCCGCGCGCCACGTCTCGCGCGCCGCCAGCTGATCGCCCGCGAACCACTGGGCCCGACCCAGTTCGAAGGTCGCCTGCAACAAGTTCGGCCCGAGCGCCAGCGCCTGCGCGAAGCACGTCTGCGCGTCGACGTACATCTCCCGCGAGGCGTACACCAAACCCAGCCAGAGGTGCGCGTACAAGATGGCCGTTGGTTCCTGCGACTGCCGCACCACCCGCGACAAGTGCTCGATCGCTTCGCCGAACGCACTCGCCGTGAGACACGCGTAGCCGACACACGCGCGCGCGAGCCCGGCCTGCGGTTCGCGCAGCAGCACATGGTGCAGGTGCAGCAGCGCGTCGTCCCGCTTCCCCTGCTCCAGACAGGCCCACGCGAGGAGCGTCTCGGCGTGCGCATCGCCAGGCGCGAGCGCCAGCGCTCGGCGCAAGGCGAGTTCGGCATTCACCGCATCACCCAGCGCGAGTCGCGACCATCCTTTCTCCACGAAGGTGGAAGCGCCGAGATGATCGACACGCGACGACGCGCCGACGCGCGAGGTACCGCTCGTATCCGCGTCACGCCAGCGGCCGGCCAACGCCTTGACGTCGGACTTGAGCGTCTGCGCTTCGCGTTCCAGCGCATCGGCCGTGCGAAAGAGACCGACGATCTGCTCCTTGAGCTGCGAACGCGTCTGCGGATCACGCGCCACGCCGAGCGCGGCCTCGAGGTGCGCGATGTGCGCGCGCACGTCGTCGAGTGATGAGCGCAGGGTTGCGGGCAAGGAACTCACGAAGCGGCCTCGAATGCAGGGAAATCCGTCGCGCCACGATGCGCGCGCACCGCCGCCGTGATCGCCGACGGCAAGGCGTCGAGCGACAAGATCGCATCGGCGCCGGCGTGACGCACGGTGGCGGTGGGCATCCCGGACACCACCGCCGACTCGGGATCCTGCACGAGCACCCGACCGCCCGCGGCGCGCACGCAACGGGCGCCCTCGGCTCCGTCGCGTCCCATGCCCGTGAGCACGACGCCGACGACTCGCTCCGCGAACGCCGCCGCCGCCGAGGTGAACAACGGATCGGCCGCCGGACGCACGCCCCACACGGGCGCACGCTGATCGAGGCGCACCGTAGGCCCCGCCGCCTCCGGCTCGATGCGCAGGTGACGTCCACCGGGGGCGAGGTAGACCGTGTCGACACGCACCACCTCGCCATCGCGCGCTTCACGTACGCGCACCGCCGACAGCGCATCGAGCCGCTCCGCGAGTCGGGCAGTGAACCCTTCCGGGAGATGCTGTACGACGAGGACCGCGGCGCCGAGGGCGGCGGGAAGACGCGGAATAACCTGGGTGAGCGCGGCTGGACCGCCCGTGGACGCCGCCACGACGACCACGGAAGACGCCACCGACGAGTGCTGCTGCGACGAGAACGCGACCGACGCACGATCGGTCGCGCGACGCTGCTCCGGCACAGGGCGCGCGAGCACACGCACCTGCGTGATGTCGACCACTTCGGCGGCGCGCAATGCCGACAGCAGCTCGTCGGCCACATCGGCGACGTCGAGACTGATCGGACCAGACGGCTTGCGCACGAATCCCACCGCGCCGAGTTCGAGCGCGCGTACGGTCGCGCGCGACATGGCGTGCTCCGTGCGCGCGTCCACCGTGTCATCGGCACTCAGCATGATGACCGGACGCGGTGCCTCGCTCATGATGTAGCCCAGCACGTCGAGGCCATCGAGACCGGGCATCGCGATATCGAGCGTCACGATGTCGGGATCGAGCAGATGCACCTGACGAATCGCATCGTCACCGTCACGCGCCGTGCCTACCACGTCGAACTCGCCCGTGGCCGTCACGAGTTCGCTCACGAGCCGCCGCATGAAGGCGCTGTCATCGACAACCAGGACACGGCGTCGCGGCGGCGTCTCAGATCGTGCGATCATCGTGCGCCACCGAGCGGATGAGGACCTGTCCATCGGTCACGTCGAACCACACACTGCGACCGAACCGTCCGCCGGTCGCTTCGGCAACGATCGGAATGCCCGCCGCCTCGCACGCGGCGCGCGCCGCCGCCACGTTGCGCACGCCGAGCGCGATGGTGGACGACGGCAGCATCTCCTCGAACATGGATGCGCCACCGATCAATCGCGCCTCGAACGGTCCGGTCACGCCGGCGCGGGCGAAGAGCGAGAGCAGATGCGGCACGGCCGATCGCGCGAACCGCGCGGGATGCAGCGCTTCCTCGGCCGGACTCGCCTCCGGCAGCAGGATGTGCGCGAGAGCGCCTGCCGGCGCCGCCGTGGCATGAATCGCGATGGCGACGCAGGAGCCAAGGCCCACCGTGACCAGTGTTGCCGGCGACGGTGCGTGCGCCGCGGCGGCGATCGGCACGGCGATCTCGAGGCGCTCGCTCGAAGGGGCGACGCCGGTCATGCGACGCGGCGCGCCTCATCGGCACTCACCGCAGCACTCGGTGGGAGTGGCGCCTCGCCGAGACTGGCAAGATTGGCACGCGCCACGGCGTTCTGCGGATCGAGTGAGACCGCCGCTTGCCACGCCTCACGCGCGGCGACGTGATCGCCGCGCCGATAGTGGATGTTGCCAAGACGCAGCCACGTCTCGGCGCCGTGCGCCGGCGCGAGTCGGACGACGCGCTCGTACGCGGCGGCCGCTTCGTCAAAGCGCTGCGCGCGGTAGAAGTAGTCGCCGAGATTGCGATGCACGTGCGGCTGCGAACTCTCCGTGAGCAGCGCGTGTTCCAGTGTGCGCGCAGCCGCTTCGTAGAGTCCCCGTCGCTCCTGCACGACGGCGAGATCGTTGTGCAGCAGCGCAAGGTGCGGGTAGTGCATCAGCCCTTCCTCGAGCAGCTGTTGCGCCCGCTCGAGTTCGCCGCGCATGGCAGCGGCGAGCCCCGCATAGTGAAACCACGCCGCGACCGGGAGCCGATCGGCGCTCCAGCCGCGCGCCGTCTCCAGTCGCTCCTCGGCGCGCGGCAGCTCGCCACGACGTAGGGCAATGATCGCCTGCGACAGGGCGAGCTGTGCGTCACCGCCCACCGAGCGCCGCACGGCCTCGGCCAGCGCGGCTTCCGCCTCATCGAGCGCACCACGCCCCTCGTGCGCGCGCGCCAACGCGTGCAGCATGGCCGGACGCGCCTCGGGCGATGTCGCGACGTCGCGCAGCACTTCGAGCGCCTCATCCCACGCCTGCCGACGCAGATGAACGAGCGCGAGATGATAGCGTGCGCCGGCGTCGTCGCGTCGGAGTTCCAGCACTCGCTTGAACTCACGGATCGCTTCCTCGAGCATTCCCGTGCGATAGAACGCGACACCCAGATTGCGATGCTCGGCCACGCGACTTTCCGGCGCGGGCTGCCGCTGCAACGCACTGCGGCCGACGCGTTGCGCAAAGCCGGCCGTGATGAGTTCGTAGAGCGCCTTGCCAACCACGAACTCGCCGAGTCCCGACCGCTCGACGAGCGTCGCGACATCGTGTGTCCCGTCGAGCCACGGCACGAGTCGCTGCTGCTCGGCCGTGAGCACGACCCCACTCTGCTGCAGTCGCGAACCATCGAGTTCGAAGATGAGGTCGAGCGACGGAATCTTCTTGGCGATCTGCGTCCACTCATCGACGCGGCGCGCCGCTTCCATGAGCAGCGAATCGGCCGAGAAGCTGATGAGCGCGGCATCGGACGACGCCGCCTGCGGTTCGAAGGCGAACGTGCCGGCGCTCCACGTGAAGAGCTGGCAGACGACCTCCTCGGTGATCGTACGCAGTTCGCGCGCGATGATGTCCGACGGCACGGTCCCCGCCTGCAGCAGCGCGTGCGCAAGTACACGGTCGTCATCGGCGAGGGTGGCCTGCACCGACGCCAACGCATCCGCGTCGATCGCCCCGGCGCGTAGCAGGCGATCGCCAAGTCGGTCGCGGCCATTCACGATGGCCGCGTGCGCGATGGCCCCGCGATCGAAGTACACGCTGCCGAAGCTGTTCTCGCGCGCGAGACTGAGCACGCCAGTCTTCTGCCCCAAGGCGAGCAGCTGCAGCACGTCGGCCAGACTGGCCTCGCTCAGATTGCCTCGGATGGCCATCAGCGCCACTCCTCGGGGAGGCGATCGGACAGCGTCGGCCACTCCCACGCCACCTTCTCGGCGTCGAGGAAGAAGGCGTCGTGCGCGCCATCGGCGAGACGCACGCCCACGCGTGGCGAGGCCGCGGCGAGCGGCGCGGTGCCTTCGAGTTCGCGGCGTGCCAGCGGCAGATCGAGCGGCACCGCGAGCAGATCAGCCGCGGCAGCCAACCGCGTGATCAGTCCCGTCAGCTCCCGCACACTGCGCACCTCGCGATCGGCGAGGTACGAGACGAGCGCCTCGTCGATGGGTCGTCCGGCCTCGGCCAGTCGACGCCGCACGACGCGCTCGCGCAGCGCCCGATCGGGTGCCTGCAGCGCGACGACCAGTCCGCCTTCGAAGCGCGAGCGCAGACGATCGGCGAGTCCCCGCAGTTCGCGCGGCGCTCGATCACAGGTGAACACGAGCTGTGCCCCCCGCTCGTGCAGCACGTTGAAGAGGTGGAAGAGCTCGTCCTGCGTGCGCTCCTTCTCGGCCAGTTGCTGCACGTCGTCGAGCACGAGCACTTCGGCCGCACGATAGCGAGCGCGCCATCGTTCCACACCGCCCTCCTGCATCGCGGCCACGAACTCGTCGGCGAAGGTCCCGGCGGAGAGACAGGCGACCGCGGCCCGCGGCCGCACGGCCAGCATCGCGGAAGCAATCGCGTGCACGAGATGCGTCTTGCCCGTCCCGCTGGGCCCGTGGACGAAGAGCGGGTTGTAGCGACGGCCGGGCGCATCGATGATCGCGTCCGCCGCCTTGAGTGCGAGCTGATTCGCTGCCCCCGCCTCGAGTCGATCTCGGGTGTAGGTCGGATTCGGCATCGGCAACGGCATCGCCGTGGCCAACGCCCGATCGAGCAGCTGCTGCGCTTCGGCAACGCGCTCGGGATTGCGGAACGCCGGATGACCGCGCACGGCGGGATCGAGTGTCACCGCCTGCATTTCGAGTCCGCGCAGATGCTCGACGGCGGCGGCGAAGGTCGCGAGCAAGCCGTTCACGTCGGGCTCGCTCGGGAGCTGCATCGCGCGTTCGAGCACCCGCACGTCGTATCCGTCGTTGCGCCAGTACGCGCACGCCTCACCGATCGTGATGCGCCAGCGTTCCACACGCGTCTCGAGCTCGTGCGTCATGTCGGCGAGGAAGCCGGCGTAATCGTCGCCCGTGGTGCGTGCGGCCGCGTGCACCGGAGCCGGACCATCACCGGCCATCGCGCCAGGCGACGCCACCGAGGCGCTGGCCGCGCGCATAGGCGCGCCCGGCGTGTGCACGTTCGACCGAGCCGACGACGACGGCGTGACGGCGGGCGTCGGGACCGACCGCGCCGGTGAGGCCACCGGCGTCAGCCGCGCGCCGGCCGCCTCGCCCAGCAGGCGAGGCACGTCATGCGCGGGCAGCGGCGTCGCGTCGAGCTGTTGCAGTGCAACGAGCCGATTGAGTGCACCCTTGAGTTCGCGCACGTTGCCAAAGCCGAGTCGTGCGACTTCATCGAGCACGCCGGGTTCGAAGCGCACATCGCGCTCGTTGGCCGCGTTGCGCAGAATGGCGAGCCGCATCTCGAAGTCGGGCGCGCCGACATCCACCACGAGGCCACCCGCCAGGCGCGAGGTGAGTCGTTCGTCGACGTCGGGGATATCGGTGGGCGGACGATCACTGGTCATGACGAGTTGCCGACCGGCCGCCTGCATGCGATTGACCAACCGCAGGATCTCGCTCTGCGTTTCGCGACGTCCGGTGAGAAACTGCACGTCGTCGAGCAGCAGCAGGTCGACCTGTGCGTACTGTGCGGCCCAGAGATCACGTTGGCCCGACGCCACGGCGCGCGTGAGTTCCTCGACGACATCTTCGGCGCTCGCGAGTGCGACGCGCAGGCCTGGGTGTGCCTGACGCGCATGGTACGCGAGCGCTGCCGCGAGGTGCGTCTTGCCGAGGCCGGGACCACCGTAGATGAACAGCGGATTGTATGCCGCACCGGGTGCGTCCGCGACCCGTTGTGCAGCCGAATGGGCGAGGCGATTGGACGCGCCCACGACGAAGTTCTCGAATCGGAACCCGCCGTCGAGCACCGTCTCCGTCACCGCGGCGCTCCTCCCACGTCAGCGTACGACACAGCGTCCGACGCGTGGGACCACGTGGACGCGGCCTCGCGAGCCGCGAGCGTTTCGGCTGCCGATGGGAAGATCACATCGGCGCTGCCAGGTGTCGTGCGCGCGCTGGCGCTGCCAGTGCCTCCGTCCTCCGCGCCGAGACGACGCAGCACTTGCGTGCCCAACGAACGCAGCGTGTCGAAGACGCCGACTCCACGCAGCGCATCCGCCGAGAACTCCGGACGCGCGCGGAAGTTGAGCGCGGCCGAGAGTTCATCGACCGACGCCACCAGCGATTCGGGGAGATCCTGCTTGTTGTACTGCATCACCATGGGCAGGACGCGTGCATCGACGCCATGCTCGGCCAGGCCAGCGTGCATGTCCTGCAGACTTTCGAGATTGTCGTCCCAGCGGTGACGCTGACTGTCGGCGACGAACGCCACGCCGTCGGCGCCTTGCAGCACCAGTTGGCGAATGGCCTTGTAATAGGGCTGCCCCGGCACGGTGTAGAGCTGGAAGCGCACCTTGTAGGCGCCGACCGTGCCCAGGTCGACGGGCATGTAGTCGAAGAAGAGCGTGCGATCACGTCGCGTCGCGAGTGACGTGAGATTCCCGACCTGATCACCCGGCAAGGCGGTGTGCAGGTAGGACAGATTGGTCGTTTTCCCGGACCGACCAGGCCCGCAAAACACGAGCTTGCAGGTGATCAATCGGGTTGCGTGATCCACGATGGGCATGCGCCCGCTCCTCGGCGATGCGCGCGCGGCGCATCGGACAGGTCCCCAGCCGGTCCCGTCACGAGGACGGGTGCTCAGGCGCGATCGGCCTGGTGCAGCAGCGCGTGCAACCGCGCGGCGAGCCCGATGGCCTCACGCACTCGATCGGCATCCGGGGCGCGTTCGTGCGCCCGCAGATACCGGGTCCAGCAATCCAGCGCCGTCACGAAGTCCCCGCGACGCGCGGCAGCGTGCCCCGCCTCGCGCCACTCGGCAGCGAGGGGCGCGTGATCGGAGGAACCACCGAGCGCCCCATCGGGACGGCCGACGTGGGATGACGGTTCGAGGGGCGGTGAGGCAACGCGCGCCGGTGCCGGCCGCGTGACGACCGGCGCGTCGGCTCCCAGCAGGCCGCTGGAGGGCGCGGTGCCAAAGAGCCCCGCACGCTGCGGATCGAAGACCTCATCGTCACCCGCGGCACCGAATCCGGCGAGTTCGCCGGGCGTCGGGATCCACAGATCATCGTCGTCATCCTCGGGCTCTTCGATGTGCGCGGCCAGTGCGACGGGCGACGCCGCCTGGAATGACGGCGGCGTCGGCATCGCGATCGGCTCGCGGATCGGCGGCGCACTCGGGCTCGGTGGAGCGGATCGTACCGGCGCCGGCACCGGAAGCCCGCCGTCACGCACCGTCAGCAGGCCGGTGCCCACGAGGCCGTGCACGATCTCCGCGACCTCCATCACATCGCGTCCGAGCAATCCGGCCAGGGTGCGCAGATCACGCTCGCCGTCGACACGGGTGAGTACCTCCCACTCGGTCGGGACGAGATGCAGGAGCGGCAGCGACTTGGGCTCGACATCCACAAACGAGGGAACGGCGCGCGATGACGGAACACGATCGCGCACTCGTGTCCATACATCGTCGCGACGCGCCGATTCGACGAGCATGGCATCGGTGGGAATGCGGACGCGACTCGCCCCTGCCCCACGCTGCGCGGCGGGTGTGAACGCGAACGTGCCGTCACGCCACGCGAGGACCTCGAGCACATTCTCCTCCACCGCCGCGCGGTCGCCCGACTCGGCGTCGCCGGTGGCCTGCCCCTCCGGTAGCGGATCGCCATTCCCGGCGTCGACCAGCGCGCCGTCAACGAAGCGGAGCCACGCGCGTGCGCCGCGCAGCGTGGAGCGCACCGCCAGGACACCGCTCTTGCGGCCGAGCGAGAGCAGCTGACCGATCTCCTGCAGGCCGAGATCGCGGATGGTGCCTTCGAGACTCATGACCGCCTCACAACAGGCGCGGCGACATCGCGCCACGACGTGGACAATTCGTCGGCCAGCGCCGCCGCGTGTTGACGCGCACGAAGGGCGGCGTCACTCGACGGTGCCACGGACAACAGCCGTTCCCAGCGCGCTCGCGCGTCACGCAGACGTCCCTGCGCGGCCGCGAGGACGCCATCGAGACAGAGGGCACCGGGATGATCCGGATCGAATCGGCGTGCGCGCTGTACCGCATCGCGCGCATCCGCGTCCCGACCACACGCGTGCAGCGCATCCGCGAGCAGCACAAGGCCTTCGACATCGGCGGGCTGCCGCAACAGATGCTCCGCGAGCAGACGGACGGCCTCGTCGAACCGCTCGGCCCGCAGGTGCAACGCGGCCAGCGCGCGCGTGCCGTCGGGCCACCCCGGCGTGGAGGCGAGCGCCGCCACCAGTTCGAGATGGGCGGCGAGCAGATCGCCGCGCGACTGGAGCAACTGCGCAATCGCCAGACGTGGCGACGGTCGCGTCGGATCGACCGCGAGCGCTCGGCGATACAGCAGGATGGCCAGCGCCGCGTCTCCGAGCAGACGCGCAGCGTCGCCCACGAAGTGCAACAGGGCCGCACTTGCCGTCGGTCGTGCGAGCAGGCGCTGCATGGCCGCAGTCGCGACGCGTTGTCCATAGCCATCGCCCAGCGCCGCGTGCGTCGCCGCGAGCAGCGCGAGGACGTCGGCGTCCTGCGTATCGTGCGCCCCGAAGCGTTCCACGAGCGGTACCGATTCGGCCCCACGGCCGAGCAGACACGCGGAGCGAATCTCCCCGCGCAGCGCGCGTTGATACCAGTCGTGCAACGCGTCACGCACCGAAGCCTCGGCACCATCAAGTGCGGTGCGCGCCTGCGCGTAGCGTTCATGCGCCTCGCCGTGCACACCGGCCGCCGCGAACACATCACCGAGCAGCACCAGCGCTTGCCACTCGAGCGTCGGATCGTCGGCGCGGATGTCGGACGTGCACTGCGTGAGGACGTCGAGCACCTCGCGGCGCGCCGCGTCACACGCCATTGCGTCGAACGACGCCGAGCGCAGCGCGCGCTCCACCGAGGCCAGCGCCTGGCGCAGCGACGCACGATGCGCCGACGCATCGCGTGGCGCGGCGCTCGACTCCGGGAGCAGCGCGACCATGGCCTCGTCCGACACGGGCGCGCCGGCAAGCGGCGTGTCGGCCACGAGCGAGAGCAGTTCGATCCGTCCGACGACGTCCGGACATTCCGTTTGCAGCGCGATGGCGACCGAGAGTCTCGGCGCGGCGCGCACCGGCGCGAGCGCCAGCGCGTGCTGTGTCTCGCGGACGGCGCCGTCATCATCACCGAGACGACCGAGCACTGTGGCGAGCGTATAGCGGGCTTCGGCGTGGTCGGGCTGTCGTTCGATTGCCTGCAAGGCGGACTGTCGCGCGTCCTCGAGGCGATCGAGCGCGAGCAGCGCGAGCGCCTGCTCGTGCCACGCGTCAGCCAGGCGCGGATGAAACGCGAGCAGTTCCCGGGTGACGTTGAGTGCGCCGAGCGGATCACGCAGCCGCTGATGCCAGCGCGCGAGATTCAGCCGCGCGCGCAGGAGCGAGGGGTCGAGCCGCACGGCCTTCTGCAACGCTTCCCGCGCCGCCGCCAACTCTCCGAGATCGGCGAGCGCCACGCCCAGGTTGTTGAACGCCAGCGCGTAGCGCGGGTCGGAACGCAAGGCGCGGCGATAGTGATCGGCGGCCAGCGCGAGCTCACCGGCCTGATGACACGCGACGCCCAGCTCACTCCAGAGCCGCGCATCGTCCTCGCGCTCCGTGAGCAAGGCTTCGTAACGACGGCGGGCTTCGGTTGGCGCGCCCTGCACCAGATCGAGTTCGGCCAGCGCGTGCTCGACGAGCAACGGGTCTTCGCCGTGCGCGTGCGCGCGCTCGAGTTCACGCCGCGCCTCGGTGAAGTACCCACGCTGCCGAAACGCGAGCCCGAGGCTGTAGCGCGCCAGCGATTGATTGCTGATGACACCGGTGGCGACCGGCGTGGGAGCGAGACCGTGCGTGATCGGAATCGCGGGCACACCGCCGGTGGCCGCAGCCGCACCTGGCGCCATGCGCGGATCGAGCAGCAGATCGGGCTGCAACGCGGCGAGCGCGGGATCCAGCGCACGCGCGCGGCGATTCGCCGCTTGCGCTTCGTCGCCGCGCCCCAGATCGCCGAGGACGAAGCTGCGCAGCAGCCACGCGTCAGCGATGCGGCTGTCGACCCGCTCCAGCGTCTCGAGCTCGCGCAACGCCGCCTCGTTGGCGCCGCGATGATAGTGTACCTCCGCGAGGTGCAACCGCGCCGCGGCATCATCGGGCGCCACGACCAGCGCGTGCTCGAGCCAACGCTGCGCCTTGCGCAGGTCGCCCATGCCCTGCTCGAGGAGCCCCGCCTCGCGCAGGGCCGACGCATCATCGGGATCGGCGTTGAGCAGCGCGTCGAGATGCGCACGCGCTTCGAGTGGACGCCCCAGCAACCGGTGCAGTCGCGCGAGTTCACGGCGCGCGTCGTGATCGTGGGCGTTCTCGCGCAGTCGCGCCTCGAGCGCCGCTACCGGCGCATCACAGGCGCCCGGCTGCGTCGCCGCAACGGCCAGATTGCGCGCCGCCACGCGCATGCGCGGCGCCAGTGCGAGGGCGCGCAGAAAGGCCTGCACCGCTTCGGCGTGCAGCCCCTTGCTGTAGTACAGCACGCCCAGATTGTTGCAGGCGCCCGGATCCGTCGCATCGATGCGATCGGCGAGCGCCCGCAGCAGGGCGTGACTGCGATCCGTGTCCGTGGCGGGACTCATGCCGCTGGCGGCGCGGGCGTGATCAGGCGAGGCGCAGCGCGCGCAGCATCGACTGCAGCGAGGCGGGTTCCGGCAGCAGCAGGAAGAATCCGCGCAGCGTGTCGGCGCGATCGAGCAGGGTGAACTCGGTCTCGACGCACACGATGCAATCGGGATCGTGGGCGAACTGCGCGAATGCACTGCTCAGCACGGCGGCCGAGAGGTCGACCACCAGTGACGGCGGCGACGGCAGCAACAGCATGCCGAGGAAGTCGGAGAGCGCGTTGAGGTACGCGCCGCTCAGAATGTTGCCGGCCTCCTTGATGGCGGAGGCCTCGAGTTCGCCGAGGGCGACCGACGATCCGAGCGGACGCCGCAGCATGAGCTCGGCGAGCCGCATCACGGTCGGGCGCGGGAACACGAGGAGCGTGCGGCCGCTCATGTCGCCCAGCATGTGCATCATGACGGCGGCGACCGGCTCCTCGTCGGCCGTAAACTGCTCGGGAATCGCTTCCAGTCGCAGCACCTGAATCGACGGCACGTCGATCATGATGCGGCTGCCGGTCATCTGCGACAGCGCCGTCGCTGCGTGGCCCGCTCCGATGTTGGCGGTCTCGCGCAGCGCGTCGAGCTGAATGGACTTGAGGGAGGTGATCGCCTCCATGGGCACTCCGCGGGTAGATGACGATGCGCCGGACGTCGAGGCAGACACGGGGACGACGGTCACGAGAGACTCCCGGTATCGACGATGAGCGCGGGGCGCCCGTCACCGAGGATGGTGGCACCGCTGAAGAGCGGTGTGGCGCCCCGGACGGCATCGTACGGTTTGACCACGACGTCCTGTTGACCAACGAGCGCGTCGACCACACACACGAGTCGTCGCCCACCGACTTCGAGCAGCAGCTGTTGCGCGTCGGTTGCCGGGGGCGCGTCGAGACCGAGATGCTCCTGCAGCCGGATGAGCGGCAGGTCATCGCCGTGCCAGCGAATGACTTCGCGATCGCGCACGACCCGCACGTGCTGCACGTCGAAGTCCATCGCCTCGCGCACGGGAGCGGCGGGCACGGCGAAGGTGGCATCGCCGACGCGCACGAGCAGCGCCCGGATGATGGCCAGGGTCATCGGCAGGTGCAGATGGAACACGGTGCCTTCACCGGCCACCGTTTCGAGCGTCAGCGTGCCGCCCATGCTGCGTGCGCGCGTGGCGACCACATCCACGCCCACGCCACGCCCGGAGAGCGCGCTCACCTGCGCCGCGGTCGTGAAGCCCGGCTGTGCGAGGAGACGCACGAGCCCGTCGCGATCGAGTGGGCCGGCATCGGCGGGCAACCGTCCTTCGGCGATGGCACGCGCGCGGACCGCCGCCGCATCGATGCCTCGTCCATCGTCGCGCACCGAGAGCCGCACACCATCGCGCTCGCGGGCGGCCGTGACCGTGAGTTTGCCGATGGGTGGCTTGCCGCGCGCAATGCGCTCGGCGGGTGATTCGAGCCCATGATCGACGGCGTTGCGCAACAGGTGCACCACCGGATCGACGATCGCGTCGAGCATGGAGCGATCGAGCGCAAGCTCGCGACCGCTGACGTGAAACTCGACCTGCTTGCCGAGGTCGCGCGCGAGGTCACGCACGAGGCGTGGGAATCGATCCATGACCTGCCCGACCGGCACGAGACGCGCGGCCAACACTTCTTCCTGCAGGGCGCTGACGAGTCGGGCCGTATCGGCGGCGGCACGACGGACCTGCCGATCCCCACTCGCATCGGCCGCGCGGAGGAAGCGATCACGCGCGATGACGAGTTCACCGGCCAGATCGAGCAATGCATCGAGATGCCGCAGATCGATGCGCGCCTGTCGAACGGTAGGCCGCTCAGGCGCCGTGCTGCGCGCGGCGCTGGCGCGCGACGCCGCGACCGCGTCAACCGACGCCGTGCTCGCTGACGAGATCGTGGCCGATGGCGACGCCGGCAGTCCGCTCGCGTTCGCGAGTCGCGCGAGCAGGCTAGGCGCGACCGCCGACGGCGTCGCGAGCTGCACTTCGTCGGCGTGCCGCGCGAGCGCATCCACCGCGTCCTGCAGCAGGGGGGCGAGCGCCGACGTGCGCACGAGATCCCCAGGCTGCGCGCGCTGCGCCGCCAACAGCGATTCGAGCGCGTGGGCGAGTTGCTCAACGGCGGCGTAGCCCATGGCCCCCGCCATACCCTTGATCGTATGCACGGAGCGGAAGAGCGCATCCACCGCCGTGCGGCCCTCGCCCGCGCGCAACGCGCTCAGCGCGTCATCGATGGCGACGAGATGCTCTCGCGTCTCGGTGCGAAAGAGCTCGGCGTACTTGTTCAGGTCCATCGTGCCTCCTCGCGCGCGCGGCGCCGCGATGCATCAGGCGGCGAGGACGCGCTGCACGGCCTCGAGCACACGGCTCGGCTGGAACGGCTTAACCACGAAATCCTTGGCGCCCGCCTGAATGGCTTCGACCACAAGCGCCTGCTGCCCCATGGCACTGCACATCAGGATCTTCGCCTGCGGGTGCTCCTTCGTGATTTCACGCACGGCATCGATGCCCCCCATGTCGGGCATGACGATGTCCATCGTCACGAGATCCGGGCGCAGTTGCCGGAACTTCTCCACGGCCTGCACACCGGTTTCGGCTTCACCCACGATCTCGAAGCCAGCCTGCTGGAGAATGTCTCCCACCATCGTGCGCATGAAAATCGCGTCGTCGCAGATCAGTACCGTCCGACTCACCGTTCCTCCTCCGCCATGAGCATCACGGGCGCGAGCAGTCGGTCCGCTTCGAGTCCGATGACATCGCGACCGGCGATCTGCCGTGGCGTGCCGTGGCGCACCATGGGATCACCGTCACGCGCCTCGTCGAGGGGCACGACGCCGAGCACCGCATCGACGGTCACGCCGACGGCGCGTCCCCGATGCTCCAGCAGGACGACGGACGCGCCAAGGCCGGCACGGCGATTGGCGATCACGGCGTCACGTGTCGGGTCCGCGTCGTCACCTTGAATCGCGGGGGGCGCACTGCTGTGATGCTGCGTCTCACCGGCGAGCAGCGCGGGCAGATCGAGGACCGTGACGACGAGGCCTCGTACGTTCATGAGCCCGAGCACGAAGGCGGGCGCGCGCGGGACCGCGGTGAGCGGTTGCGGGCGCAGCACCTCTCGGACCTCACCGACTGACCACGCGTACGTCTGCGCGCCGACGGTGACGAGCAACGCACGCGGCCGCTCGTCATCGAGCGGTGCGTCAGGAATCGGTGGCGTTGGTGTGGAAGAAGCCAAGCGCGGCGAGCGGGTCCGGGTGATCGGCTAACGCCGGCAGCCGCGCCACAGCGAGCAGTGACGCGCGAAGATCCGCCGGCAGCGGACTGCGCAGCTCGATGATCTCGCCCGTGATCGGATGCGGCAGGGTGAGCCACGCGGCGTGGAGGAAATGACGCCTCGGTGGCAGCCCGGCCAACCGTCGTCCTCCCCCACCGCCGTACGTGTCGTCACCCACGACCGGATGCCCGAGCGAGGCGAGATGCACGCGAATCTGGTGTGTACGCCCGGTGTGCAGGTGCGCGCGCAGCAGATCCACGCTATCGAACCGGGCGACGCGCACGAACGTCGTGCGCGCCGCCTTCCCTCCCGGGACGATTGCCATGCGCTGTCGGTCTCGCGGGTCGCGCGCGAGCGGCGCATCGACGCGGGTCTCCTCCTGCGCAAGATGCCCCCAGGCGAGCGCGGCGTAGCGCCGCCGAATGGTGCGCGCGGCCAGTGCCGCGCTCAGCTTCCGATGGGCCAGTTCGGTCTTGGCGACCACGAGCAGCCCGGAGGTCTCCTTGTCGAGCCGATGCACGAGCCCCGGCCGCTCGTCACCGCCACCGGTGGCCAACTCGCCGCCCCGCCCCAGCAACGCATTGACGAGCGTGCCACTCCAGTTGCCGGGCGCCGGATGCACCACCATGCCGGCCGGTTTGTCGACCACGAGCAACGCGTCGTCCTCGTAGGCGACCACCAGGGGAATCGCTTCGGGAACGATGTCGCGCCCCGGCGGCGGCGGAATGACGATGTCAATCACGTCACGTGCGGCCGTGCGATAGCTCGCGCGCTCGACGATGCCGTTGACGTGCACGCATTCGGTGGCGATGAGCGTCGCGGCCTGCGTGCGCGACAGCTCACACAGTTGTGCGACCAGCAGATCGAGCCGTCCACCGGCGCGCGCGCCGACCGTCTCCCGCACGCGGACCGCCTCGCGTTGGGCGCCCTGCGTCATGCGGCGGACTGTTCGCTTGTCGCGGAGGCACTCGCCGGACGCTCGCCCACCCACATGGCGAGCACGAGACAGATGGCACCCACGGTGATGCCGCTGTCGGCAACGTTGAACGTCCAGAAGCGTGTCGTGCCCACGCCGACGTCGATGAAGTCCACCACCGCGGCGGCTTCACGCAGTCGATCCAGCAAGTTGCCGACCGCGCCACCGAGCACCAGCGGCAGGCCGATCGCGGCCGGTGTGGACTCGCGTGTCAGATCGCGCGTCGCCCACAGCATGAGGCCGATGATCGCGATCGCGAGCACGGCGAAGAACCAGCGCGACGATTCACCCACGTGCATGCCGAAGGCCGCGCCCTGATTGTACGAGAGCGTGAACCGCAGATACTCGCCAATCACTTCGTGCGGGACATGGCGCGGCAGGAGCGCGGTTTCGGCCCAGCGCTTGCTGAACCAGTCCGGCACCAGCACCACGAGAAACAGCGCCCAGAAGAGCGGACGTCCCGGCTGCAGCCGCGAGAGCAGCGACGCGGAACTCACGCGCGCTCCGTGGTGGACGAACCGTTCGACGGCAACGACGTGGCAGCCATGTCCTCGTCCGCCCCTTCGTTCCAGAGCACCCACGCGAGCAGAAACGCGCCGGTGCTGACCGCGACATCGGCAATGTTGAACGTGGGCCACCGCGACGCGCCGATGCCGACGTCGATGAAGTCGACGACGCCGTGCTCGTGCCGAATGCGATCGATGAGATTGCCCAGCGCCCCCGACGACACGAGCGCGAGCGACAGCGTCCGCACCCACCGTCCGGCGGCGGTTTCCCGATACATGCGCCAGAGAATGATCAGTGCCGTGACACTCAAGCCCAGAAAGATCCACCGCGAGTAGCTGCCGAGGTACAACCCGAACGCGGCGCCCGGGTTGTACACCAGCGTCCACCGCAGCACATCACCGATCACCGGCGACGGGACGCCGGCAGGCGAGAGCGTCTGCTCGGCGACGTACTTGGTGCCCACGTCGAGCAGCAGCACGCCGGCCATGATCGGCCAGTAGATCAGTGCGTTCACGTCAGCCCTTCTTGGCGTCTTCTTCGCGCTGCTTGCACTCGATGCAGTAGCGAGCGTGGGGCAGCGCGTCCAGCCGCTCGAACGCGATGTCCTGTCCACACTGATGGCAGCGACCGAACGTCTCCGGCGACTTGTACAGTCGGCGCAGCGCCTGATCGATGTGCCAGAGGAATCGCCCTTCCTTGCTCGCGAAGAGGAACGCCTTCTCGCGCTCCATCGCGTCGGTCCCCTGATCCGCCATGTGGAACGAGTACGCGGACGCGTCCTGGCTCTCGCCTTCGCCGCTTCCGGTCAACGTCTCACCGTGGTGGCCAAGGTCCTTGAGCACACGACGACGTTCATCGAGCAGGCGAGACTCGAAATACGAGAGCTGCTCTTTCGTCAGCGGTGCCGGCTTCCTGGGCGCATTCGATTCAGCCATCAGGCGTCTTCTCTGGTCAGTGCGAGTCGGAGGGGACGTCCATCGACGTCACTCTCCGGCATCGCCGTCCATGCGGTGGACGTCCCGGCCTCCTGCCAGGGCGATCCGTGGTCCTCCCCCACCAGTACCCGCGTCGCGAGCGTTTCGGTCGCGAGATGTTCGGCATACTGTCGAGCTACCCCTTCAAGTTCCGCGTCACCCGCGATCGCGAGCTGAATGCGATCGCTGACGGCGAGCCCGGCCTCGCGTCGCAGGCGCTGCACGCGACTCACCAGCTCGCGCGCGAGTCCTTCCGCGCGGAGCTCCGGCGTGATGACCGGATCGAGCGCGACTCCGTACCCCGCGTCCTCCTGCACCACCGCCGCGCCCGCGGCGCGACGCACGATGGTGACATCCTCCGGGGTAATCGGGCGCGACTCGCCCTCCACCTCGACGTGCACCGTCTCGCCGTGCGCGAGCGCGCGCAACGCGGCGTCGTCGAGCGTCCCGACGGCCGCCGCGACCTTGGGCGTCAACCCACCGTGCTTCTTGCCAAGGACGCGGAAGTTCGCCTTGGCTTCGAGCGTCACGAGCGCATCGGTGCTCGTGACGAACTCGATGCGCTTCACATTGAGTTCCGTGGCGAGCAGCGAAGGGAGCGCCTCGAGCGGCGCCGCGTCGCCCGGCACCACGCACTGCAGCAGTGGCAACGGCTGACGCACCCGCACATCAGCCACATCGCGCGCCGCATGGCCAAGCCCCGCCAACGTGCGAATGGACGCCATCGCCGCTTCGAGCGCCTCGTCGGTGCTCCGCTGCGACGCGTCCCGCACATACGGCGCAAGGTGCACCGACTCCCCGGTCAGTGCGCGATGCATCCAGTCCGAGAGAAACGGCGCGAACGGCGCGAGCAGACGCGTCGTCACGACGAGCACCTCGTGCAACGTGGCGAAGGCCGCGCGATTGTCGGCGCCATCGACGTCGTAGAAGCGGGCACGCGACAGACGCACGTACCACTTCGACACGTCGTCGTCGACAAACTGCATGAGGCGCTTGGCCGCGTTGGTCGCGTCGAAGCCTTCGAGCAGGGCGTGCACCTCGCCTTCCACCCGCGTCAGTCGCGACAGGATCCAGCGATCGAGCGCCGCCCGCTCCATCACGGGCGGATCCAGGGGCGACGGACTCCAGCCGAAGTTCGCGTACTGCGCGAAGATGCCGCCGTACACATTGCGCAGCGTGAGCAGGAAGCGGCCCGCCGTCTCACGAATCGCGTCCTCGTCGAAACGGCGCGGTGTCCACACCTGGCTCGACGCCACCAGGAACAACCGCACGGCGTCGGCGCCGTGGCGCTCCAGCACCTGCCACGGATCGACCACGTTCCCGCGACTCTTCGACATCTTCTGGCCGCTCGCGTCGAGCACCAGATCGTTCACCACCACGGCGCGATACGGCGCCGCGCCGCTCGTGTTGTTCGGGAGCGCATCACCGAGACCGGTCGCGATCGCCAGCAGCGAGTAGAACCACCCGCGCGTCTGGTCGACGCCCTCCGCGATGAAGTCGGCCGGATACTGCGCGGCCACCGTGTCGCGATGCTCGAACGGATAATGCCACTGCGCAAACGACATCGCCCCGGAATCGAACCAGGTATCGATCACTTCGGGCACGCGACGCATGGTGCCCGTGCCGCTTGGCGCAGGCCAGGTATACGCGTCGATATGCGGTTTGTGCGGATCGAAATCCGCCGGCAGCGCACGCCCCACACGCTCGGCGAGCTGCGCGTAGCTGCCGATCACCTCGATCTCCGACGGATCGGCGTCGTTCACCCACACCGGCAACGGCGTACCCCAGTACCGATCGCGCGAGATCGCCCAGTCGACGTTGTTCGACAGCCACTCGCCGAAGCGACCGCTGCCGATTTCCGAGGGATTCCAGTTGACGGCGGCGTTGCGCGCGAGCATCGATTCGCGCACCGCCGTGGTGCGAATGAACCACCCTTCGCGGGCGTAGTACAGCAGCGGGGTGTCGCAACGCCAGCAGTGCGGGTAGGCGTGCATGAACTTCTGCGCCTTCCAGAGCACACCGAGCCGCTCGAGCTCCTGCACAATGGTGGCGTCGGCGTCCTTCACAAAGCGTCCGGCCACCAGCGGAATCCCATCCGCGAACTCGCCACGCGCCGTGACGGGCTGTAGGAACGCGAGTCCGTGGCGCTGGCCGGCGGCGTAGTCGTCGGCACCGAACGCCGGCGCCATGTGCACCACGCCGCTGCCGTCATCGGCCGACACGAACTCCTCGGGCACGATGATCTCGTGCGCGCCCTGCTCCGGATACGGCACCCAGTCGAGCGGCCGCCGATAGCGGCGTCCCACGAGCGCCTCGCCCGGCATCGTGCGCACGACATCCCAGCGGTCGGCCCAGTCCGCGCCAAGCACGGCGGGCACGCGCGCTTCGGCGAGCAGGATCGTCCAATCGGGCGCGCTCTTCTTGCGCAGCTCCGCGTAGACGAGCGTGGGATGCACCGCCAGCGCCGTGTTCGACACGAGCGTCCACGGTGTCGTGGTCCACACGATGATGCGACGCCGATCGGTTTCGCCGGCCTCGGGCACGAGGTCGAGCGCCACGTACACGCTCGGATCCTCGACGTCCTCGTATCCCTGCGCGACTTCGTGGCTCGACAGCGCCGTCCCGCACCGGGCGCAGTACGGGAGGATCTTGTGCCCCTTCACGAGGAGCCCCTTGGTGTGCAGCGTGGACAGCGCCCACCACACCGACTCCACGTAGTTGTTCTCGTACGTCACGTACGGCGCATCGTAGTCGAGCCAGTAGCCGATGCGCTCCGACATCGACTCCCAGTCGCCGCGATACTTCCACACGCTCTCGCGGCACCGCCGATTGAACTCCGCGACACCCGTTTCCTCGATCAGCTGCTTGCCACCAAGCTTGGCCACATCGGCGGGATCGAGTCCTTCACGCGCGGCCTTCTCGCGCTGCAACTCCTTCTCGACTTCGATCTCGACGGGCAGGCCGTGCGTGTCCCAGCCGGCCTTGCGCGGCACGAAGTACCCCTGCATCGCGCGGTGGCGACAGAAGAGATCCTTGATGGTGCGCGCAAACACGTGGTGAATGCCGGGACGCCCGTTGGCCGTGGGAGGCCCTTCGAAGAACACCCACGGCGTCGCGCCCGCACGCGCCTGCTGCAGCCGGGCGAAGAGCGATTCGTCGCGCCATTGCGCCAGCAGCGCCTGCTCGAGATCATGCGGCCGCTGCTCGGCGGGCGGCAGCGGATATCGGTCGGACATGGTCATCATCACGTCTGGTTGGTGCCCGTCGTCACTCACAACCGTTCCACCACGCCGCGCACGACGGCCGTGAGCTTGGGCTCCGCATCGCGCGCGACGCGCACGATGTCGGCAAGATCCGTGGGCTGCAGCGCGTCGGGGAGGCAGAGGTCGGTGATGATCGACAGACCAAGCACCCGCATGCCCCCGTGTCGCGCGACGATGACTTCGGGCACGGTGCTCATGCCCACGACATCGGCGCCGATCGCACGGAGAAAGCGATACTCGGCGGGCGTTTCGAGATTGGGGCCCGGCACGGCCACATACACGCCCTCACGCAACGTCATGCCCTGTGCGGCGGCGACCTCGCGCGCGAGGATGCGCAGCGCCGGATCGTACGGCGCCGACATGTCGGGGAAGCGCGGTCCGAGCGCCTCATCGTTCGGGCCGATGAGCGGATTGTCGCCGAGCAGGTTGATGTGGTCGGCAATGAGCATGAGATCGCCCGCCTGCCACAGGGGGTGCATGCCGCCACACGCATTCGACACCACGAGCGTCTGCGCGCCGAGCGCCCGCAACACGCGCACCGGGAACGTCACCTGCTGCAGCGAATAGCCCTCGTAGCGATGAAAGCGTCCCTGCATCGCGATGACCGTCTTGCCACCGAGCGTGCCGCACAGCAGACGGCCGCGATGCGACTCGACGGTCGAGAGCGGAAAGTTCGGCAACGCTTCGTATTCGATCGTGGCCTCGACGTCGATCTCGTTCGCGAGCGCCCCAAGGCCCGTCCCGAGAATGATGGCCGCATCGATCGGACGCGCGAAACGCTGGCGCACCGCCTGCGCGCACGCTTCGATGCGCTCACGCGCGTGCAGCCCGAGCGCCGGATGCGCAAGGCCGACGGCAGTGTGCTCCTGCGTGTACTGCAGCTGCGGAAATCCGGATGGCGTCGTCATTGGGTTTCATCCTCGTCGACCGCGTCGAGCCACGACGGTGTCGGCATGGGCGGGCGCGTGCGTGCTGCTGGCTCGTCGACAGCAGGCGTTCGTGGGACCGACGTGTCGATCGTGAGGCGGAAGCTGCCGCTGTCCGCCGCACTCTCACCGTCCGGGGCCGGAACCGCCGGGATCGGGAAGGCCTGCGTCGGATTGAGCGCACCGCGCGCCGGCACCGCCGAGAGCGGTGTGAACGCCGGCGCGTCATCACGTGCGACGTTGCTCGAACGCAGCGACGGTGTCGCCTCGTCGGCCGCGTCGAGATCCATGGCCTGCTTCTCGATGAGCGCGCGCATCTGCGCGATGAACGCCTTGCGCGCGCGTGTCAGCCCGACGAGCTCCTCTTCGGCGCGCTTCACATCGCCCTGAACGCCGGCGATGATCCGCTCCGCTTCCTGGCGCGCCTCGCGAATGATGAGCTGCGCTTCCCGCTCGGCCTGGCCACGAATCTCCCCGCGCAGTTGCTGCGCCGAGACGAGTGCTTCGTTGAGCGCCTTGTCGCGTTCACGGAACACACGCAGCTGTTCGAGGAAGTTGTTGGCCTTCGTCTCGAGCTCCTGGGACTGTCGTGCGAGGCGCTCGAGCTCTTCGGCCACCTGCTCGCGAAACTCGTCCACACGCGTGCGGTCGTAACCGCGCAACGCGTTGCCGAAGTCCCACCGGCGCGCGTCGAGTGCAGTCAGGCGAAAACGATCGTCGGTCATGCGAACTCCCGGCAGGTAGGGCGCGTCGTGCGCCGAAGGAATGAACGATCGTGCAACACTAGGCGGCCTCGCGCGCGCCAAAGAGCACCGTGCCAAGCCGCACGTGCGTGGCGCCCTCCTCGATGGCAATCTCGAAATCACCCGACATGCCCATCGAGAGCAGCTCGGCCGCATGTCCTGCGGCCCGCAGCGTCTCACGACACGAGCGCGCTCCCGCAAAGACCGCGCGCAACGTGCGCTCGTCCGCGTCGAACGGGGCCATCGTCATGACACCGCGCACCCGCAGCGCATCGTAGCGCCGCAGCGCCTCGGCGAACGCCGCGACCTCCTGCGCCGGCACGCCGAACTTGCTGGCTTCGCCACTCACGTTGACCTGCACGAGCACGTCCACCACACGCTCGGCCGCCTGCGCGGCGTCGTGCAGCGCTTCGGCCAGACGCACCGAGTCGAGGCCGTGGACCAGATCGAACTGCACCGCCGCGCGCGCCTTGTTGCGCTGGACGTGGCCGATGAGATGCCAATGGACCGGCAACGTGGGCAACGCCGCGCGCTTCGACTCCGCCTCCTGCACGCGGTTCTCCCCCACGTCGCGCACACCGGCTTCGAACGCGGCTTCCACCGCCTCGGGCCCATGCGTCTTCGTGACCGCAATGAGCGTCACGTCCTGCCCGTGCCCACCGCGTCGTTGCGCGTCCTGCATGCGCGCACGCACGGCGACGACCCGTCGCGCAACGTCGGCGGCGAAGGGGGAGAGCTGCGAGTCGCGGGAGAACGGTGCGGTCACGTCGCAAACAGAGAGCGGAAGGCGCGATCCGGGCGCCCGGTCGGCGCAGCGGAAACTGGCTCAGCACTTGAAGTTAGAAACGCACAGATGGAGCGACAAGGGAGCCGGGACCGGCGTCCGCGACGCACGCCGGATCAGCCGATCCCGCTCAGCGCAATCCGCCGCTCGGTACGGCGTATTCCGCCGTCGCGCGCGGTTCGCGACCGGCCAACAGATCACGCACCTGCAGCGGCGTCAACTCCTGTCGGAGCGCGCCAGCGGCCGCCACGCTGATCGCGGCCCGCTCCTCACTGACCACGATCACGAGCGCGTCCGATTCTTCGGTAAGCCCGAGCGCGGCGCGGTGCCGCGTGCCGAGCGCGCGATCGAGTCGCGGTGAGGCGGACAGCGGCAGGATGCAGCTGGCCCCCACGATCGTGTCGCCGCGAATGATGACCGCGCCGTCGTGCAGCGGCGAATACGGCGTGAAGATGGTGGCAATGAGATCGGCCGACACCTTGGCCGAGAGCCGCGTGCCGCTCTCGAGATAGTCATCGAGCGGCGTGTCGCGTTCGAGCACGAGAATCGCTCCGATGCCGGAGCGCGACAGACGGTCGAGGGCCTCGACGATTTCGTCGAGCACTTCCCCGCTCTCGAGCTGCCGCGATCCACGACCGAGCCGCGACGGTCCAAGATGCGCGAGGGCCGCGCGCAGCTCGGGCTGAAACACCACGAGCGCGCCGAAGGCCCCGTACGTGAAGCCCACGCCGAGCAGGTAGGTGATCATGCGGAAATCGAGCACCCACGCCACCGCGTAGGCGAGCGCGAGCACACCGACGCCCCCCAGCATCTGGCGAGCGCGTGTCCCGTGAATGAGCCCCAGCGCCCGGTAGAACAGCCACGCCACGACGCCGATCTCGACGAGATCGCGCCAGGAGAGCTGCACGCCGGTGAGCAGGGAGAGATCGGGCACGCGGGGGAGGCGGTGGGAGATACGCGGAGTCGGGGGATACATGCACGACGGGCGGCCTCGAGACCAGTTCGAGGCCGCCCGTCTGTGGACCGAAGATCACCGCAGCACGGTGATCCCGATCGCCCGCCTCAGGCGGGTGACGGTTCCGGCCCGCCGAGCAGCGGGGGGACGACGGGACGCGGCGTCGGCTGCGCCGCCGGTGCGGCTGGCAGCGTTGCGGCCGGCTTGCCGGGCTCGGGCGGACGCGGCGGCAACGTGCCGCCGTCGCGCAGCACGATGAAGTCATCACGCGTGAGCGTTTCCCGCTCCAGCAGTCCATGCGCGACCGCTTCGAGCAGCGTGCGGTACTCGGTGAGCACGGCGCGCGCCCGATTGTAGGCCTCGGTGATCACACGCGACACTTCGGCGTCCACCAGCTGCGCCGTCTTCTCCGAGACTTCGCGACGGCTCTGCAGCTCGCGGCCAAGGAAGACCTCGTGCTCGTTGTCACCCACGAGAATCGGACCGATCGCATCGCTCAAGCCCCACTGCGACACGTAGCGACGGGCCAGGCT
>ERZ1066122.482-NODE-482-length-42017-cov-8.150803_pt1 | contig 42017 bp, 28 predicted proteins | sample MGYA00382769_ERZ1066122 | MGnify/ENA primary metagenome ERZ1066122 (study PRJEB33369, sample SAMEA5778352) | biofilm metagenome | biome: Industrial cooling water; feature: Water cooling tower basin; material: Biofilm | place: United Arab Emirates | collected... | reverse complement strand
TACCACCGAAAACAGCACAACCCTCGCCTTCCCTAGCCTGCACCTCAATTTCGATGTCACCGACGAACAGAAATTGCGTATCGGCTTCACCAGCGGTGCCGCGCGCGCCGACTATGATCAGATGCGCCCCAATGTTGTCGTCGATGATGCCAACCAGCGCATTTCGGGCGGCAACCCCGCGATCAAGCCAGAGCGGGCCTATGGCGTCGATGCCTATTGGGAATATTATGCCCAGCCGCAGGGCTATTTCATGCTTGGCGCCTTCTATAAACGCGTCGAGGATGTGCTCTACACGTCGCGGCGCACCTTTGGTTCGGATTCGCTCAATTTTGGCGGTGTTGATCGCTCGGGCTATGCCTTTAGCGGTATCACCAACGGCGGCAATGGACGGATCATCGGTTTCGAAGCTGCCGTGCAGGCGCAGCTTGAACCCTATACGGAGCAGCTTGGCCTGCCCGCGTGGATGGGCGGCTTCGGTATTTCGGCGAACGCCACCTATAATGACAGCAAGGTGACCAAGCCTGCGATCCTCGACAATGCTGGCGTTGTGGTTATCCCGTCGCGCAAGGTGCCGCTGTCGGGCACGTCCGAGGTCGTATATAATATCGGCGGCTATTACGAAAAATATGGCCTGTCGCTCCGCCTGCAATATCAAAAGCGCACCACATATGCCGATGGTTTTGCCGACAATCTGGCTGACGCAGGCGACACCTATTGGGCAAGCGATGACGAGCTGGATTTCTCCGCCCGTTATGAACTGTTCGACGGGTTCGAGGTCTATTTCGACGCATCTAACCTGCTCAACAATCCGGGCCGACGCTATTCGGACCCGTCTAACCTGTTGAATGCGCTTGGCATCTCTGCCCAGCGTAATGGCCAATATACGATCGAATGGGAACGCTTCGGACGTCGCTACACCGGCGGCGTGCGGTTTACTTTCTGATGCGACACACCCTTTCCCTTTTGCTCGTATCGTTCGTCGCCGGTTGCTCCTCCCAAACCCCGCAACCGGCGGCGGACAAGCTGGTCACCCATGCAGTTCCCGCCAAAGCGGAAACGCAGCCCGTTGCGACGCTTGACGATGCTGCCGATGATCCGGCGATCTGGCGCAACGCTGCCGACCCGGCGAAAAGCCTGGTGATAGGTACCGACAAGCGGGCCGGAATCCATGTCTATGATCTGGCAGGAAAACAGGTCAGCTTTACGCCTTCAGCCCGGCTCAACAATGTAGATCTGCGTAACGATGTGATGCTGGGCGGCTCAAAAGCCGTATTGGTCGCAGCCAGCGACCGCGCCGACGATGCCAACGCCAAAATAGCGCTGTTCCGGCTGGATACAGCCGATGGAAAGCTGGTTCCGCTTGCTACGCTTCCGGTGGGCCCGGGCGAAGCCTATGGCATGTGCCTGTGGCAGCGGGCGTCCGATAGCGCGCTCTTTGCATTTCTGGTGCTGAAGGACGGGCGGATCGACCAGTTGCAGCTCGATCTATCAGGCGCCGTTCCGGCTGCCAAGGTCGTGCGCCAGATGAAATTGGCCACGCAGTCCGAAGGCTGCGTTGCCGATGACCGCACCGGCATTCTTTATGTTGCCGAGGAAGATGCAGGCGTCTGGACCTTCGCGGCAGATCCGGACGGCAGCACGGAAGCGAAATCATTCGCCAAAGTCGACAAGAATCAGCTGTTCGACGATGCCGAGGGTCTGGCGATTGCGCCCCACGGCGCATCGGGCGGCTATCTGGTCGTATCGAGCCAAGGCGACAATGCCTACACCCTCTACGCGCTTTCAGATGCGCGTTTTGTCGGGCGATTCCGGATCGGCGGCGGCAGCATCGATGGCACATATGAAACCGATGGCATCGAATTGCTGCTGGGTGATTTCGGGCCGGACTATCCCGCCGGCCTGTTCGTTGCGCAGGATGGCGACAACAGCCCCGACGCGCAGAATTTCAAATACGCCTCATGGTCGGACGTGGTGAGCGCACTCAAGCTGCAGTGAGGGTTCGCGCCGGGTGCACCCCATCGACATAGCCCATGAACGGCGGGTGGATCGAATAGCCGAGAAGCTCGCGCGCGCGTTCGGGCAGCTTCGCGGCGGTTTCGGGCGGAACGGCCAGGATCATATTTTCCAGCTGTCGCCCCCAGCCGACGCAATATTGCGGCGTAATGATGAGGCGCGGCTTGTCCGACCGGTTCGCGCCGCCGCGATGCCATAGGGTTGACTTGGCCAGCATCAGCGAGCCTGCTGGCATAACAGCCTTCACCGCATCGGGCCGCGCACCGGGATCATGCTGTTGCCCTGCAAATTCCGCCGTCGTGAAACTCGTCGGGTTGCTGGCACCCGGCAACGTCTGCTCGGACCAGAGATGACTGCCGGGCAATATCTCGGTCGCACCATTTTCTTCGGTCGTCGCATCGATTGCCCAGAATGCGCTGACCCCATAGGCCTGGCGCGGGCGTGGCACACGATAATGACCATCGTCATAATGCCAGGGCTGCACACTTTCGCCCGGCTGGATGTTGATCGCAAGACAGGCCGATAGCAAGCATTCGCGCCCCAACTCCGCCTCGGCAAAGGCGAGCGCCAGCGGGTGGATTGTAAGTTCGGCAAAGAGCGGCGATTTTGCCAGCATCGCGTAGACGCGGTTGGTTCGAAATCCTTCAAAATCATTGCGGCCCGTCACATCCGGTTCGAGATAGGGCGACAGCGCGGTGCGCAGACCGTCCACCTCCTCCGCTGTCAGGACCGAGGGGAAAATCAAATAGCCTTGAGTATCATAGTCTGCCCGCAACTCGGCAAAGCGGGCCGGGTCGGCCAATGCATCTTGCCAGTCCATCGCTGCTCCTCCTATGCCACCGCTCCCCGACGGTTTACACTTTTGTCACGGCGCAAGACCAGCAATATTACAATCATCGCTGCCCAGCCCAGCAAAGGCAGACCGGTAAAGATGTTGCGCACCAATTCGCCGCTATCGCCGGGTCGTGTCGCGTCAAAGCCATAGGCTCCTAGCAAGGCGTAGGCGATAGCCACCGCCACCGCATTGCCCAGTTTTTGAACGAGATTCAGCATTGCAAACAAGAAGGCCGTGCGATCCCGACCGCAGTTATCGCGATCAAAAGGCGCAAAATCGCTGACCATGCCGTGCAGGAAAATCAGCCCCATAAAGCCTGCACCCAGCACGACCGAAAAGAGAAGTGCTATGGCAAAACTGCCTTCCGGCAGAAAATTGCCGCTGCCGAGCACAATGAGCAACCAGAGACAATTGGCGATCATCGTCTGCGGTTTGCCAAAGCGGCGGGCCGCCAGGATCCAGAGCGGTGTGAACAGCGCGCCGCCGACGAAAGTGCCGAACAAGAGCAGCGCCCCTTTATGATCAAGCGCAAGATAACCATCGGCAAAAAAGATGAAGGTCGCGCTCAATGCTCCAAAGGAAAAGGCACCCAGAAACTGTACGGCCAAGAGCAGCAGCAAGGTCCGCGATTTGAGACTTGCACGCAATTCCGCTTTCCAGCCGATGCCTGGTTCATGGGCAACCGGGCGTCCGGGGAGCCTTGCAATCGCAAACAACGCCACCGGCAGCAGCACGATCACCAGGCTGGCATAGGCAAGCACCCTGCCCTGCAGGTCGAGATCGGGAACCATCGCTTGCGCAATGGCGGGCAAAGCAAACGCGAGTACCAGAATGATCTTTTCGGCAAATTGCCGGTTGCCGAATAGGCGCGCGCTATCGTCCGGACTTTGCGCCAGCGCCGAGCCCCAGGAGAGATGCGCCACATCATAAAGGCTGTAGCTGGAATAATAGAGAAGGAGCAGCGGAAGCAGCAACCAGAAATTGAGGTCATCGCCCCAGATCACCAGCATCGGAAGCAGCACCGCGATCGGCAGCGCCGCCAGCCGCATCCAGCGCCGGTGCGGCCCATCGCCCCGCGATTTGCGATCGATCATCGTGCCGATCAATGGATCGACCACGCCATCCCAGATTGTGCTGAGCGAAAAAATCAGACCCACAAGCGCAACAGGCACTACGCCGCCTGCCGCGACAAAGGGGGGCAGATACACAGAAAATGGCAGGCCAAGCATGGCTGCGGGGCCGATGCCGATGGCGTAGGTCGAAACGGTGCCGCGCGAGAGCGGCGGGCTCATTCGCGCATTTTCCCGGTACAAATCATGCAAACCGTCCTCAACTCAGCTGCTTACATTTTTGTAAGTAGAGGAGGAGTGTCGTCAAGGCGAAAAATGGCAGGAGTTGAGGGACTCGAACCCACGACCCTCGGTTTTGGAGACCGATGCTCTACCAACTGAGCTAAACTCCTGCGGGCTCCGCCGAAGCGAAGTGCTGCGCCCTTAAGCCGATTCTGTGCGCGATGCAATGGCGCGGTGAGATACCGACTCAATCCTCGTCAAGATCAGGCAGTTCCTTCTCGGTCAAACGGAATTTGAGGGTCGCCTTTTCGTCGGGATCGATTTTCACCCGCCAGACATAGGCGCCGTCTTTGCGCGTCAGGCGCTTTGAAAAGCGGGACAGCGTGTATTGCGTGCGCCAGTCAAGCTCGTCACGCAGTTCGATTTCGACCGTGACCGGAAATTCATAAAAATTCTCGACCTCCATCTTTTGCTCCCGCCAGTCATCGCCTTCTTTGTCTGTGTCGGAGACATTTAGATCAATGTCAGGACGTTCCTCGGGTAGCTTGATCCGCACATCCTCATCGACGGCTTTGTCCTCTATCGAGCTTTCACCGACTAGCTGGCGTCCGCGCGCTGTTTTTTGGAAGAGGGCAATTTTCCCCTTAGGAAATGGCTCGCCTGCGCCGCTTTCTTTGTTGTTGGTGAATTGGAAAACAAATTCGGGATCGTCATAATTGTCGCTTGCGCCATATTTCGCGCGGTACAGCGTCTCGCCCTCAATCTCGCTTTCGGCGAGAAAGCGAACCTGTTTCATCGATTTTGACGGCACATCGGTGGCAAAGGGGATGGTATAGAGTTTAAGATCGCCAACATCGTCGCGCCGAGCGATGCGCGTACCGGTGACGACAATGACGTCACATCCTTCGCCCTCGTCCCCGCAGCCACCGCCTCCATAGCCATAATCATAGCTGACAAAGATTGGCTTGGTCTGGTCAGGCAAGCTGTCCGGGCCGAACAGGACCGGGTTATAGGGCGGATAGCCGGTGGAGCCATAGGGCCAGCAGGTGAAATTCAGCTCGATATTATCGGCGGAATAGGGGTTGCTTTCGCGCTCGGCGTCGATGCGTTCCCATTCTTCATCATCAAGCCGGGCCGTCGCGACCTGACCGGCGATTGCGCTGACCTCTGCACCCAGAAAACTGGTCTGGTCTTGACTGGCAAGCGTCAACCAGCCGGTCAGTTTCAACCGCTGACCATCGGGGCTGAAGGTACCGACATAATTGGCCTGCCAGTCGAAATTGTCGGCCAAATAGGCCAAAGTCAGCGTCATCCGTCCGCCCTTGTTATCGGGCCTCGTCGTCATCGACAGCGTAGGCTTTGCGGTCAAATCCTTGGGCACCGACGGGAAAAGCAACGTGTCCATCGTGCCGGTGCAGGACATTGCTTCATAGCCCTTAACAGTTTTCAGGACGACGGCGTCTGGCTGCGACAATATCGTAGCCTCTTCGGTTTCCTCTTTGCCAGTGACATCGTTGATCCGGCGGATCGTGACGCGCTGCCCGGTAAAGGCGTCGAGAAGCCCGCGCTGCGACAGCAGGCGACCATCGAAATTCTTTTCCTTCAAATCTCCGTTGAACAGCATTGCGCTTTCAGGAACGATCCCCCCTGCCACGCCTTCAAAGCGAACGACCGCTTCGCCCGCCGGAATATCGATCGTGCGCGTTTCAGTGATCATCGCAAAACCGCCGAGCGGTTCGGCGCTGTCATTCTCGACGGCTTGCGCATCGAATTCTATGCCCTGATCCGCTTGGCGCATATTGTCGCGATAAAAGGTCACGGCAACTGTATCCGGAGCCTTTGACACCACAATGGGCGCATCGGCGAGCGCCGCAGTGGCGGCCAGCAAAAGCGCAGCGCAGGTCGACCAGCGCAGCATTGGCGTCAGTAATCGGTCAATATGGTGGCGGTCAGCTCGGTCTTGCCGTTGGCGGGTACCGGAACCTGCCACACCCGCGTTTGGGCATCGCGCTGCTCGCCGGTGATGCTTTCTTCGGTAACGCGGGTGCCGCGCTGCCAGCCATTCAGCCCGTCCTGCACCAGCGTGACAACCACCGGCACGTTGCGGGCGTTTGTGACAATATAGCGCATTTTGGTGCGCATATAACGGCGTTGCTGGCTGACGGTGATGATCTCCTCGCCTGCATCGCGGACAATTTTATACTGCGCCGTAGCTTTCCAGACGTCCTCGGTAATCTGCTCGCGTGACTCGACGATGGGCTTGATCTTCACGTCAAAGGCAAAGCCGGTGACCATCTTCACGTCAGATCCCGCAGGTGTGTGCGCAATCTTGCTTTCGCCGACAAAGCGGGCCTTTCCGCCCTTGTCGCGCATATAGACGCGGATGATGCCTGCGGGCAGCGCATTGCCGAGCCCACCCTTCTTGCCGGTCGAAAAGTCGATGATGCTTTCTGCGCTCATCGGCTCTTCGCTGCGGCATAGCCATTGGCAGTTGAAGCGGTAGCCGCGCTTGGCTGCAACGCCGCTGGTGTCAATAAAGCTGATCTGCTTTTTCTGCGCGGTGGCAACTGTCGTGCGCGCTGCAATAGGATAGAGATACAGATCGCCGACCTTCTCTTCTCCGCCATCTTCGGTGCCATTGCCACCATAGGGGTTGTTGTAATTGTTCTGATACTGGTTTTGCTTGCGTTGATTGAGCTTCACCACATCGCCTGCCGCCAGCGTGAGTTGCGCATTGGGAAATGCCGTGCCGCTGCTATTGGTCAGGGTAACCCAGCCCTGCAGGTCCATCGTCTGCTTCTCTTCATCGAACACCCCGACATAGTCTGCAGCCCAGCCGAGCCCGTTGCTCAAATAGCTAAGCGTTACCGGGCGCCGGGCGGCACGCGCGGAATCGAGCGTTACCGACAACGTCGGGCGTGCGCGCAAATTGGGCGGAATGCTGTCGAATATGACGCGCACCGGCTGCCCATCATCGCGCAGCACCTCAACCTTGCCATTCACTTCCATTACGACGCCGCCATTGACGGCTAGCACCTTTGCCTTCTCAGTCGTCTCGACGCCGGTTGCGGGATTGCGGCGGATGATCGTTATCTCCTGCCCCTCCGCCTTGGCCATCAGTTGCGCGGGGCTGAGCAGATCATAGTCGAAATTCTGCTCGACAATCTCGATGCCATCACCCTCTAGCGTGACCGTTTCGGGTCGGATCGCGGCTGACACATCCTTGAATTCCTGGCGCGTGGTGCCAGAAGGCAGATCGAGCGTGCGGACATCTTCGACCAGCGCCAGTTCGCTGTAGATGGTGATAGCGACATCGCCTTGCGCGTTCGGCGTTTGCGGTGTCGTTTGCGCAAAAGACGCAGACGATAAACCTGCCAGCAAAACTGCCGATATAGTGCGCATGCGACCCTCCCCTGCATCACTTATGTGCGGAGAGGATATAGGTCCCTGTTTTCCAAGGCAAGAAAAAGGGCGGTGCCGGATTGCCGGCACCGCCCTCCCCCCTGTGTGCGCCTTTTGGCTTAGAATTTAACGCTGGCTTCGACGCCCCAAATACGCGGTTCGTTGACGAAGCCGGTAAGGTTGTTGAAGTCGATCCCGCCAACTGCCGAGGTATCGTCGGTAATGTTGCGGACGAAACCGGCGACATCCCATTTGTCGGTGCGATAACCAACGCGCAGGCCGCCTTCGAGCATCGAATCGTCGTTGAATTCGCGGCTGGTGTAGAGGAAGAAGTTGACCTTCGACCGGTAGGCCCAGTCGGTATAGGCATATACTTCGCCACCTGCGACCGGCACCGCATAACCGGCGGTCCAGTTGACCGACCATTTGGGAGCCTGCGGCAACTGGTTGCCGTCAATCGAGAAGATGCCCTGGCTGCCCGGACGGACAGGATCGGTTACGGTGCAACCGCCACCGCAGCCGGTGATGAACGCCGTAGGATCGTCGATTTTTGCGCTATTATAGCTGATGCCAGCGGTCAGCACCATTCGGTCAACCGGGCGTGCTTCCAATTCAGCCTCGAAACCATGACCATCGACCTGATCGACATTGATAAGGCGCGCCGCATTGCTCGCCCCGCCAACTGCCGTCAGCTGCGCATCATCCAATTGATAGAAGAATGCCGAGAGGTTAAAGCGGAAAGTGTTCGATAGCTGGGTTTTGATGCCAGCCTCATAGGACATAATAGTTTCGCTGTCGGCGGTGCTGATTGCGTCCTGCACAGTGGTGAACACGAACAGCGCACGCCCCTGGATCGACGGGGCGCGATAGCCCTTGGCAATGCGCGCATAGAGGTTGATCGCGTCAGATGCTTCGTACGTCGCGCTTACATCCCAGGTGAAGTTATTGTCCTCGACCCGCGCAGCGCCAAGGCCGTTGGCCCCGAATACGCCGCGGCGACCGATGTTCAATACGCGCTCGTCATCATTGTAACGCACGCCTGCGGTGACCGAGAACTGATCGCTGAACGGATAGGTCAGCGAGCCGAATACGCCCCAAGCCTTTGAATCCTGCTGCTGGAGCGCAGTCACATTGGGAACCGTCGACTGCGGCGCGCCATAGTTGAACGAAGCAATGGCAAGACTTTCGTCAAAGTAGAAAACGCCCGCCTGATAGGTCAGGCCTTCGTCATTGTTCGAAGCAATGCGCAATTCCTGCGTCAGCTGATCGAGATCGGGAACATCGTCGCGCGAGTTGGCGGAGAAGGGAATGAAGCCCGGACCCGCAGGCACGCCACCGTCGATGTCGCCGCGGCTCTTATACTTTGCGGTCCACCATGCAGTGACCGAAGTCAGGGTTACAGGGCCAAGGTCCCATTCCAGCGTGCTGCCGATGCTATAGGCTTTCAAATCCTGGAAATTGATCCCGTCGGCGCGGACTTCATCGCGCTCGAAACGGGCATTGACATTGGCCAGGCCACGAAGGTCATTGGTGCCGGGACGGAACATGTTGGCGCGGAACACGCGCGCCGTGCCGCCAAAGTCACGATATTGGCCCGTTACGCGGAGCGAGATATTCTCGGTGGGCGCATATTGGATCTGCAACCGTGCGGCGAGATCGGAATAGCCCTCCAGGTCCTTGGTGTCGGTGGGCGTATCGATATTGTCTACCCAGTCCGAACGGCGCTGCCAGCTGAGCGACGCACGCGCGGAGAGCGTATCGGTGATGTTGCCGCCCAGACCCGCTTCGATTGTGGTCGAGGTGAAGCGGCCAATGCTGGCTTTGACGTAATTGGCATCGGCCTTGTCAGGACGGACGCTGTCGAACTTCACAATGCCGGCGGGGGTGTTACGACCGAACAGCGTGCCCTGCGGCCCGCGCAGCACTTCGACGCGCTCAACGTCGAATACCGGGAAGCCTTTCAGGATTGGGTTTTCGAGAACGACATCGTCATAAACAAGGCTGACCGGTTGCGACGCGTTCAGGTCGAAATCGGTGTTGCCAAGGCCGCGGATGTAGAAGCGCGGGAAGGCACGGCCGAACGAGCTTTCGATATTCAGGCTGGGAACACGTCCGGCAAAGGCGCGGATATCGCCGCCACCCGAATTGATCGCCTCCAGCTTGTCGCCCGACACGACATCGACCGACAGCGGAATATCTTGCAGATTTTCTTCACGGCGCTGTGCGGTGACAACGATTTCGGTCAGGCTGCCGTCATCGGCGGCTTCATCCTGCGCGAAGGCAGGCGTGGCGATTGCGAGGCTGGTAGTGGCAGTAGCCAGCGTTGCGCTGGATAGCAGGAATTGACGGGTTAGGCGCATGGAGTGAGGCTCCCTGATGTGGATCGATGTGATGGAATCGGCTCTGCTAGCCGCTTGGCGCGCGTTTAGGCTTCCACTATCGCCGGTTCAAGGATGCGATAACATAGGTGAAGATTTTGCGACACGCCTGTGACCTTTTGGCGACACAGTATTTCCGCTGCGATCAGAAGCTCATATCGTCATAAATGCGCGACAGATCGCCGCCCCAAGGGCCATGATATTTGTCGAGCAATACTTCGGCAGGGGTTTTGCCCGATGCGATCACTTCGCGCAGCGGGTCAAGGAATCCGCTTTCATTGTCACCGCTGCTGTTGAGCCGCGCGCGCCCGGTCAGCCCGGCGGACGCAATTTCGACAATCCGCCCCGCAATATCGCGCAACTTGCCACCGCCGCCGATCGGTGCGTCCAGCCCCATTTTGGGGACCGACGAGCGAAGACGCTCGCGCTCCTCCATCGTCCAATGCTTTACCTCGTCCCACGCCGCATCGAGCGCTGACTGGTCGTAAAGCAACCCGACCCAAAATGCCGGCAATGCACAAATCCGGTTCCAGGGCCCGCCGTCTGCTCCCCGCATCTCGAGGAAACTTTTCAAGCGCACCTCGGGGAAGGCCGTGGACATATGGTCCTCCCAATCGGAGGCCGTCGGCTTTTCGCCGGGCAGAACCGAAAGCTCGCCTTTGAGGAAATCTTTGAAATCGAGGCCCGACGCATCGATATATTTGCCGTCGCGATAGACAAAATACATCGGCACATTCAGCATATAATCGGCATAGCGTTCATAGCTGAAGCCGTCCTCGAATACGAAGGGCAACATGCCTGTGCGGTGAGGATCGGTATCGGACCAGATATGACTGCGATAGGACAGGAAGCCGTTGGGCTTGCCCTCCATGAAGGGCGAGTTGGCGAACAGCGCGGTTGCCAAGGGTTGCAGCGCAAGCGATGTCCTGAACTTATGCGCCATGTCGGCTTCGCTTGAATAGTCGAGATTGACCTGGATGGTGCAGGTGCGCAGCATCATGTCGAGCCCCATGCTGCCAACACGTGGCATATGGCGCAGCATGATTTCATAGCGCCCCTTTGGCATGATCGGCAGCTCTGCACGCGCCTTGTCAGGCCATAATCCCATTCCCAGAAAAGCCTTGCCCGTCTTCTCGCCGATAGCCTTCACCTGTTTCAGGTGCCGCCCGGTTTCGGCGCATGTCTGGTGCAGATTTTCGAGCGGTGCGCCCGACAGTTCTAGCTGACCTGCAGGCTCCAGGCTGATCGCCCCGTCCGCGCCTTTTAGCGCAATGACATTATCGCCTTCATACACCGGCTCCCAGCCAAACTCGGTCATCGCCATCAAAAGGTCGCGGATACCGCCGGGTTCATCATAGGACGGGGCATGTTGATCGCGCGTGCAATACACGAATTTTTCATGCTCGGTGCCGATCCGCCAGCGGTCCTTCGGCTTTTCACCCTTCGCCATCGCGGCAATAAGCTGGTCGCGGCTTTCGATCACAGGATCGTTGCGATTTGAAACTGTTTTCGTGCTCATGCCAGCGCATTTAGCATTGTGGTGGCCCTAAGCCAGCAATTTCCGCATAGCTGCTGTCAGTCGATAATCGCGAGTAACACCAGCGCAATGGACGCATTGGCGGCAAGCGTTGCAGCGCTCCCCGAGACAGTAGACCCAGTGATACTCATGCGGACAGTGTCGGTTTCAGTACCATCGCTGGCATCGTCATCCTCCACAGTGGTTGCCGTGCCACAACTGGTCCCTGAAGTCATACTGCCTGGAACATATGTCACATCGGCGGGCAATGTATCGTCGACCGCGATGGTAGTTGCAGTGCCCGGCCCGTTATTGCCTACGGTGATGCAATAGCGAACCATCGCCCCGGGCAGATATTTGTGATTGGATCCACTAACATAATCATTCAGCACTTCGCTGATCTTGCTCACTGTCAACGTCGCTGTGGGATTACAAAAGTTGAAATCATAGATTGAAATTGCCTGTCCGTCGGGATCGGCTGGCGCGGTAGTGTGATTGCCATAGACGATGGTGATGCTGTTTACCGGCGATGAGAAGGTGATGACGACATTGCCGTTGGCGGAAGTGCCCCCTGATGCTGCGTCGCCTATCGCGACATTGCCACTGACATAATTGGCCACGCCATTGGTCAGGGTCGGGGTAACCGGCGTGCCACCGTTGCTGCCCGTCACGGTCAGCATGTCGGCAAAGTCATTTGCGGCAAAGTCGACGTCCAGAATACGAAATTGCACCCCAGGAACAGCCACCGGCAATGTCACCACGGTCGTGGTGATCTGATTCCTGGTAGTGTATTCGATGCTCTGAAACAGCGACAATTGGCCGCCGCCAAATCCCCCCGTATTGTCAGAGGTCAGCGCAAGAGGCGCGCTATAGCTGCCCTGGGTCGAGACATTGAAACTGACTGTGCCAATATTAGGGAGTGTTGCAGAGCCCGTGCTGCTACCCGATGTCCAGCTGTGGTTGTTCCAGTCGAGCAAGGTGCTGCCATTGGGACAGGTCAGCGTTGGCGGAAACCCAGCGCTTCGCGTGCCCACAGTGAAACTGACTGCCCGGTAATCATCCTCTGTCGTGACGCCATTGTTCGGCGTGGAATCGAGGTCGGTCTGGCCCTGCGCCGTCACCTGCGCGATACTCGTGATCGTCGTGCCACCGCCCGCAGTGATCGTTGCGTTTATCGTCAAAGTGCGCGTTGTGCCGATGGGAACCGATCCCACCGTCCAGTCACCCGTTCCACTATTGTAGCTGCCGAAACCGGTGGCGCTGACGAATGACAATCCCGCTGGCAGCAAGTTGCGAACGGTTACGCCGGTCGCGTTGAGATTAGCCCCTGAAGCGTTATTGACCGTCAACGTGTAGCTGACTGTATCGCCGACATTATTGTTCCCACCCGCCAGCGTCAGGCCCACCGACAGATCGACGTAATTTGCCGGAGCCGAAGTGATGTAGAGATCCGCCCGCAAGAACAGGCCGGTGTCCTGTGCGACAAAGTCGCAGATGATCATCGTCCATGTGCCTGCGGCGTTATCGCCATCGAAGATTGTCAATGCTTCGCCGGGACGGAAAGTCCGTTGGTAAGGCGCGGTGCCTGTATTGTCGTTCGAAGTGTGCGTTGCAATCGCCGACGCTGCTTCATCGTTGAAACGGACGTTCAGATTGTCCGCAGCGCCGCCAATTCCTTCCATCATGATAGCTGTATCGCCATTAGGCGCGATCAACGTAATTCTGAGGTCTGATCGGTACGTGTGACTTAACAGCACCCCGAAATCGACATCCGAAATAACGTAGCTTGCCGGGACCGTGAAGCTTTTGCTGACCTGGGTGGTGCAATTTGTACTGTCGGTGATCGTATCGGAGGCAGTGCCGTTTACCGTGTACTGGTTAACCGTCTGCGCCTGCACTTCGCTGCCGCCAAGACAGTTCCAGCACAGCAGTGCAAGAACGACAAACCGGGCAATGATAGAAAAGCGCACCCACATGCTAAGCGCAATTAGTGCTTTATGGTTTATAATCGTTAAACAAATGCGGCTCTGCTGCTGCGAGGACGATCGATCAGTCGATTAACGCCTCGAAAACCAGCGCAAAACTTGCTCCCGCTGCCAGCGTTGGCGCAACCCCGGTGACAGTTAGTCCTGCAAAGGATGCTCCGAAGGGATCGCTTTCATTTGCGCCACTATTATCGTCATCCTCGGCGGTCAGCGTTCCGGTGCAAGAGGTTCCCGTGCGCATCGACCCTGCTACATAGCCGACTTCAGAGGGCACGGCATCGACCGCGAGGACATTGGTTGCTGCCGCAGACCCTGTATTGCTGACGAGAATGCAATATTCCACCCGCGCGCCCGGGAGCGACTTGAAATTGGCCCCGCTGATTTCATCGGAAAGGATCCGCGACGTCTTGCTGATCGCCAGCGTTGTCGTGCGCGTATTGGTCCATGTGCATGTGATCGCCGTATCTGCACCATCAATGGTCAGGCTGTTCCCCGAAAGCGGCGTGTTATTGCCCGTGCAGGCCAGTGCCGCAGCATAGTTGGCAGCGCTTCCGGTCGTGAAAACTTCGGAAATCGTACCCGTCGCACCTGCAAGCACGGTCAGCAACGTGCCGTTGATGTCGGTTTCATTGGCGGTATTGGCCGTCGAACTGAAACTGGTATTTGTTGCGAATCCCGCAGTGGAAACCGTCACACGGTTATTCAGTATGGCATTCACCCACGTCTTGCGCAGCCGGAGCGTGGCGGTACGGCGGGTGTTGGTGTAGGTGCAGACAGTAGCCGTCGTGCTGTTACTGATCGTCAATGTGCGCCCGGTCGCACCACTCGCAAGCGGGGTACCGCCCGTGCAGGCGACCAGTTCGCTGTAGATGCCGGAAACTGCTCCGCCGCTATAGGTCTCGGCGGGCAAAACTATGCTTTCACCCGAAAAGACCGTAACCGCTGTCCCCGAAGCGTTGGTGGGGGCGGTAGCGGTGAAACTGGCGTTGTTGATACCGCCGGTCGTCGTCGCCGACGCAATGTGACCTGCAGTGTTATTTGCACCCCAGCTTTTGGCAAGTGTCAGCAACTGGCTGATACGGCTGTTGGTGTAGGTGCAGATAATATTGGTCTCACCTGCGCCGATTGTCAGGCCATTGGACAAATTGGTGTCGGCAGCACCGGTGCAAGCGACAGCTTGATTATAACTACCGACATTGGTGCCCGGAAGCGTTTCGGCAAGCGTCACCGTTTCACCGATCACGACAGGCGTCGGTGTTGCATCGATATCAAGTTCGCCTGCACTGCCCGCGTCCGAAGCCAGCGTGTCGATTACGGTTGCACCGCGCGTTACCGTCAGACTGGCATCGTCGCCAGTAGCAGCATTCACCCACTGTTTGCGCATGGTCACGCGGGCATCGTCGTCTGTAATCGTATAAGTCGATGTTGTCTGCGGCATCGATCCGCATGTCGTGCTGTGTCCCAACGTGTAGCCGGTGCCCGCCGACAGCGAGAAGTTGATCGTTTCGCTACCTTCGATCACGCTGTCGTTTAGAATTGTGACGCCAAGCGGGATCGCCTGATCGAAATAGGTTCCGGCCGGTATGGTCACCGAGAATGTCGAGCCCCCACCCGGCGTTGTATAGTCGCTGCCCAGCGTTGCAGAGCCGCCCGTAACTGTCACGGTAACGCTGATTGCCGATGGAGCGGTTCCCGAAACACGCAATGTGGCGACACTAGCCGAGGCAACCGATTCCACATTGGTTGCATTGGCCGTGGACAATTGGATGAATGGGCGCAAGGTAAGCTGGATGCTGTCGAGGAAGTTGCCGAACGAACCGGGGTTGGTTGTGCGAAACTGCACGCGCTGAAAGCCGGTTGGCCCGGTGTAGGTCGTGGTACCGCTGTTAACGACCCAAGCATTTGCAGCGATGGTCGAGCTTTGAGTGGTCAGCGATTGCAGCAATGTACCGCTGCTGTTTGCAACCTCGAAAATAGCGGTTTGCGGATCGGGTCCGCCGGACCGGGCTCGGTGGGCAAATGTCCAGCCAAGAGGCTCACCATTCACGAGGCAGATATTCTGGTACAGCGTACCAGGCGAACCTGCATTCATTTCGGCATGCACTGCGCCCGAATGCGATGGCACGCCGTTAAAATTGCTGTCCCAAAGCTCTATTTCACCAGTCGTGGAGTCCCAACCGACAATCGACAAATTGGTGAAATTCTCCCAATTTGGCGTGCCCGCCCCCTGTGGATCGTTGAGGTCGAAGCCGGGGTTGGCGAGCGAACGCAACTGCGCCGCTGCCGGCTGCGAGGCCATTGTTCCGACACCAAATGCCAGCATGGCCAGGCATGCGCGTGCGCGCACTATCCATGCGCCGCCGTGCGAGCGAGGGCGATCGGCAGTTTCCTTCGACATCGGGTCATCATGAATGAAAATGGTTGCGCAATTTTTAAATTGCTGTGCTTGATTTGACCAAAGACTTGTAAATACTGGTCAAATTTGAACATCACCGGGCGCTACGGCGCAACATTGCTCCAATCGCCCTGCGATGCCATCCAAACCGACATTGCCGCAACCGCCGCAGTATCAGCACGCAAAATACGCGGGCCGAGCGATACTGCTCTCGCAGCAGGATGCGCGCGGATCGCTTCATTCTCCTCGGCAGTAAAGCCACCCTCGGGACCGACCAATATCGCGGCGGGTCCGGGACCCGGCACAAAAGCGTTACCGCCGCGTTCGTCGCAGAAATACAGCGTCCTTTCCTTTGGCCAATCTTTCAGGAGCGCGTCGATTTTGGCCAGCGGGGCAATAGCGGGAATGGCCGTGCGTTCGCATTGCTCCGCAGCTTCGACCATCTGGCTGCGCAATCTGTCCTCCTTCACTTTGTCAACCACACAGCGGCTGGTGAGAACCGGCTGAAAACGCGCTATGCCAAGCTCGCAAGCTTTCTCGGCAATCCAGTCAAACCGGTCCTTTTTGACCAGCGCCTGGCATAACCAAAGATCGGGCACTGTTTCACGTTCGCGCAACTTTGCCTCTATGCGTAGCAAAAGGTCGCGCTTGCCGGTGTTGACGACGGTCGCCAAATACTCGCCGCTGCGGTCGTCGAACAGCTTGACCGGTGCACCTTCGTTCAACCGCATGACATGGAGCAGATAATGCGCCTGCCCGCCTGCGACCTGCAATTCACGCCCTTCGGCCAGCAGTTCATCGATAAACATGCGCGGTGTGGAATGGGGCGGCCAGGCCGGGGTTGCGGGCATGGCATATAGCATAGCCTTGGACACGGGATGGGCAAGGCGTTATGCCACACCCCATGACCACCACCGCCCCTCCCGATACAGAATATCAGGGACTGGTGGGCTGGCTTCCGGCAACGCTTCGCCCCTTTGCGCTGCTTGCGCGTTTTGACCGGCCGATTGGCTGGTGGCTGTTATACTGGCCCTGCTTCTGGGGACTGGCACTGGCGGGGGGAGCGTTCAATCATTGGCCATTGATCCTGTGGTTCCTGCTGGGCGCAATCGCGATGCGCGGAGCGGGCTGCGTCTATAATGACATTGTCGACCGCAATCTTGATGCTCAGGTTGCGCGCACCGCCAGCCGACCGCTTGCGAGCGGTGCGGTGGGTATCAAAGCAGCGTGGGGCTGGCTGATCCTGCTTTGCCTGATCGGGCTGATCGTCTTGCTGCAACTGCGGCTAGAGGCGATCATGGTTGCGCTGTGCAGTCTGGCGCTGGTCGCTGCTTACCCGTTCATGAAACGCATCACCTGGTGGCCGCAGGTCTGGCTGGGGCTGGTATTCAGTTGGGGGACACTGGTTGGCTGGGTTGCTGTCGACGGCCAGACCCATCCCGCCATGTTCTGGCTCTATGCAGGCACGGTTTTCTGGGTCATCGGCTATGACACGATATACGCAGTGCAGGACCGCGAAGACGACGCATTGGTCGGAATCCGTTCGAGCGCCTTACGGCTGGGCGGCCATATCCGCATCGGTGTAGCGCTTTTCTATCTGGCGACGCTCATCGGTTGGGGAATGGCGATCTGGTCGGTACGACCGCAAGGGCAAGCGCTGGTGGCGCTTGTGCCGGTCGCCGGCCATCTCTTGTGGCAGGTTGCGAAATTGCAGAAAAATGGCAGCAATGCACTAGACCTTTTCCGGTCGAACCGGTTTGCAGGCCTGCTGATGGCGCTTGCTTGCTTGGTTGTGGGCGCTGCGGGATAATGGGAGAATAGCATGCAACATCGCCGCCTTGGTAAAAGTGCCATTTATGTTTCGGACATCTGCATGGGAACGATGGTCTTCGGCTCGCAGACCGAAGAGGCAGAGGCGCACCGCATTCTCGACCGCTGCCTAGATGCCGGAATCAATTTTTACGATACCGCCGAAAATTACCCCGTGCCTCCAAAGCTCGAATGGGCGGGCCGCACCGAGGAGATTTTCGGCCGCTGGCTGAAAACGAAAAACCGCGATGCGATCATCGTTGCCACCAAGGTGTGCGGCCCATCGCATGGCTGGATCAAGGGATCGCAGCGCGCCGAGATGACCGCGCTCGACAGGCATAATATTACCCGCGCCATCGACGCCAGCCTGAAGCGGCTCGGCACCGACTATGTCGACCTCTACCAGACCCACTGGCCCGATGTTGGCCTCTATTATGAAGAGACGATGGAGGTGCTCGACGAACTGATCCGCGCGGGAAAGGTGCGTGTGGTCGGCTGTTCCAACGAATCGAGCTGGGGCCTGATGAAATCGCTTGCCGCATCCGAACGGCTTGGCGTTGCGCGCTATCATACCATCCAGAATAATTATTCGATCAACAACCGCCGGTTTGAGGATGAACTGAAGCTCGTATGCCGACAGGAGGGCGTCTCGCTCCTCCCCTACTCCCCGCTGGGTGGCGGCGTGTTGTCAGGCAAATATCTCGATGGCGCGCGGCCGGAAGGTGCGCGATTTTCTGCTTATATGGATATGATCGGGCAGCGCCAGGCGGCGATGGCAGAGCGCTTCGCCGGACCCCGGGCGTTGGAATCAACCGCACGGATTGTCGCGATCGCCAAAGAAGCGGGACTGTCACCGGTGACGCTGGCGACTGCTTGGTCAAAGCAGAACGACTTCGTCGCGTCCACCATTGTAGGCGTCAGCCGCGAAGACCAGCTCGACGAAATTTTCGCTGCGGTTGATTTGAAACTGTCAGCAGAGGTGATGACCGCAGTGCACAATGTGACGCGCGAGATTTTGTACCCGATGGGGTGAACTCACTCCGCCGCCAACAATTGCTCGGCCCCACCCAGATCAACGCTCACCAGCCGCGACACGCCCTGTTCCACCATCGTCACGCCGAACAGGCGGTGCATGCGGCTCATGGTGACGGCGTTGTGGGTGACGATCAGGTAGCGAGTTTCGGTCTCGCGCGTCATCGCGTCGAGCAAGTCGCAGAAACGCTCGATATTGGCATCGTCGAGCGGCGCATCGACCTCGTCGAGGACGCAGATCGGCGCGGGGTTGGTCAGGAACAGGCCAAAAATCAGCGCAACGGCGGTCAGCGCCTGCTCCCCGCCTGACAGCAAAGTCAGCGATTGCAGCTTCTTGCCCGGCGGTTGCGCGAAGATTTCCAGACCTGCTTCCAACGGATCGTCGCTGTCGATCAGCGCAAGATGCGCCTGCCCGCCATTGAAAAGCGTCGCGAACAGTCGCTGGAAATGCTGATCGACGGTTTCAAAGGCCGCCAGAAGCCGCGCGCGGCCTTCGCGGTTCAGGCTACCGATCGAGCCGCGCAGGCGGTTGATAGCCTGCGTCAGCTCTTCACTTTCGGCGGTGCCCTTGGCAACCTCTACCTCTAGTTCGGCAAGCTCGTCAGCGGCGATCAAATTGACCGGACCGATGCGCTCGCGATCCAGTTGCAGCTGTTCAAGGCGTGCGGATTCGCTGCCTGCCTCGGCCAGTTCATCCTCAGCAAAGCCGTGTTTTTCAGGCAGCAAGGGCGGCGGACATTCGAAGCGTTCGCCCGATATCCCGGCCATTTCACGGCGGCGGGCATCCTGATTTTCGGCGCGCGCCTCCGCACCGGCGCGTTGTTCGCGCGCGGTCGAGACGGCCTCGGCAGCAGCGGCCAATTCGCTTTCCAGAGCCTTCAGTGAAGTCTCGCGCGCCTGTTCGGCACGTTGCAGGTCGGCGAGTTTGTCGGCCAGCGTAGCCTTGTCGGTATCGAGCCGCTCGACTTCGGCCGCCAGCACATCGGGCCGGCCTGCCATTGCCTCCAATTCCTGCGCAATCTCCGCCCGGCGTTTGTTCATCTCGGCGATGCGCCGGTCGGCCTCGCCTGCCCGTTCCTGCCAGCCACGGATTTCCGCTTGCGCCACCGCGCGGCGTTCGCGGCTCTGGTTCACCGCCTGATCGAGCGACGCAAGATCGGCCTGCGCCCGCAGGTGCAACTGGCGCGCAGCTTCGCTTTCGCTCGTCAGCCGCGCGACAAGCAAGGCATGATCCTGGCCATAGGGAAGCGCACTTCGCGCGCGTTCTGCCTCGGCGAGGTCGGCCTTTGCCGCCTGGCTCTCGCTTTCTGCCGCGCCGATGCGATCCGCCAGTGCCGCACTGGCATTGCGGCGGCGGGTGAGTGCATCCTCGCTCCGGTCGGCATCGCGCAGGGCCTGACGCAATTCGCCCTCCGCCGACTGCGCCGCGCCCTGCGCCTCGCGCAATTTTGTCCCTGCATCGGCGATGGCATGATTGAGCGCCGCCAGCGTCGCTTCGTGAGACGAAACAGCAGACTCTGCTGTCGGCAACAACCCGTCCAGCGCGTTCAGTCGGTTGGCGCGTAGCAGTTGTTCGGCGGCAGTAGCACCATCATCTTCGGCGACAAAACCGTCCCAGCGGCGCAGCTTGCCATCCAACGTGACTAATCGTTCACCGGGGTTAAGCGCGCGGCCATCGTCAGCATCGGCGACGATAATCATGGCCAGACGGGCCGATAATTCCGGGGGTGCTTCAACAAAGGTAGATAGTCGATCAGCAGCGCCTCCGTCCGTTACCGCACCAGTCCAACGCCGCCCGCTTGCCCCGCCAACCGCCGCATTGACATCCTCACCCAGAGCCGCCGCGAGCGCGCGTTCATAGCCAGGTTTGACATTGATCCGGTCGATGGCCTTGGCACCGTCGCTTTTGGTCATGGCGCGCTCGAGCGCCTGTTTTTCGGACAGTAATGCCGACAGTTCGGCCCGCGCACTAGCCAACAGGCTCTGGGCGGTGTCGCGCTCTGCCAATTTGGCCTCGCGGTCGGCTTCTGCACTTACTTTTGCAGCGCTGCGTTGCTCAAGCTCCGTTTGCAATGTTGCAACGCGCTGCGTCGCTGCCTGCCGCTCGGCCTCAAGCTCCGTTTCATCGCCGAGCGCCGCCAGCTCGTGAGCCAGGCGGGCTGTATCGCGCTCCGCCCGCTCCAGCCGCGAACGGGCATTGGCAAGGCTCGCCTCGGCGACGCGCAGTTCTGCTTCGGCGCGCGCCTGTTCGGCCATTGCCTTGGCCAGCGCGACTTCGCTTTCGCGCGCCTGCCGCTCGCTTGTGTCGACAGCGCGGGCCAACGCCGGGCGCTCGTCCTCGCGCGCCTTTGTCTCCTTGGCCAGCTTGGCGCTTTCCTCCTGCAATCGTGCCAGTGCATCGGCGGCGTCATGCGTCAGCTTGCTCTCGCGTGCGCTATCATCGGCAATCCGGGCGGCTTGTGCCGAAAGGTCCGCCTGCCGCTGGATGATCTGGCCGCGCTCGGCCTGCAATTGCACAAGCCGGTTGGAAAGTTCGGCGGCGGCATCGCGCGCGGCCATGGCAACCGATCGCGCCTCGGCGAGCTCGCGTACGGCGTCCTGCTGCTTTTCGGCAAGCATGCGTTGTTGCAGCGATGCCGCCTCGACAGCCTGTCCCGCAGCATCGGCCTCTGCGCGCGCTGCCGCTGCTGCTGATGCCGCTTCTTTCCAGCGGACAAAGATCAGCCGCGCCTCGGCAACCAATATTTCGGCAGTCAGCTTGCGATAGCGTTCCGCCTGCCGCGCCTGTTTCTTGAGCGCCGCGCCGCGCACTTCCATGTCGGCGAGGATCGTCGCAAGCCGGTTTAGATTGGATTCCGCCGCGCGCAATTTCTGCTCGGCATCCTTGCGGCGGACGTGCAGGCCGGAAATCCCGGCTGCCTCCTCCAGCATCATCCGCCTTTCCTGCGGCTTTGCCGAGATTATCGAGCCGATCCGACCCTGGCTGACCAGCGCGGGCGAATGCGCGCCGGTGGCGGCGTCGGCAAAGATCAGCGCAATGTCCTTCGCGCGCACATCGCGGCCATTGGCACGGTAGGCGCTTCCCGCCCCACGCTCGATGCGCCGGACGACCTCCAGTTCCTGATCGTCGTCGTTAGCAACGACGCCGGGAACATTCTCATGCGCATCATGCTCGGCAAGCAGCGATACTTCGGCAAAGTCGCGTGAGGGGCGCTGCGCGGTGCCGGCGAAGATCACATCTTCCATGCCGGAGCCACGCAGCGATTTCGCGCTGCCCTCGCCCATTACCCAACGGATAGCTTCGAGCAGGTTGGATTTGCCGCAGCCATTGGGGCCGACGATGCCGGTCAGGCCGCGTTCGATATGCAATTCGGTCGGCTCGACGAAGCTTTTAAAGCCTGTCAGTTTGAGCCGCTTGATCCGCATTTAGGTAACATTGGGGACTGTCCCCGAATGGGGACTGTCCCTTCTGGCAGTCAGGCGCGAACGTGAGCGGGGACAGTCCCCAAGGGGACAGTCCCTGGTTCTGGCTTCCCCCCCCAAAAACATCAGCGCGCGCCTGCCTCCTGCAACTTGCCCTTGACCGGCGCCCAAGCGGTCACATCGATCTTATTGCCGTTGAGATAGAATGTAGGCGTGCCGTTGATTTCATAATCCTTGCCATATTGGGCGGTCAGTTCGGCCAGCTTTTCCATTTCCTTGGTGTCGGAAAGGCAGGCCTTGGCCTGATCGCGCGAGATGCCGCGCTGGGCGAAGAAATCGATAATGCCCGCCACTTCGGCAACGGCAAAGGCGCGCTCGCCGCCCTTCAACGCCGAGATGCGGGCATTGAGCGCCTGATCATTTTCGACCGCTTTCATATTGGCGAACATCGTTTCTTGAAACGCCATGAACTGCTTGTTGAGCGGATAGACTGCCTCGGGCGCGCCGCAGCGGGCGATCCGTGCTGCACTCAGGTCAAGCTCGTCGCGGATGAAATTGCGGACTTCGAACGCCACCTTACCGGTGTTGATGTAGTTGGCGTCCAACTCTTCACCGGAATCGGCGGCGAATTGTGCGCAGACATGGCAGGTGAGCGAAGCAAATTCGATCAGCTTGATCGGCGCGTCGGGATTGCCGACGAGGAAGCCGCCCTTGTCGGTCGGGGTGACGACATCGACCCATTGCTTGCCTTCGGGCGGCTTGACCGCAGCGACAGCTTCACCCTTCAACTCGCCTTTTTCAGGGCCGCTTCCCCCACAAGAGATAAGTGTAAGTGCAGCCAGGGGGGCAAGCAAGTAACGGACTTTCAGCATTATATGCATCCTTTCAGGGTCGCGGTCGGCACCGCCGCGTGAATGATTTCATTGCCGCGCATCTCGCCTCACTCGCCGCTTTTGGCAAGGCTTTTTGCAAGGCTGTCAAGCACCGCCTGCAGTTCTGGATCGCCGATCTCGCGTAAGGAATCGCCCAAATCGAACGACACTGGCTTCAGCATCGGCGGTGCCTTTGCCACAGGTTTGGCGTCGCGCTTTGTGACTACGCCTTGCCGGAATTTCACCCGGGCCACGGCACCATAGCCGAAAAAGCGGTTCACCCGTTCGACGATTTCGGGAACGACATGCTGCATCATCGCGGCGTGCGCGCCATCGACAACCAGTTCGAGCGTGCCATCGGCCTTTTTGCCTGCTGGAAATCGGATCGATTCGGGGGTCGATACATCGGCATAGCGCGGTCCGACAATTTCGTCCCAACGGCTAACAATCGAACTTTGCACAAAACCGAACCGGCGGAATGCGGCGCGACCGATTTCGGGCACCAGATCAGATACAGCCCGCGCCTCCCCGCCGCGCGGCCGTTCGTAAGGGCGCTTCGCGGGTGCTGCTTTGCGTGGCTTTGGCTTGCCTTCCTCCATGCCGCCATTATCGCACGCAGCATGGCCGCCGTCGAATCAGCTGTCCAGAAAACTGGGGATATCGCCGCCAGCCTGCTCAAATGGTACGACCAATATGCGCGGGCTTTGCCCTGGCGTGCCCCGCCCGGGTCGGCGCGCACCGATCCCTATCGGGTCTGGCTGTCGGAAATCATGCTGCAGCAGACGACGGTGTCTGCCGTCATTCCTTATTTCGAACGCTTCACAGCGCGCTGGCCTAATGTCGAGACCCTTGCCGTAGCGGATGATGCCGAGTTGATGGCGGCATGGGCGGGACTCGGCTATTATGCGCGTGCGCGCAATTTGCTGGCTTGCGCGCGCGCCGTAGCGCAGCAGCATGGCGGCCAGTTTCCAGCGACAGAGAGCGGATTGCGCGCCCTCCCCGGCATCGGGGCCTATACCGCCGCTGCCATCGCGGCGATTGCCTTTGATGAGCGCGCTGTTGTGGTCGATGCGAATGTGGAGCGGGTAGTCGCACGCCTGTTTGCGATTTCGACGCCCCTGCCTGCAGCGAAGAGCGAGATCCATAGGTTTGCAGATCGGATCACCCCCACCAAGCGCCCCGGTGACTTTGCCCAGGCGATGATGGACCTTGGCGCAACAGTCTGCACAGTGCGCAAACCAGCCTGCCTCGCCTGCCCATCGTCGGAGCTGTGCAGGGGCCACAGGCTGGGTATTGCGGAAAGCTTGCCGGTCAAACCTGTAAAGGCCCCCAAGCCGCACCGCACAGGCACGGCATATTGGATCGAAAGCAACGATCATGTTTGGCTGGTCAAGCGCCCGGCTAAGGGAATGCTCGGCGGGATGCGCGCGCTGCCGGACGATGGCTGGAACGCCCGGCAGGATGGCGATTCGGTACCGCCTGTCGCGGCTGAGTGGCGCACGTTGAATAGTTCTGTCGAACATGTCTTCACGCATTTTTCGCTGTCGCTAAAGCTTGCCGTTACGTCATCGCCGGTTCAGCCCGAGGGGATGATGGCGGGGCAGTGGTGGCCGGTAAATTCATTGGACAGCGCCGGTTTGCCGACCCTATTCAAAAAGGCAGCAAGGCTTGTTTCGGGCCAAGGGAGAGAATGATCGTGCAACCAATCCATTCATCGGAATTTGTAACCAACCGCCGCCGTTTCCTTTCGCTCGCGGGGTTTGGAGCATTGGGAGCGAGCTTGCCCTCGCAGGCTTTTGCCTTCCTCGAGGACAAATATCCGACCATCAAGGCGCAGTTTGACAGCTATGTCTCCTCGGGCAAGCTGCCGGGGTTGCTGGCGACAATCGGCAAGGGCGAAGCGCCGATCGACGTAATCGCAGTCGGCAAAATAGCACAAGGCAGTGCCACGCCGGTCGATGTCGATACGCTATGGCGCGTCTATTCGATGACCAAGCCGATCACCGGCATGGCGGCGATGATATTGATCGGCGAAGGCAAGATGAAGCTGGACCAGCCGATTGCCGATTTCCTGCCCGAATTTGCGAAAATGACCGTGCTTACCGATCCGGACAATAGCCTGGACGCGGTGCCCGCGAAAAACCAGATCACCGTTAGGCATTTGCTCACGCACACCGCAGGGCTTGGCTATGGCATCATCACCAAAGGCCCGCTTTTGAAGCTGTATAACGAACAGGGCATAAATCCGGCGGTCTTCAGCCGGTTTTCACTTCCCGGCCAGCCCGTCCCGGCACCGACCCCCGACCTGAAAACATTTGCCGAGCGCGTCGCAAAATTGCCGCTGATTGCAGAGCCGGGTACGAAATGGAGCTATTCGATTTCGCTCGACCTGCTGGGACGGGTGATCGAGGTCGCAAGCGGCATGGACTTTGGGCAATTTCTGCAGAGCCGCTTGTTCGCCCCGCTGAAAATAACCAGCAGCTATTTCCAGCTTCCCGCATCGGAGACCAGGCGCTTCGTCACCAATTATGCGCCGACAAACGGCATGTTGTGGCCCGTCGATCCGGCGGAAACCAGCATCTATCTCGACAAGCCGGCTTTCGCCTTTGGCGGCGCGGGTCTAGTATGCTCGGCGCGCGATTATGACCGCTTTCTCCACATGGTACAGAATGGCGGCGAGCTGGATGGTGTCCGGGTCATGACTGCAGAGGGAGCCGCGCTCGGTACGTCGAACCTGCTGCCAGAGGGTGTGAGCACGAAGGGGACATTCATCGATGGTGCAGGCAATGGTGCCGGCGGCCGTGTTGGCCTTGGCGCTTTTGAGGGCACGTTTGGATGGGGCGGCGCGGCTGGCACCGTCGCCTTCGTCGATACCAAACGCAAATTGCGCGCCGTGTGCATGGCGCAATATGTGCCAAGCAACGTGTACCCGTTCCACGAGGAATTCTCTAAATGGGTGTTGAAGGACCTGGGCATTCCGGCCTGAGCCATGATTGCACCCGGCTTCACAGGTTCGCCGCTTGATCGCGCTGACCGGCTGCGCAACGATCTGGCAGGCTTCAATGCCGCGTTGAACGATTGGCGTGGACGCGTGCTGGGGTTGGATGGTCTCGATCCTGTCCTGACATCCGAAGGCGGTTTGAAATGGCTGTCCATGGCCGAGGTGGATGTGTCAGTCGAACTCATCCTGCTCGGACTAGCTGACGACAAGCCGCATTTTGCGCCGCTGGTTGAAGGTGCGGGCGGGATGGCACGTTCGCCTGCAATCTGGCGTGCGCTTTCGATGCTGCCTGCGGAAGATGCTGCAATCTATGGCACTGCCCGCAGCCTCCTCGACTGGCATAACAGCCATCGATATTGCGGTCGTTGCGGGGGCAGCACCAAATTGTTCCGCGCTGGCTGGGGCCGCAAATGTACCGAATGTACCGCCGAGCATTTCCCGCGCACCGATCCGGTCGTTATCATGCTTCCTGAATTTGAGGGGCGCGCTTTGGTCGGCAGGCAGGCGGCTTGGCCCAAGGGCAATTACTCCGCGCTGGCAGGCTTTCTGGAACCGGGCGAGAGCATCGAGGAGGCAGTGCGCCGCGAGGTGCAGGAAGAAAGCGGCATTGTCTGCGGCACCGTGCGTTATATCACCAGCCAACCCTGGCCATTTGGCGGATCGCAACTTATGATCGCCTGCGTTGCGGAGGCACTGGGCGACGTTATCACGCTCGATACCAATGAGCTGGAGGACGCCATGTGGGTGACCAAGGCCGAAGTCCGAAATGCCCTAGACGACACGCCTAACAAGCGATTTGGCGCACCTCCGCCATTCGCTATTGCCCACAGCCTTTTGCATAGCTGGGCGAACAGCTAGCAACTCTCACTGGTCCGAATTGGACCAGACTTTCCGGCCCACCATCTCCTGCCTTTTCTCCACTGGGGAACCACAGGCTGTGGATAAAGTTATCCACAGCAAAATGATGCTTGACTTGTAGGAACAAATATAGAACACTGGTGGAAATCAGCGGTTGTGGAGATGTGATATGGCCTTGTTTTCGATCATCCTGTTTTTCGGCGCTCTGGCTGCAGCCTTTGGAGCCATTGGCATTTCGATCCGCAACGCATTGCCCAAAATTGATGCTGTGATCGCGTCGCGCGGCGCCCCGCCGGTGCGGACCATTCGCGTAGGCACACCCCGTTCAGGACTGCAGTTCGCGCGGCGATAATCCGCAAGCCAAGGATGGCGGACATGAAAAAGGCCGCGCAGATTGCGCAGCCTTTTCATATCGACCGGCGGGATTGCTCCCGCCGGTGATCCGATCAGTTGACGGCGTCTTTCAGCGCCTTGCCAGCCTTGAACTTGGGCTGGTTAGAGGCCGGGATTTTCATCTCTTCGCCGGTGCGGGGGTTACGACCCGTGGAAGCCTTGCGCTTGGCAACGGCGAATGTGCCGAAACCAACCAGACGGACTTCGCCGCCTTTTTTCAATGCACCCGTAATCGCGTCAAAGGTTGCTTCGACAGCTTTGCCTGCGTCTGTTTTGCTGAGGCCGCTTGCGTCTGCAACTGCACCTACCAGATCGTTCTTATTCATAATATCGGGATCCCCCTCGATTAAAGATTATCAGCCTGTTCCGTAAGGGACTCACGGTTGTGGCTGGACGCGGACTAAGGAGGATATTCACATGACTGTCAAAGAAAAAATCCCGAAAAACCCGCAGAAATCTAGGATTTTTGCGATAAGCTGTGGTTAAATATCCGAAATCGGCTCCTAATGGGTAACAGGGGTGCCATGATCGCCCCCTACAGATGGCGGAGCAAGCGCAGCAAGGTCATCCGCTTCGCTCCATTCAACGGGGCTCAACGGCTCGCACAATGCCCGCGCCAGCACCTGATCGACATGCGCCACCGGCAGGATTTCCAGCCCGTCCTTGATATTGGCGGGAATGTCGGCGAGGTCCTTTTCATTCTCGACAGGGATCAGCACCGTCTTGATCCCGCCGCGCAGCGCAGCCAGCAGCTTTTCCTTCAATCCGCCAATCGGCAGCACCCGTCCCCGCAATGTAACCTCACCCGTCATCGCAACATCGCGGTGTACCGCGATGCCGGTCAGGGTTGAGACGATCGCCGTGACCATGCCGATACCGGCCGACGGGCCATCCTTGGGCACTGCGCCTTCGGGCAAGTGGATATGCACATCCTTGCGGTTGAAGATCGATGGCTTGATGCCATAGCTCGGCGCACGCGCCTTCACATAGCTCAGCGCAGCCTGGATCGATTCCGACATCACTTCGCCCAATTTGCCGGTCGTCTTGATCTGCCCTTTGCCGGGCACCGTGACTGCCTCGATCGTCAGCAATTCGCCGCCGACTTCGGTCCAGGCAAGGCCGGTTACGGCACCGATCTGGTTCTCATCCTCGCCAATGCCGTGGCGATATTTGCGCACACCAGAGAAGTCAGCGAGGTTTTCAGGCGTGATGACCACGGCCTTTTCCTTGCCTTCGAGGATACGCCGCAACGCCTTGCGCGCCAGTCGTGCGATTTCACGCTCCAGCGTGCGGACACCGGCCTCGCGCGTATAATAGCGAATGAGGTCGCGCAAACCATCATCGGTCAGCTCAAACTCGCCGGGCTTCAAGCCGTGCGATTCAATCTGCTTGTCGAGCAGGTGGCGCTTGGCGATTTCGACCTTCTCGTCCTCGGTATAGCCCTCGAGCCGGATGATCTCCATGCGGTCGAGCAAGGGCTGCGGCAGGTTCATGCTGTTTGCCGTGGTCACGAACATCACGTCCGAAAGATCGAGATCGATCTCCAGATAATGGTCGTTGAATTTGTTATTCTGTTCAGGGTCCAGAACCTCAAGCAGCGCCGATGCGGGGTCGCCGCGGAAATCCTGCCCCATCTTGTCGATTTCATCGAGCAGGAACAGCGGATTCATCGTGCCGGCCTTTTTGAGGTTCGCGGCCACTTTGCCGGGCATGGAGCCAATATAGGTGCGCCGGTGGCCCCTGATCTCGGCCTCATCGCGCACGCCGCCCAGCGACTGGCGTATAAATTCGCGCCCCGTCGCCTTCGCAATCGACTTGCCAAGCGAGGTCTTGCCAACACCCGGAGGGCCGACGAGGCACAGGATCGGGCCTTTCAGCTTGTTCGTTCGCGCCTGCACCGCCAGATATTCGATGATCCGGTCTTTGACCTTTTCGAGCGCGAAATGGTCGGCGTCGAGGATTTCCTGCGCCTTGGCTATATCGCGCTTCAGCTTCGACCGCTTGCCCCAGGGAATGCCAAGCAGCGAGTCGAGATAGTTGCGCACCACGGTTGCTTCTGCAGACATGGGGGCCATGTTGCGCAGCTTCTTCATCTCTGCCTGCGCCTTGGCCTTTGCCTCCTTGGAGAGCTTCAGCGTATCGATGCGGGTTTGAAGCTCCGCCATCTCGTCGCTGCTGTCTTCGTCGGCATTGCCAAGCTCGCGCTGGATCGCCTTCATTTGCTCGTTGAGATAATATTCGCGCTGCGACTTCTCCATCTGCCGTTTCACACGGCCGCGAATTTTCTTCTCGACCTGCAGCACGCCCAGTTCGCCCTCCATAAAGGCAAAGGTCATTTCGAGCCGCTTTGACGGGTCGGCCTCGACCAGCAGCGATTGCTTGTCAGATACTTTCAGAATGAGATTGGCGGCAACGGCGTCGGCAAGCCGCGCAGGATCGTCGATTTCGGCGAGCTGCACGGCAGTTTCGGCGGGCATTTTCTTGTTCAGTTTCGAATAATTTTCGAACTGATCGACCACCGAACGCATCAGCGCGGTAGTCTCCGGCCCCTCGGCAGCCTGCTCCATCACCATGTCAATTTCGGCATCGACATAGTCACTGCCGCGATTGTGGAGTTGCCGCAGCGTCGCCCGCTGCTGCCCCTCGACCAGAACGCGCACGGTGCCGTCGGGCAGTTTCAGCAACTGCATGATCGTTGCGGTAACGCCGACATTATAGAGATCGTCAAAATCGGGATCGTCTTCAGCAGGATCGAGCTGCGCGACGAGGAATATCTCCTTGTCCGCCGCCATCGCCTTTTCCAGCGCCACCACCGATTTGTCGCGCCCGACAAAAAGGGGAACGATCATGCCGGGGAACACCACAATGTCGCGCAGCGGCAAGAGGGGGATAATTTGCGTCATAGGACCTCCAATGCGTAGCGCAGCAAGGCGCCGACTTAGCTGGAATATGAGAGCAAATGCTGCACGTTCAATGGCAATCCAGTGCGAGGTGACCTTTTTCTGGGGAAAAGGCGCTACGCCACCACCACACCTCTCCCACCGGGAGAGGATACGCAGCCTTAGCTGCGAAGCAGCTTAGGCGAAGTTGGTGAGGGTGTTCGATTGAGTCACCCTCACCCAGCTGCGACTAACCACCTGCGCCTGCGGCTTCGTCGGCAAGTCTTCGCATCCCTCTCCCTGCGGGAGAGGGACTGGGTTCAGAACGGCAGCTTGAACCCCGCAGGAAGCGGCAAGCCTGCGGACATCTTCCCCATTTCGGCATTGCTTGCGGCATCGGCCTTTTCGCGCGCGTCATTGAAAGCGGCAACTACCAAATCTTCGAGCATCTGCTTGTCGGATGGCACGATCAGGCTGTCGTCGATGGCGAGGCCGATGATCCGGCCTTTGGCGGTGGCGCGAACCTTGACCAAGCCGCCGCCCGACACGCCTTCAACCTCGATCTGGTCGAGCGTATTCTGCGCATCTTCCATCTGTTTCTGGATCGTCTGCGCGGCTTCCTGCGCAGCCTTGATCATGTCTTCCATGCTTTTCATGCTCTTAAACTCCGAACTTCATGTGTTTCTTCTGGCTCAAGCAGCTTTGCCTCGGGAAATGCCGTCAATGCTGCCTTGACCAATGGGGAATCGAGAATTTCCTGTCTTGCCGCCGCCTCGGCTGCCCGTTGCGCCTCCAGCATCGTTGGAGGCGCGGCGCCTTCGCGCGTTTCGAGCTCCCATCGCTCGCCGGTTAAATCCTTTAACGCGGCACCAAGTTCCACTGCAAAATTTGGCATGACCGGCCCCGCCAGCTGGTATACCAGCCGTGGCGGTGCATAATCGATAACGCGAACGACATCCTCCAAAGCCGATGCCAATGTCGGGCGCTGGCTATCGACCAGACGCACAAGCGATGCAAAATCGGCTGGCAATTTGTTGAGCGTCGCGCCTGGGGCCGGTGCGGGTGCCGCAGGCGCTTGCGGCGCTGCAACCGCAGGCACCCGATCCTTGAGAAGCCGGGCCAACTCCCCAGGATCGGGCATTGATGCGCCATGCAGCACGCGCAGCAGCGCCATATCGCAGCTTTCCAGTGGCAGGGTGGCACGCGTGACTTCCTCATGCCCTTTCAGCAGCAGCTGCCACAACCGGTGAAGCAGTGGAAAGCCAAGCTGGTCGGCCCAGCCGTCAATCTGGTTACGCGCCCCCTCCGGCAGGGATGCGTCGGGCGGACTGCCGATCTTGGACAAAGTCACCAGATGCACCTCGCGCAGCAGCCCCGCCAGCGTCGCGGCTGGCTCGACGCCAAGCGCATATTGCGCCCGTACTTCAGCCAATACGGCCTGCGCCTCACCCGCCAGCAAAAGGCCGAAGAGCCGCCGCACGGCGGATCGGTCGGAAAGCCCGAGCATTGCGCGAACCTGCCCAGCCTTGACCTGCCCATCGCCGTCCATATCGGCATGCGCGATTGCCTGATCGAGGATCGAAAGCCCGTCGCGGACCGATCCTTCGGCCGCCTGTGCGATCAGCGTCAAAGCCTCGGCCTCGGCCTGCACATGTTCTTTATCGCAAATCGCGGCGAAATGGGCCGCCAGCAATTCCGCCGATATACGCTTCAGATCGAACCGTTGGCAGCGCGAAAGCACCGTAATCGGCACCTTGTTGACTTCGGTGGTCGCAAACAGGAATTTCACATGCGCTGGCGGTTCCTCCAGCGTCTTCAAAAGCGCATTGAAGGCGTTTTTCGACAGCATGTGGACTTCGTCGATAATGTAGATCTTATATCGCGCCGAGACGGCAGAGTAGCGCACAGCCTCGATAATCTCGCGAACATCATCAACGCCGGTATGGCTCGCGGCATCCATTTCGATCACGTCGATATGCCGACCCTCGGCAATGGCAACGCACGGCTCGCAGACGCCGCATGGGTCGATGGTCGGCCCACCCTGCCCGTCCGGCCCCACGCAATTCAGCGCTTTTGCGATCAATCGCGCGGTCGATGTCTTGCCGACCCCGCGCACCCCGGTCATCAGGAAGGCATGCGCCAGCCGGTCGCGTTTGATCGCATTGCCCAGCGTCTGCACCATCGCATCCTGCCCGATCAGCTGGGCGAAATTCTGCGGCCGATATTTGCGCGCCAGCACGCGATAGGGGGACGCCGTCGATGCTGCTGCCTTGGGTGCCTCAGCCGGTGCCAGGCCGAGTCCGAGCGCATCGTCCGGCATATCGGGCTCCCTTTGCGCCCCGGTCATCGGCAATGAATCGTCCATGGCGCGTTGATTAGGCGCTCCGGCAAAATTTGTCGAAGGTGAATCGGACTTTACGCTGCCAACTAAAGTTTATTCGCTGACCAGCTGCTTTGCAAAGTGCGCCTGCACGGCGCTTGCAACCGAGCGTGCAACGCTTTGCCGTCCTGCTGCGGTCGACAGAAAGGCTGCGTCCTCGGCATTGGTGAGATAGCCTGTTTCGAACAGCACCGATGGCGTATCGGGCGCTTTCAACACGATGAAGGAGGCAAAATGATGCGCATTGCTGCGCAGCGTCATGTTCGGCGCGGCCTCGCGCAGCAGCAGCTTTGCAAAATTGGCCGAAATGTTCATCGTTTCGCGCTGGGTCAGGTCGATCAGGATCGAGGAGACATTGACATCCTCGCCGCCCAGATCGACGCCATTGATGATGTTCGCCTTGTTCTGCCGCGCGGCCAGTTTCTGTGCTTCGCGGTCGGATGCGACCTCTGACAAGGTATAAACGCTGCCACCGCGCGCGCTCTGGTTCTCGGCGGCGTCGGCATGGATCGACATGAACAGGTCGGCATTCAGCTTGCGGGCGATGCCATAGCGATCCTGCAAGACAATGAAGCTGTCATTTTCGCGCGTCAGGGCGACGCGGACACGGCCCGTCTTGACCAGTTCGTCGCGGATAAGCTTGCTTATCGCGAGTGTCACTTCCTTCTCGCGCGCACCGCCATGCGGGCTGATCGCGCCCGGATCATGCCCGCCATGACCTGCATCGATAACGACCAGCGGCAAACGCGGATCGGCAGGCCCGTAAATTTTCGGCAGACCGCGCGAGCCGGCTTTGCCGATTGGCGCCGTCACCTCATATTTGCTGAGCTTTTTCGCGCGCGCGCCTGCGGGTGGATCGTAATCCTTGCGCCCCAGCCCCAGCCAATCGAGAAAACCCGCAGCTGTCGTGGCGACAAGCGATAGCGTCAAAGTCTTGCCATCGGCGGAAAAGCTGCCGCCGTTGATTTTCGCGGGATAATCGAGATCGAGCACCAGCCGCGCGGTATCTGAAGTGAACTGGCCTTGCCGGACATTTTTGAAAGCTCCGCCGGGCTGAATTGCGCCGCCAGCGGTCGCGCCTGCTATATCGATTGCAATACGGTTGGGTCCGGCGAGACCGAATACCGAAGCCTTGGAAACAAAATCGTCAAACTCGATTACAACTTTGTCATGCGCGGTCGTTACAGACTTGACGGTACCGGCATCGGCCGGGTTGCCGAACAAAAGTGATGCGAGAAAAAAGGCCGGTCCAAACACCGCTTTTTTATGCAACCTTTGCTTAGCCGCGGTCCAGAAATTTTTTGCGCGCCCGTTTTCGGTTGCTCCGCCTGTCCCAGCCATCGATTGACTCCACCGTGATGATGAAGCCGCAATTAAGGATACACTCGTAAACTGGCGTGACGAGACAGAGTTAACGGCCAATTAGTCATAATTTTGACGCTCGCCTGTCGAATTGCTGACAATGAAGATTTAATGACACCCGCGCTCTTGCCGTATGGGGCGGGCGGTGCTAGCGTTTGTCATTGATGTGACGCACAAAATCTGCGAAGCATCGGACAGGCCGGAACCATCTGTTTTTCTGGCATAATAACAGGTTGATGCCCCATGTTGCATAATATTCCCGCCACCGCTGTCCGTACCGGACCGGCTGTGTGGATCGGGAATGACGCCCGCGCAAACAGCGCTCGCGGTGCCCGTGGAGCAGACACATTCGCAACAATAGCATCCGGCCAGCCGAAGCACAGCGCGCCTCCGGGCGTCTCACGACTTCGCGCTTTTGGCCCTCAACCCACTTTAACAAAATATCGCGGCCACCCGCTGCCACCCGCAGTGCGGCGCGCCGCGCGGAGTATATCTAATGACCACGCGCATGCTAATCGACGCGCGGCACCGGGAAGAAACCCGTGTCGCGGTCGTCACAGGGAACCGTATCGAGGAGTTTGATTTCGAGTCTGCCGAGCATAAACAGCTCAAGGGCAATATCTATCTCGCCAAAGTCACCCGTGTAGAACCGTCGCTTCAGGCGGCTTTCGTCGATTATGGCGGCAACCGCCATGGCTTCCTGGCCTTCAGCGAAATCCACCCCGACTATTACCAGATACCGAAGGAAGATCGCGAACGCCTGCTCCGAGAAGAGGCAGAGGCTGCTGCCGAAGAAGCAGCACTGCGCGAGCAGGAAGAGGAAGAGGATGACGAACCCGCCAGCCTGATGCGGTCCGAAGTCGTCGATGAAGAAGACAGCGACATCATCGAGGTCGAAAGCGACGACACGATCGACACCATCGACATCAGCGAAGGCGAAGAGCCCGACCTTGAGACCAATGGCGAGAGCGATGATGGTGAGGCCGAAGCATCCTCCGATCAGGAAGAGGAAGGTCGTGGTCGCCGGGGTGGCAATCGCCGCCGCCGTGGCCGCAATGGTTCAGGCGGCGGAGACCGCAACGCGCCGAAGGCCAGCGACGAGGCGCGCGCCAAGCGCATGAACCTGCGCCGCCGCTACAAAATCCAGGACGTCATTCACCGCCGCCAGGTATTGCTCGTGCAGGTCGTCAAGGAGGAGCGCGGCAACAAGGGTGCGGCGCTGACCACCTATCTCAGCCTTGCCGGTCGCTATTGTGTGTTGATGCCCAATACGTCGCATGGCGGCGGGATCAGCCGCAAAATCCATAGCGCCGCCGACCGCAAGCGGCTGAAATCGATCATCAGCGATCTCAACCTGCCCTCCACCATGGGCTGCATCATTCGCACTGCGGGCCTTGCGCGCACCAAGCCCGAGATCAAACGCGATTTCGACTATCTTGCCCGGCTGTGGGACGAAGTGCGCGAGCGCACGCTGAAGGGTTCGGCCCCGATGCTGATCCACAGTGACAGCGACCTGATCAAGCGCGCGATCCGCGATATTTACAACAAGGACATCGGCGACGTGATCGTCGAGGGCGCCGAGGGCTATAAAGCGGCCAAGGATTTCATGAAGCTGCTGATGCCCAGCCATTCGAAGCGGGTTCAGCATTATTCTGACCCGGTTTCGCTGTTCCAGCGCTATGGCGTCGAGGATCAGCTGAACGCCATGTACCATCCGGTCGTGCAGCTGAAATCGGGTGGTTATATCGTCATCAACCCGACCGAAGCGCTGGTTTCGATCGACATCAACTCGGGCCGCTCGACCAAGGAGCATGGCATCGAGCAGACGGCGCTATCAACCAATTTGGAGGCTGCGCGCGAAATCGCCCGCCAGCTACGCCTGCGCGACATGGCCGGCCTTGTCGTCATCGACTTTATCGACATGGATCATCACTCCAACGCCCGCAAGGTCGAGCGCGCGATGAAGGAGGCGTTGAAGCATGATCGCGCGCGCATTCAGGTCGGCCGTATTTCCAGCTTTGGCCTGATGGAAATGAGCCGCCAGCGGCTGCGCACCGGCGTGCTCGAAGCCTCGACCCGCCAGTGCCCGCATTGCGAAGGCACTGGGTTGGTGCGGACGGCTTCGTCGTCGGCACTCTCCGCGCTGCGCCTGATCGAGGAAGAAGCGGCGCGCGGCCATGGCAGCCAGATTATGCTGCAGGCAAGCCAGGAAGCGACGATCTACATCCTGAACAACAAGCGTGCCGAAATCACCGAGATCGAGGATCGCTATCATGTCGAGGTGACTGTGCTGCCCAATGGCGAGGTTGAGGGCGCCAAGATGACCGTCAGCGCCGCTGGTCCCCGCCCCGAACGCCCTGCCCTGGTCACGCCGATCATCGATCTGGACGACGAGGAGGATGTCGAAGAGGATTTCCTCGACGAAGAAGAGCAGGAAGAGGCTACGCGCGAAAGTCGGGGCGCCCGCGACTCGAATGAGGAAGGTGACGAACGCAATGGTCGCCGCAAGCGCCGTCGTCGCGGACGGCGTGGCGGTCGCGGTCGCGAGCGTGAGGAGCAGGCTGCAAACGAAAACTCTGCCGATGGTGAAGAGCAAGAGGAAGCGCAGCCGGTCGAAACTGCAGAGGCTGAAGCATCGGAAGGCGAAGTGGAGCAACCGGCGCGCAAACCCCGCCGCCCGCGTCGCGGTGCGAAGACCGAGGCCGAAGCTGACGAAAGCGTGCCCGCAACTGAAGCGGTCGAAGCGGCTCAGGCAAACAGCGACCCGGTTGCTGAAGAAGCCGCTGTCAAGCCCAAGCGCCGCGGCCGCGCAAAGGCCGCCGATGCCGAAGCGCAACCCGAGGGGGCAGCTGCGTCAGACACCGAAGTCCAGCCTGCGGAAAAGCCCAAGGGCCGGGGTGGCAGGAAAAAGGCCGCCGCAGATGCCGAGCCCGTTACAGCAGAGGCTGAAGCAGTGGCCGAGACCGAGGCACCCAAGCCCAAGTCGCGCGCCAAAAAAGCTGCGTTGAAGGACAGCGAGGCTGAGCCCACGCTAACCGCCGAAACTGCAACAGCCAGCGACAATGATGGCCCACCGCGCAAAGGCTGGTGGTCACGGACTTTTGGATAGCCGAAATCGTTACAGCCGCGCCAGTCCCTCGGCGCGGCTGATAACGGGCGCATAGCCCAGTCCGGCTCGCGCCTTGCCGCCATTCAAGGTGCAATTGCGTGACATCACCATCGCGGCATGGCGGGTAATGGGCGGCTCGCCCTTCAAGTTCAACAGTCGCCACACAGCTTCACTGATCCCTCCCGCCAGATCGGCGAGCCAGGCTGGCAGGGATTTTTCCGGTAGGTTCAGTCCGCGCGATGCCGCCATACCCCCGATGATCTCGCGCATCGAAACATCGCCATCGTCGAGGATGAAATAGGCCTCACCGCCTTCCCCCTTGGTCAAGGCCAGTTCGAGCGCATGGACCAGATTGGCGATATGCGTGGTCGAGGTCATCGCCTTACCGCCATCAATCCATGTCCATTTACCTGCCTTCGCCATGTCTTCGACCGTGGGCAGCAAGGTGGTATCCCCCGGCCCCCAGATAAAGCGCGGGCGAAGAACGATGGTGGTAAAGCCCGGCGCATTGGCCGCTTTCACACGCATTTCGGCCTGCGCCTTGGTCGCGCAATAGGGATAGGGACTGTCGGGGGCGAGCGGATAGCTTTCATCGGCACCGTGGATGTGCTGGCCATGCACGATCCCCGCTTCGGTGCCGATATGGATGAAACGCTTGACGCCCGCCGCGCGCGCAGCATCAAGCACCGCCTGCGTGCCGAGGACATTGGATTTAAACCACGCATCCTTCGGCCCCCAAGCCTCGACAAAGGCTGCCGCATGGATGACGGTGTCGATGCCGGTCAGATGGTCGGCGGCGATGGTTTCAAGGTCGCAGCGGACGGGCGTTGCGCCAAGCGCCCTGATCTTGGCGTCGGCGCTTTCCGAGCGCGACATGGCAGAGACCTTACGGCCCTTCGCCACCAACTCCCGCGCCGCCGCGCCGCCGACAAAGCCTGAGGCTCCGGTAATGAAAATGTTCATTCAGACCTCCTTCTCATCTCAAGTCCGTCACCCTGAACTTGTTTCAGGGTCCATTTCGCCTCTCTACTCTTCGGTCTCATTGGCACGATAGATGCTGAAACAAGTTCAGCATGACGGGTTTGGAGGTAAATCTAATCCGAAACCTCAATCCTGACCAACAAAGCCTCGACCTGAACCTGCACGCCAGCCTCGGCGTTAAGTTCGGCCACCACCCCGTCGAACGGCGCGGTCAGTGTATGTTCCATCTTCATCGCTTCCAGCGTCAGCAGCTTCTGCCCCTTGGTCACCGTTTCCCCGGCGGCGACTTCCACCGCAATAATCCGGCCCGGCATGGGGGAGAGGATGTCGCCGTCATGGGCACCGTGGTGGCCGGAGCCGCGCGTTTCCTCTAGTGTGAAGCGGCGCGCGAAGCCGCCGGAGAACGATAGCACCTCGGTTGCGGGCTCGCCGTCATAAACGTCAGCGAAAGCGACGACATGAAGTTCGCCAGCATCGTCTGCCAGCCGTGCCTGGGCACGCGGAGCAGCATTGGCACGGAAGCCGAGCGCGGCGTTCCAGGGGCCGCCACCCGGCGTTGCGGCAAGCAGCGCCGCTGCTTCCGCCAGCTCGTCGGCTTCCGGCGCGGGCGGATTAACGACATCGTCGCCGTTGCGACCGATCAGGCCGGTATCGCCATCGCCGCTTTGAAAATCCGCATGTTCCAGCAGGCGGCCAAGGAACCCGGCATTGGTTTTGACCGGCCAAACTTCGGTTTCGTTGATGGCGGCGGCCAGCGTTTCGATGGCATCGTCGCGCATCGGGCCGTGCGCAATAATCTTGGCTATCATCGGATCGTAGAATGGTGAGACTTCGCCGCCCTGCTCAACTCCGGTATCCACCCTCACGTCGCCCCGCACTTGATGCGGGGCTTGGCCTTTTGGCCGAGCGTCCGAAGAAAAGTCTAGGCCCCTGTCAAGAGTATCGGGTTGAACAGCCCCCGGCTGTTCAAGGTCGATCCGGGGGATCGACCGACCCGATACTGGCCGACGAGACGGGAAGGTCAGATGTTCGAGGGGACCGATGGCGGGAAGGAAGCCCTTAGCCGGGTCTTCCGCATAAAGCCGAGCCTCCATCGCCCAGCCGTTTATGCTCAACTCCTCTTGCTTCTTCGGCAGCGGCTCGCCGCTCGCCACGCGCAATTGCCACTCCACCAGATCGACCCCGGTAATCTCCTCGGTCACCGGATGTTCGACCTGCAGCCGCGTGTTCATTTCCATGAACCATATCCGATCCGCGCGCAGGCCTTCCGACGCGTCGGCGATGAACTCGATCGTCCCTGCGCCGACATAATCGACCGCCTTCGCCGCGCGCACCGCCGCGGCGCAGATCTGCTCGCGCGTCGCTTCGTCCATGCCCGGCGCGGGGGCTTCCTCGATCACCTTCTGGTGCCGCCGCTGCAGCGAGCAATCGCGTTCGAACAGGTGGACGATGTTCCCGTGCGTGTCGCCGAAGACCTGCACCTCGATATGGCGCGGGCGCTGGATATATTTCTCAATGAGCACATGATCGTTGCCGAACGACGCGCTGGCCTCACGCTGGCAGGAGGCGAGCGCGTCGGCGAAGTCCGCTGCCGCCTCCACCTTGCGCATCCCCTTGCCGCCGCCGCCCGCGACTGCTTTGATCAGGACGGGATGGCCGATGTCGGCGGCTTGGCTGGCGAGGAAGGTCGGGTCCTGGTTCTCACCCATATAGCCGGGGGTAACAGGCACGCCCGCCTCCGCCATCAGCTTTTTCGCCGCGTCCTTCAGCCCCATCGCGGTAATGCTGGCGGGGCGCGGCCCGACCCAGACCAGCCCCGCGTCGATCACCGCCTGCGCAAACTCCGCATTTTCAGAGAGGAACCCATAACCCGGATGGATCGCCTCCGCGCCGGTCGCCTTGGCGGCGGCGATGATCTTCTCGCCCACCAGATAGCTCTCGCGCGCCGGAGACGCCCCGATATGCACCGCCTCATCGGCCTGCCGCACATGCAGCGCCTTGGCATCGGCATCCGAATAGACCGCGACGGTGCGAATGCCCATCGCCCGCGCGGTGCGGATAATCCGGCAAGCAATCTCGCCCCGGTTGGCGATGAGGAGGGATTGGATCATGGCAAACTGCCCACTATGCGACATTCTTTCATCGCAAAAACTTCTTTCATTCCAATTTCAATTAGCGCTTGGGCTAATTGTTCTGACAAAAAAAGCTTGTTATCTATGATCTCTTCAAACCAAAGATCAGCGCCGTCTAACGCCATTGTCGAAAGTGCGACATCACCGTTTTCATGCCATGACTTGACTTTCCAATATTGGATGCCGGTTTGGTGAGCGACGGCAAACTTGACAACCTTCTCGCTTTCCGCAGGTAAAATGGTATTCTTTCGAACGCCAAAATTTAGAAGAAAAAATTCGCCGGGAAAGGGTGTCACAAGGTCAGCCTGGTAGACAGTGAATGGAATCAGCCCGCCCTCGCCTAAGTCAAATTGCGAAAGAACTTTGGCTAGCCTCCCCCGAACAGCGTAAAATGGCCCCGCAGTGAATATTTCCTGTGTCTTCTTGAACCTCTTTTCGTCCCATACCGCCACAGCTTCTGGGAATTCGGATCGCTGGAGCGCATAGCCTTGCCTATGTCGCTTCGACGCCTCGTAAACCTCATCAGGCTCGAGTGGAATTTTCAAATCGGCAGGATTCCATTCATGACCGAAAAATTTCGCACGCACTCCCTGTTTCACGCCAATGTCATGGTTGCTCAAAACGCTGCTGATCCAGACCTTGCCGCTCATGCATCATCCTCGCTCGTCGCGTGTCTCCAGACCAACGCTGCAAAACCCAAACCCAATGTCAAAAGTACCAGTGCGCCGCCGACATTCCCCAGCGGACCTGTCACAAAGGTTTCGAGCATCCAGTCAACAGCGCGCATCGCGCGCGGATACCCGCTGCCTGCAAACAGTATATGCATGAAACCCGTTGCCGCTTGAGCCGCGAGAAACGCCATGAAGAGAAACACCAGAACGACCTTGATCACCGCCCGAATTGGGACTGTGCTTCCCCTCACATCCGGAACACCCCAAACCGGGGCGCCTCCTCAAACGGCGCGTTCAGGCACGCCCCCAGCGCCAACCCCAGCACATCCCTCGTCTGCGCCGGGTCGATTATCCCGTCGTCCCACAGCCGCGCGGTCGCGTAATAGGGGTTGCCTTCGTCCTCGTACTTCTGGCGCACCGGGGCCTTGAAGGCTTCCGCCTGCTCCGCGCTCCAGCTCGCGGCGTCGCGGTGGACGGTGGCGAGCACCGAAGCCGCCTGTTCGCCGCCCATCACGCTGATCCGCGCATTGGGCCAGGTGAAGAGGAAGCGGGGGCTATAGGCCCGCCCGCACATGCCGTAATTGCCCGCGCCGAAGCTGCCGCCGATCAGCACCGTCACCTTGGGCACGGTTGCGGTGGCGACGGCGGTGACGAGCTTTGCGCCATGTTTGGCAATGCCTTCTGCCTCGTACTTGCCTCCGACCATGAAGCCTGAGATGTTCTGAAGGAACAGCAAGGGGGTCCCGCGTTGCTGCGCGAGCTGGATGAAATGCGCGCCCTTGACCGCGCTTTCGCTGAACAGCACGCCATTGTTGGCGAGGATCGCGACGGGCATGCCCCAGATGTGCGCGAAGCCGCAGACGAGCGTCGCGCCGTAATTGGCCTTGAATTCGTGGAATTCGCTGCCGTCGACGATACGCGCGATGACTTCGTGGACATCGTACGGCGCGCGGACATCTTGCGGGATGATGCCGTAAAGCTCTTCGGCGTCATATTTGGGCGGGCGTGGATTTACCCCTCCACCACCTTCGGTGGTCCCCCTCCCCAAGCAAGCTTGGGGAGGATTTAAGTGGCTGACAATATCGCGCACTATCGTCAGCGCATGTTCGTCATTCTCGGCGAGGTGATCGACCACGCCCGATTTCTTCGCATGAAGATCGCCGCCGCCCAGATCCTCGGCGCTGATCTCCTCGCCCGTCGCAGCTTTCACCAGCGGCGGGCCGGCGAGGAAGATCGTGCCCTGGTTGCGCACGATCACCGTCTCGTCGGACATGGCGGGCACATAGGCCCCGCCCGCGG
>ERZ1066122.481-NODE-481-length-42100-cov-18.864193_pt1 | contig 42100 bp, 43 predicted proteins | sample MGYA00382769_ERZ1066122 | MGnify/ENA primary metagenome ERZ1066122 (study PRJEB33369, sample SAMEA5778352) | biofilm metagenome | biome: Industrial cooling water; feature: Water cooling tower basin; material: Biofilm | place: United Arab Emirates | collected... | reverse complement strand
GCGACGGCAGCTTCCGCGCCGACCTGCTGCACCGCCTCGACGTGGTGCGCCTGCGGCTGCCGCCGCTGCGCGAGCGCAAGGGCGACGTGCCGGCGCTGGCCGCGCGCTTCCTGGCCCAGGCCGCGAACAAGTTCGGCGCGCCCGCCAAGCGCTTCCACCCCGAGGCGCTGAAGCGGCTCGAGCGCCACGACTGGCCCGGCAACGTGCGCGAGCTGGAAAACCTGTGCTGGCGCCTGGTGGCGCTGGCCCCGGGCGAGACCATCACGCTGCGCGAGCTCGGCAGCGCGCTGCGCGGCGAAGGCACCGCCTCCGCCGGCGATGACTGGACCCGCGGCCTGGCCCAGGCCACGCGCGAAGCCCTGGCCCGCGGCGACGAAGGCCTGCACGCCCGCCTGCGCGAACGCTTCGACCAGGTGCTGCTGGAAACCGCGCTGGAGCACACCGAGGGCCACCGCCAGCAAGCCGCGGAAAAGCTGGGCCTGGGCCGCAACACGGTGACGCGCAAGCTGGGCGCGCGCCGCGGGCGGAAATCACCTTAACAATTGCGGCCGCCGCGGGCGGAAATCATGGCGGCGCACCCGACTACCGTTGGCGACATCGCACGGGCGATCCCGCCAGCCACGGGCGGAAATCCCACTGGCGCCGCCGCCCGCCGGTTTGCGAGCATGGGCGGCCACTTTCCAGAGGAGAATCCCGGTGTTCAGCCATGTCATGGTCGGTACCAACGATATCGAGCGATCCAAGCGCTTCTACGACGCCGTGCTCGGCTTCCTCGGCGCCGGCGCCGCGTTCGAGAACACCTCGGGCACCGGCCACAAGCGCCTGTTCTACCGCCACGACGGCAGCACCTTCTGCGTCACCGAGCCGATCAACGGCGAGCCGGCGACGGTCGCCAACGGCGCCACCCTCGGCTTCAAGTGCAGCTCGCCCGAACAGGTGCAGCAGTTCCATGACGTGGCCGTGGCCAACGGCGGCACGTCCTGCGAAGGTCCCCCGGGTCCGCGTACCAACGCCCTCGGCACGCTGTACCTGGGCTACGTGCGCGATCCGGATGGCCACAAGCTTTGCGCGCTGTATCGCCCGGCCTGAACCGGTCGCCGCGCGGGATTTGACCCCGGGTTAATGCCCGGGCCGTCAGACTCGCGTGCCACACACCTGCCAAGGGAATACCCATGACGCCTATCCGCACTGTCTTCCTGCTGGGATCCGCGCTCGCCTTGTCTGCCTGCGGCACTGCCGAAGCCCCGGTGGCCGAAGAGGCGCCCGCGCCGGCCGCTCCGGTGGAAGCCGTCGAGCCCGCCCCGGCGCCGGCCGCGGCCCAACTCGCCGCTTCGGCCCGCGCCACGCTCGCCCCGCTCGGCGACAGCGGCGTCGGCGGTGAGCTGGTGTTCGACATCGCCGACGGCGGCGTCCGCGTCACCGGCACGCTGGCCGGCCTGCAGCCGGGCGCCACGCACGCGCTGCACGTGCATGAGTTCGGCGACTGCAGCGCGCCCGATGGCACCAGCGCCGGCGGCCACTTCAACCCCGGCCAGCAGCCGCACGGCGACCGCGCCACCGGCGGCCCGCACCATGCCGGCGACATCCCGAACCAGACCGCCGGCGACAACGGCGAAGCGACCGTCGACCAGGTCCTGGCCGGCCTGGAGATCGCCAGCGGCGGCGCCTATGACATCGTCGGCAAAGGCGTGATCGTGCATGCGCAGGCCGACGACTACACCACCCAGCCCACCGGCAACGCCGGCGGCCGCATCGCCTGCGGCGTCATCGAGCCGGTCAACGCCCCGCCGGCGGACGCCGGCCCGGCGGAGTAACCGGGCCCGGGCGCGCCCGCTACACTGGGCGCGTCCTTCCCTGCCGGTCATCCCATGTCGAACATCGTCATTCGCAACGCCACGGTCGACGACATCGAAGTCATGGCCGACTGGGCCGTCGCGATGGCCTGGGAGACCGAGCAGAAGAAGCTCGACCCCGACACCGTGCGCCGCGGCATCCGCGGCGTGTTCGACCAGCCCGGGCGCGGCCGCTATTTCATTGCCGAGCGACACGGCGAAGCCGCCGGCACCCTCATGCTCACCTACGAGTGGAGCGACTGGCGCAACGGCGACTGGTGGTGGATCCAGAGCGTCTACGTCGCGCCGGAACACCGTCGCCAGGGCGTTTACGCCGCGCTTTACGCCCACGTGAAGCGCGAAGCCGAGGCCCGGCCCGACGTCCGCGGCCTGCGACTCTACGTCGAGCACGAGAACAAGACCGCGCAGAAGACCTACGAATCGCTGGGCATGGCCGACGCCGGCTACAAGATGTACGAGGCGGAACTGCCGGCGCCAAACGCGCGTCGCTGAAGCAGCGCGCGTCGCCGCAAGGACGGATCCGCTTCCATCCGCGACCATCCGCGTCAGGAATAGAGAACCGCCATCAACGCCAGGCGTCTTTCCACGCCTGGAACATCAGCACGCCCCACAGGTGCGTGTGCCACTTGCGTTCTCCGGCCAGGAATTCGCGCCACAGTGCGCGGATCGGCGCCGGGTCGAAGTGGCCTTCCTCGCGCAGCCGCGGCTCCGACAGCTGGGCCTCGGCCCAGTCGCGCAGCGGGCCGCGCAGCCAGTCGCCCACGGGTGCGCCGAAGCCGGACTTGCTGCGGTAGACCAGCCCGCGCGGCAGGTAGCGCTCGAGCAGGCGCTTGGGGAGCACCTTGAGCTCGCCGTCGCGGTACTTCATCGCCATCGGCAGCGACCAGGCGAAGCCGGCCACGCGGTAATCGAGCAGCGGCGCGCGCGCTTCCAGCGCCACCGACATGCTGGCGCGGTCCACTTTCGTGAGAATGTCCTCGGGCAGGTAGCAGGCGGTGTCGAGCGCCATCAGCGCATCGCCCGGTTCGCCGGCGCCCGGCATCGCGCGCGGGTCGTCGTAGGCGGTGGCGAGGCGGCGGGCACCGATCACCACGGCCTCCGGATCCTTCCAGTGGCTCACGCGGTGTCGCGCCAGGCCCTGCAGGTCGCCCGTGGCGAGTTCGGCGCGCAGCGCGGCGAGGCCGCCCAGGCGGGCGCGTTCGCCGGGATTGCCCGCCAGCCTCGCCAGCGCGGCGCGCGGCAGCCGGCGCAGCAGCGCGTCGTTCTTCAAGGTGCGGGCGTAGCGGCGGTAGCCGAAGAACAATTCGTCGCCGCCGTCGCCCGACAGCGCCACCGTGACGTGCCGTCGCGTCAGCCGGCACAGCAGCGTGGTCGGGATCTGCGAGGAGTCCGCGAACGGCTCGTCGAACAGCGTCGGGAGCTCCGGCACCAGGTCGAGCGCGGCGCGGCCGTCCACGTGCAGCGGCGTGTGCGCGGTGCCAAGGTGGGCGGCGACGGCGGCGGCCTGCTCGCTTTCGTCGTGCACGGCGTTGTCGAAGCCGATCGAGAAGGTGCGCACGGGCTGCGAGGACTGCGCCTGCATCAGCGCCGTGACCAGCGAGGAGTCGGTGCCGCCGGACAGGAAGCTGCCCAGCGGCACGTCGGCCTCCATGCGCAGCGCGGTGGCGTCGCGTAGCAGGGCGTCGAGCTGGTCGAGCGCGGCGGCCTCGTCGCCTTCGAAGCCGCGGGCGATCGCGGCGCGCTGTGCGTCCAGCGCGCGCCACCACGCGCGCGGCGCGGGCAGTTCGCGCGACGAGAGCGCGGCCGCGTCGAGCCGCAGCAGGTGCCCGGCCGGCAGCTTGCGCACGCCGCGCAGGATCGAATGCGGCGCCGGGATGTAGTCCAGGCGCAGCAGCAGCGCCAGCGCGTCCGGATCGACCTCGGCGCGGAAGCCGGGCAGCGCGCGCAGCGCCGCCAGTTCGCTGCCGAACACCAGGCGGCCGTCGCTGAGCCCGTAGTACAGCGGCTTCTTGCCAAGCCGGTCGCGCGCCAGCCACAGCACGCGCTCGCGCCGGTCCCAGGCGGCGAACGCCAGCATGCCGTTGCCGCGCGCCAGCGCGCCCTCCACGCCCCACTGCGAAATCGCCGCCAGCAGCACTTCGGTGTCCGAGCGGCCGCGGAAGCCGTGGCCCAGCGCCACCAGCTCGGCGCGGATCGCGGCGTGGTCGTAGACCTCGCCGTTGAAGGCGATCACCCAGCGGCCGTTGGCCGAGGCCATGGGCTGGTGGCCCTCGGGGCTGAGGTCGACGATGGCCAGGCGCTGGTGCGCCAGCACGAGGCCGGCGGCGGGCTCGGCCCAGGCGCCGGCGTCATCCGGGCCGCGGTGGGCGATGGCCGCGCCGAGGCGGCGGCCGAGGGCTAGCAGCGATTCTTCCGAATCGCGCGCGTCGGGGAGCCAGGCGCCGGCGATGCCGCACATGTCAGGGATCCTTGGAAGCGATCGGGACTGAAGTCCCTCCCACAGGGGGTGTGGGGTTCGGGCCTGAAGGCCCTCCTACAGGGTCGGCGACGGGCTGGCCGTTCTGGAGGAGCCAGAGCATCACGGTTTTCTGGCGCACGTAGTTGGCGCGCACGTAGGCATAGACCAGGCCGTGCCAGCCGTCGAGGAAGCCGCCGCGCAGCAGGTAGCCGCGCCAGAACCGCCAGGCCGGCGCCAGCACCAGCTTGGCCAGCGAGGCGCGCTTGCCGCGGGCGAAGTCGTGCTCGGCCATCATCCGCGCGTACTTCTGCGTCTTCGCCAGCTGTTGCTCGAGCGAACGGTAGGGGTAATGGATGAGGTCGCCGGCCAGGGGGCGCACCGGGCCGTCGACGCTGGCCGCCTCGTGGATCTCGCGGGTGCCGCGCCAGCCGCCGCGGCGCCGGTCGAACAGGCGCAGCACGCGGTCGGGATAGGCGTTGCCGTGGCGCAGGAAGCGGCCGAAGTAATCGGACAGGCGCGCGAAGCGGTAGCCCGCGGCGCCGTTGAAGCCGGTGTCGCGCGCCGCCAGGATGGCGTTGCGCAGGGCGGGGCTGACGCGCTCGTCGGCGTCCAGGCACAGCACCCAGTCGTGCGTGGCCTGCTCCACGGCGAACTGCTTCTGGCTGCGGAAGCCTTCGAACTTGCGCAGGAAAACCCGCGCGCCACGGGCCTCGGCGATCGCCACGGTGGCGTCGGTGGAGTGCGAGTCCACCACGATGATCTCGTCGCAGAACGCCAGCGATTCGAGGCAGTCGGCTAGGCGGCCGGCCTCGTTGAACGTGATAATGCAGGCCGAGAGGCGCGGCGACGTGGCCTGGGAGGCGTTGATGGCGGAGTACCTGCTGTTCGCGACGGAGCGCTATGCTCTGCCCATTCTGGGGCCGCTGGCGAGCGCGCTGCAAGCCGCTGGGCACGGCGTCTCCAGCCTGTTCGTGGCCGGCGCCGCGGGCGCCGCGTTGCCGGCGCCGGTGCGCCCGGTGGACGTGCGCGCTGCGGCCGCGCTGCGGCCGCGCGCGGTGTTCAGCGCTGCCAACACCGTGCCCACCTTCGTGTCCGGGGCCAAGGTGCAGCTCTTCCACGGCTTCAACGTCGAGAAGCGCTCGGACCAGCGCGGCCATTTCCGGGTGCGCGGGCTGTTCGACCTGTACTGCACGCAGGGCCCGCTGACCACGGCCCCGTTCGCCGCGATGGCGCGCGAACAGGGCCATTTCGCCGTGGTCGAGACCGGCTGGCCCAAGCTCGACCCGCTGTTCCGCGGCGACGACCCCGCCGCCGACGCGCTGCGCGCCCGCGCCGGCGGCCGGCCGGTGGTGCTGTTCGCGTCCACGTTCACCGAGCGCCTGAGCGCCGCGCCGCACTTGGCCGGGGCCATCGCCGCCGAGATCGCCCGGGGAGAGCGCTACTGGATCCTCACCTTGCACCCCAAGTGCGCGCCGGCGCTGTTCGAACGCTATCGCGCGATGGCGGGCGGCCACGCGGTGTTCGTGGAGACCGAGCAGCTGGTGTCCGCCCAGCGCGCCGCCGACGTGCTGGTGGCCGACACCACCTCGGTGGTGTCCGAGTTCGCGGTGCAGCGCAAGCCCGTGGTCACCTTCCGCAACCGCGCGCCCAAGCCGCACATGCTCGATTTCGACCAGCCGCAGGACCTGCGCGCCCAGCTCGAACGCGCCTTCGCGCCGACCGAAGCGCTGGCCAGGGCCATCGCCGACTACGCCGACGCCATCCACCCGGCCCGCGACGGCCGCGCCAGCGAGCGCGTGATCGCCGCCACCGAGGCGCTGCTGGCCGGCGAACTGGGCGCCTTGCGGCGCAAGCCGCTGTCGTCGCTCTACCGCGGCCTGCAGATCCGCCGCGAACTGGGCTACTGGGGCCGCGGCGCGCGCTGAAGCCCGCGCGCCGGCCGGGCCGTCAGCGCGGGCGGCCCAGTTCGAGCAGGAAGATGCCCTCGCCGCCCTGGCGCAGGCCGTAGCCCAGCTGCAGCGGGCCCAGCCAGGAATCGAAGCCGAAATAAATGCTCCCGTGCAGCTCGCCCTCGGCGCCGTCGAGTTCGCCGCCGGTGGCCCACATGCGGCCGTACTCGAGCGTGCCGCCCAGCACCGCCGGCCGGCTCAGCACGCGGCCGAGTTCATAGGTGTAGCCGCCGTAGACCAGCGCGTAGTTGTCGGCCAGGCGCTCGTTCGGGCGGTAGCCGGCGAAGCGCGTCAGGCCGCCGAGCCGGAACTGGCTCTGGATCGGGATCAGGTCGTCGCTCGAGACGTGGTAGCGCAGGCCAACGAAGCCCGAGTGCTTGCCGATCGCCTGGGCGTGGATGACGTCGAAGTTGGACTGGTCGAAGTCTCCATCGGCGCCCAGCGAGGTGCGCGACGCCACCTGGCTGAACACGGCGTAGGTGCCCGCGCGCGGCAGGTAGGTGCTGTCGATGCGGTCGTAGGTGAGCGCGAACTCGGCCTCGCCCAGGTCGTAGTCGATCTCCTCGAACAGCGGGTCGAACAGTTCGGGCTTGGCGCTGCCGTAGCGCCGGCGCACCGACAGCGTGGCCGCGCCGAAGTTGCCGAACTCGCGGCCCACGCCCAGCTCGCCGCCCCAGTTGGGCGCGCGGAAGTTCGCGATGCGTTCGCCATCCGTGTTGAACAGGCTGAACTTCGGGCTCTCGCCGCTGAGCTGCAGCAGCGTGAAGTAATCGCTGTCGGCGCCCAGCGGCTGGTACCAGTCCATCAGCAGGCCGGGCTCGTCGCCCAGCTGCAGCAGGCCGCGCACTTCGCCGCCGCTCTCGTTCACCGGCGCCCGGAGCACGCCGGCGCGCAGGTTGACGAAGAAGTCGCCGCTGAAGTCGGAATACAGGCTCAGGCCGGTCTCGAGGTAGTTCGGGCCGTAGCTGTGCGGCACCACGCGCACCACCACGCCGGTGCGGCCGTCCTCCTCGATCAGGTCGTAGGTCACCAGGTCCATGGTGTCCAGGCCGTAGATGCGCTGCAGGTTGCGCTGCAGGCGCGCGGTGTCCAGCGGCTGGCCGGGCGCGATGTCCAGCCGCGCCAGCAGGAAGGCATCGGCGTAGCGGCTGCGGTTGTCCAGCCGCACGAAATCCACCACCGGCGCGTCGCGCGAGGGCTGGTCGCGCGTGGCCATCGCGGCCTCGTAGGTTTCGGCCGGCAGCGCCAGCGCCGCCAGCCGCGGGCGCAGCTCCTCGATGCCGCGCTCGCCGAGCTCCATCGCCAGCTCGATCTTGGCGAAGTCGGAGGTCGACACCTCGGCGCCCAGCGGCGGCCGCACCAGCAGGTCGCGCGGGCCAAGCGTGGTGGTCTGTGCGCGCGCGCTGCCCACGGTCATGAAGCCGCTGATCTGGTCGACGATGGCGAACAGGCTGGCGCCCTCGTCGAGCTTGGACAGCGGCGTGCTCACGTCCACCGCGATCACCACGTCGGCGCCCATCGCCCGCACCACGTCCACTGGCACCTGGTTGGCCAGGCCGCCGTCCACCAGCACCTGGTCGTCGATCACCACCGGCTTGAAGATGCCCGGGATGGACATGCTGGCGCGCATCGCCAGCGCCAGGTTGCCCGAGCCCAGCACCACCGCCTGCCCCGTGTTGAGGTTGGTGGCCACGGCGCGGAAGGGGATGGGCAGCGCGTCGAAATCCTCGCGGGTGGCCACGGGCTGGGTGAGTTCCTCGAGCAGCAGCAGCGCCCGCTCGCCGGAAAGCACGCCCGGCGCGATCTTCAGGCCCTCGTTGCCGATGCCGGGCTTGCCGGCCACCAGCGCCAGGTCGTCGTCGCGCTTGCGGCGGAACGAACGCTGCGGCCGGTCCAGGCGATCGACGAACATGCTGCCCCAGTCCATCGCCCGCATCTGCTTCTCGAGCTCGACCGCGCTCATGCCGGACGCGTACAGCCCGCCGACGATCGCGCCCATGCTGGTGCCGGCGATGCAGTCGACCGGGATGCGCTGGCGCTCGAGCTCCTTGAGCACCGCCACGTGCGCGAAGCCGCGGGCGCCGCCGCCGCCCAGCACCAGGCCCACGCGCGGACGGGTATCGCCCTCGGCGCGCAGGCCGCAAGACGTCGCCACCGCCCCGTTCGCAACGTCGGCAAACGGGGTCAGGTTCGGACCCTGGCCCTGCTCCGGGCCCGGGCCCGAGAACGGGGTCAGGTTCACTTCCGGACCGCCTCCCGGGACATCTGCAGCGCGCGCGAACGGGGCGCTGGCGATCAGGCAGGACAGGACAAGGGTTCTGAACACGGGCATCGGCGGGACTCCGGGGGACCGGGCATTGTTCCGCAATGTCACCCCGGCAACCACCGCCGTCGCGTGAAGCCGAAGCCCCGATTCAGGCCGAGAGCACCGCGCGCGGGTCCTGCCCGGCCGGGCAGTGGTCGAAGGTCACCGGGATGCCGTGCGCTTCCAGCACCGCGGCGAACTGGCGCTGGCGCATCTGGAAGCGCTCGAAGGCCCGGCCCAGCGCGGCCGCGTCCGCGCCCGCGGGGGCGAAGCCGCCCTCGGCCCAGGCCTCGGCGTCGAGCATGGCCATCCGCACCTCGCCCCCGGCGTAGCGCGCCAGCGGTTCGGGCGGCGCGTCCAGCCACTGTTCGCTGGCCGGCGCCAGCAGCGCGGCCTCCACCAGCGGCCACAGCGGGCCCAGGCCGGCGTGGTCGTACTGCATGGCCATCATCGCGGCCAGGTCGTTGAGGGTGAGCAGGCGGGCGTGCTCGACCGCGGCGCCGAAGCCGTCCTGGGCCAGCAGCGCGGTGTCGGCGCCGGCCATGCCGGTGTCGAGCAGCACCTGCTCCATGCGGTCGCCGACTTCGGCCACGGCGGCGGGCTCGCCGCGCACCAGCAGCGGCAGCAGGCGCAGCGGGCCCTCGGCGTGCTCGGGCGCGGGCCGCAGCGGCGGCGGCAGGCCGTCGGCGCCGGCGCCGAAGCCGATCACGCGGCCGCCGGTGGCGCCGGGCGCGCGGGCCACCAGGCGTTCGAGCTCGGCGTGCAGCGGATAGCCCGGGCGCAGCAGCTCGACCGGGTCGAACAGCGCGGCCACCAGGCCCAGGTCCAGCGCCGCGGCGCCCGGCACCCGCTTGTCCAGGTCGCGGGCCACGAGCGCGGCCAGGGCCCCGGCCTCGTCCGGCGACAGCGCCGTCCGGGCCGCGGGGGCGCCGGGCGTGAGTTCGACGGCGAGGGCGCCGAGGCAGCTGAGGTCGGGATTCGGCATGGGCATACGGTGGCGTCGGGTTATGATCGCGATCATACCGCTGCACCGTTATCGCAAGGAGTGAATCCGATGTCGCCCATCCGTCGTGTCGCCATCCTCGGCGGCGTCCGCATCCCCTTCGTCCGCAACAACACGGCCTACCACGACGTCGGCAACCTGGGCATGTCGATCAAGGCGCTCGGCGCCGTGGTCGAGAAGTTCAAGCTGCACGGCGAGGTGCTGGGCGAGGTGGCGATGGGCGCGGTGCTCAAGCACAGCAGCGACTGGAACATCGGCCGCGAGGCGACCCTGAGCTCGGGCCTGTCGCCGTCCACGCCGGGCATCACGATGCAGCGCGCCTGCGGCACCTCGCTCGACACCGTGATCCACGTGGCCAACAAGATCGCCGTGGGCCAGATCGAGGCCGGCATCGGCGGCGGGTCCGACACCACCTCCGACGTGCCGATCGCGGTGAACAAGCGCCTGCGCCGCCGCCTGCTCGACGCCAACATGGCGCGCAGCTTCGGCGCGCGGCTCAAGGCCTTCAAGGGCTTCAAGTTCAAGGAGCTCAAGCCCGAGTTCCCCGGCGTCGGCGAGCCGCGCACCGGCAAGTCGATGGGCGAGCACTGCGAGATGATGGCCAAGGAGTGGAAGATCTCCCGCGAGGACCAGGACCAGCTGGCCTTCGAGTCGCACACCAAGGCGGCGATGGCCTACGACCGTGGCTTCTTCGCCGACCTGGTCACGCCCTTCCGCGGCGTCGAGCGCGACAACATCCTGCGCCCCGACACCACCCGCGAGAAGCTGGCCACGCTCAAGCCCGCCTTCGACCGCACGTCCGGCCAGGGCACGCTGACCGCCGGCAACTCCACGCCGCTCACCGACGGTGCGTCCGCCGCGCTGCTGGCCAGCGAGGAATGGGCCGCGGCCCGCGGCTTGGAGGTGCAGGCCTACCTGCGCGACGCCCAGGTCGCCGCGGTCGACTTCGTGCACGGCGAGGGCCTGCTGATGGCGCCGTGTTGGGCGGTGGCCCAGCTGCTCAAGCGCAACGGGCTGGCGCTGCAGGACTTCGATTTCTACGAGATCCACGAGGCCTTCGCCGCGCAGGTGCTGTGCACGCTGAAGGCCTGGGAGGACGAGGCGTTCTGCCGCGAGAAGCTCGGCTGGGACGGCGCGCTGGGCAGCATCGACCGCAGCAAGCTCAACGTGGTCGGCAGCTCGCTGGCCGTGGGCCATCCCTTCGCCGCCACCGGCGCCCGCATCGTCGCCACCGCCGCCAAGCTGCTCAAGGAAAAGGGCAGCGGCCGCGTGCTGATCTCGGTCTGCACCGCCGGCGGCATGGGCGTCGCCGCCATCGTCGAGCGCTAAAAAACGGGGTCAGGTTCACTTATTCCACCGGGGCATTCGCCCCGGTGGAATAAGTGAACCTGACCCCGTTTTTTTCAGGGCGGTAGCAGGGGGATGCCGTGTTCGTTGCGGAGTTCGGCGACGGCCTGGTCGGCGATTTGTTCGCGCAGGCTGCGGCCCGAGAGCGACAGCAGGGCTTCGCCGCGGGCGGCGCGCAGGGCGTTGGCGTAGGCGAGCGTGGCGCGGGCGCTGTCGTTCTGCGCAGTCCAGGCGTGGCCCAGCAGTTCCCAGGCCTCCGGGCCCGCGCCCTGGGCCAGGGCCCTGTGCAGGAAGTCTTCGGCCTTGCCCCACAGCTTCTGCGCGATGCAAAGCCGGCCCAGCGTGACCAGCAGGCCGGGGCTGGCCGCATGCGCCGCCAGCCAGGCCTCGGCGCGCGCGAGGCGCTGCGGGTCGCGGCCGGCGGGCAGGCGGCCGTAGGTTTCCACCAGCGATTCATCCCACTGCGAATCCAGCGCATCGGCCAGGGCCTGTGCGCCGGTGTCCTCCAGCCCGAGCCCGGCCGACCGCAGCGCGAACGCGGCCACCACCGGCGCGGCGTGCTGCAGGCGCTGCGGCAGGGCATTCCAGCGCTGCAGCAGCAGGTCGGCTTGCGGCGCCTGCGACAGCGCGGCGGCGTTGAGCTCGAGTTCGAGCGCGGCCAGCGCCGCGGGCGACAGCGCCTGTTCGCGGCGCAGCGCGTTGAGCGGTGCCTGCGCCTCGTGCGCGCGGCCGGCGCCGGCCAGGGCCCGCGCCTGCAGCAGCAGCGCGGCCGGTGGCGCACTGGCGAAGGGCGCCAGCGCGGCCAGCACGTCTTCGTGGCGCGACTGCGCGGCCAGGCGCGTGGCCTGCTCCAGCGCCGCGGCCTGCGGGTCCTGCGCCAGCAGGGCGGCCTGGTGGCGGGCGGCGGCCTCGACATCGCCGCGGCCGTCGGCGGCGCGGCGCGCGCCGATCAGTGCCGGCGTGCGCAGCAGCGGTTCTTCGGCGGCCTTGAGCAGCAGCGATTCGGCGCGCTGCCAGCGGCCCTGGTGCAGGGCCTCGAGCCCGGTGGCCAGCCGGCTGCGCGCCAGCTGGCGCGCGTGCCGGCGCCAGGCCTGCACCGGCAACTTCAGCAGCCACACCAGCGCCCACAGCGCGAACCACAGCAGCGCCCAGCCGATCACGAAGTAGGCCAGCGTGGTGGTGTAGGTCAGCCCGCGGAAACGGACCACGACGTCGCCGAGGTCCTGCGAGAACCAGGTCCAGCCCAGCGCGCCCAGGGCGGCCAGCGCCAGCCACCAGAGCAGGCTGCGGTAGAGGTTCACGGCGCGCGGCCCCGGCGCAGGTCGCGCAGCTGCTGCAGGCCGGCGCCCGACATCGGCAGTTCGGGGGTCAGGTCCAGCGCACCCATCGCGGCCAGCCGTTCGCGGCGTTCGCGCAGGGCGGCATCCTCGGCGTAGAGGCGCTGCAGCCACTGGTCGATGCGCACCAGCGCGGCGCGGAAGCCGGCTTCGTCGCGGCGGTCGAGCGCGATGCGCGCCAGCGCCAGCTCCAGCCCCAGCGCGGCTTCGCCGGTGGCGCGGTCGGCCGGGGAAATCAGGTCCTGGGCGCTGCTCGGGCGCACCTGCACGATCGCGTCGAGCAGGCGCTGCCAGCCCGAACCGGTGCCGGTGGCCGGCGGCGCACCGGGCGCGCGGCTGGCCAGGCGCGGCAGGCTGGCCTGCAGCGCATCGAGCTCGCCGGCGGCGACGCTGCGCGGATCGGCGGGCAGGGCGCGCAGCGCGGCCAGCTCCTGGCCCAAGGTCTGGCGCAGGTTGATGTACTGCGGGTCGGTGAGCGGCTCGAGCGTTTCGCGCGCCATCGCGGTGGCGCGGATCGCACCCGGCAGGTCACCGGCCACGTCCAGCCTGGCCTGCGCCAGGCCCAGCAGCAGCTCGGCCTCGTCCAGGCGCAGCGCTTCGCGGCCCTCGCTGGCCTGGGCCGAGAGTTCGCGCAGGCTGTCCTCGAGGATCGCGGCGCGCTGGCCCACGCCCAGCACCTCGTCGCGCAGCAGGCCGGTGCGGGCGGTGGTGTCGGTGAGGCGCTGGTCCAGGCGCTGCTGGGTGCGGCGCAGGGTGATGACGGCCTGTTCGGCGTCGAGCAGGCGGGCGTCGAGCGCCTCGGGGCTGAGGTCGGGACCCTCGACCGGCGCCGTGCGCAGCGTGCGCCAGGCATACCACCCGCCCGCGGCCAGGGCGGCCACGACGAGCAAAAGCAGCAGCCAGCCCAGCGCGCCGAAGGAGCGGCGGGCGGCGGGGGATTCGGGGCGGGGTTCGAGCACGGTGTCCACTGCCGGGGGATAACGCGAAAACAAGCGCAATCCTACCGGAAGCGTCCGCCCGCGACATCGGCCGCCAGCGCGGCGAGCAGGGCATTCGGGGCCGCGCCGTCGGCGACCACGATGGCGGCGAACGCCTCTTCGGCCAGGCGCGCGGCCAGGCGCGGGCTGCTGGCCACCACCGGCCGGCGCCGCAGGGTTTGCCGCATCGGTTCGCCCAGCCGCCACCACAGCGCATCGAAGGCTTCGGCGCTGCTGACCAGCAGCGCGGAGGACTCCGGCAGCGCGCCCAACAGGGCCAGGCGCGCGGGGCGCGGCACCAGCGGCTCGCGCCGGTAGACCTCGGCCAGGTGCACGCGCGCGCCGCGGTGGGCCAGGGTCTCGGCGATCAGCCCGCGGCCGCCGGGCGCGGTGACCAGGCCCACCGACCGGCCGCGCAGCGACTGCAGTTCCGGCAGCGCCAGCAGCCCTTCCGAATCCCCGCGGTCCGCCGGCATCCGGACCGACGCGATGCCGGACTGGCGCAGCGCGGTGGCGGTGCCGCTGCCCACCGCCAGCCAGGCCTGGCCCGGCTGTGCGGCCAGCGGCCGCTGCGCCCGCGCAAAGCGCACGGCCGCGGGGCTGGTGAACACCACGACCGGGCAGGCCAGCGCGGCGTCGAGCGCCACGCCTGCATCCAGGGACACGAGTCGCAGCGTAGAGACGGGCAGCACCCGCGCGCCCAACGCGGCCGCGGCGCGCCGCACCGGGCCGTGCGCGCCCGAGGGACGCAGCGAGATGACATACCATCCCGCCAACACCGGCGCTGGGTTTGCCTTGGCCATGGCCCAGCTTCGCACAGCCCCCGAGACGACGTCACCGCATGAAGACCCTCGAAGAACTCGACGCCTGCTACCGCGCCATGCCGCCCGTCGCGGCCATGGGCATCCAAAGCGCGGGCTGGGACGGCCAGCGCCTGCGGCTGCAGGCGCCGCTGGCCGCGAACATCAACGACAAGGGCACGGTGTTCGGCGGCAGCATGGCCTCGATCGCGACGCTGGCGGCCTGGGGCCTGCTGACGCTGAAGTTGGGCGAGGCCGGCATCAAGGCCGAGGTCTATGTCGCCGACAGCCAGCTCCGCTACCTCAAGCCGCTGGTCGCCGACCTCGGCGCCGAGGCCTGGCTGGACGAGGGCACCGACTGGGACGCCTTCCTGCGCAGTTACCGCGAGCGCGGCCGGGCCCGGGCCCAGCTGGCGGCGCGCGTCACCGGCCCGGAGGGCGAGACGGTGGCCGAATTCACCGGCCGGTTCGCGGCCTTGCGCGCGCTCTGAGCGCGGCCTTCCCGCGCTTCGGGCGGCCCTGCGCGGGCGCCCGGCGCCCGGCATCCCTTTGTGCATAATGGCGCCATGAACGCCCATCGCCTCTTCCGCCTCGCGCTGGCCCTCGGGCTGGTCTTCCTCGCCGCCTGCGCCAGCCAGGCCGTGCAGCGCAGCCCCCGCGACCAGACGCTCTACCACTACGTGAGCGCGATCCGCTGGAGCGACTTCGACGTGGCGATCAACTTCATCGACCCGGCCGTGCTCGAGGCCCGCCCGCTCACCGACCTCGAGAAGGAGCGCTACAAGCAGTTCCAGGTCTCGGGCTACGAGGTCAAGTCGGGTTCCGAACCCGCCCCCGACACCTACGAGCAGGTGGTTGAGATCCGGGTGGTCAACCGCAATACCCAGGTCGAGAAGGTCATCACCGACCGCCAGACCTGGCGCTGGGACGCCGAGGCCAAGCGCTGGTGGCTGATGACCGGCCTGCCCGACCTGGACGCCAGCCGCTGACCCGGCTTTGCCCCCGGCCGCGGCGGCGCCCATAATGCCGCCCCCGCCGTAGGAACCGCCCGCCCGCCATGGAACGCCTGCTCGAGTTCGCCCAGCAAAGCCCCCTGCTCTCGATCGCCTTCGTGGGCCTGACCCTGGCCCTGGTGGTCACCGAGGTCATGCGGCTGTTCCGCGGCTACAAGGGCGTCACCCCGGCCCAGCTCACCGAGCTGATCAACCGCGACGACGCCCTGGTGGTGGACCTGCGCGGCCTGGGCGAGTTCGAGAAGGGCCACATCATTGGTTCCAAGCACCAGCTGCCCAGCCAGGTCGACCCGGCCGGCAAGCTGCTGGCCAAGGCCAAGGAATCGCCGGTGGTGCTGGTCTGCGCCGCCGGCGTGACCGCCGCGGGCACCGCCGAGAAGCTGGTGAAGGCCGGCTTCAAGAAGGTCAGCGTGCTCGAGGGCGGCATCGGGGCCTGGACCAGTGCCGGCCTGCCGCTGGCCAAGGGCAAGGCCTGAGCCCCGCCCGGCGTGCGATAATCGCCGACCTTTCCATCGAGTTCATACCGGAGTTGCCGTAATGGCCGAGCAGAACAATGGCGCCGCCGGCGCCGACCAGGCGCAGTTCACCATCCAGAAGATCTACGTCAAGGACGTGTCCTTCGAGGTGCCGAACTCGCCGAACGTCTTCAACGAGCAGGGCCAGCCGAACCTCGAGCTGAACCTCAACCAGAAGGTCGCCCGCATCGCCGAAGGCCTGTTCGAAGTGGCCCTGGGCATCACCCTGACCTGCAAGGTCGAGGACAAGACCATCTACCTGGCCGAAGTCGAGCAGGCCGGCCTGTTCGGCCTCACCGGTTTCGACGAGCGCACCCTGGACATGATGCTGGGCACCTACTGCCCGAACGTGCTGTTCCCGTACGTGCGCCAGACCATCAGCGAGCTGGTGGTGCAGGGCGGCTTCCCGCCGTTCTACCTGCAGCCGATCAACTTCGAGGGCCTGTACGCCGAAGGCCTGCGCCGTCGCGCCGAGCAGGCGCAGGCCCAGGCCGCGCAGTTCCCCGAGGGCGGCAACGCCTGATCCCGGCGCGGCGCCCATGAGCACCGCCAAGCCGGCCATCGCCGTCCTCGGGACCGGGTCCTGGGGCACGGCGCTGGCGTCGCTGATCGCACGCAACGGCCACCCGACCGTGATCTGGGGCCGCGACGCGGCCCAGGTCGCGTCGATCAACGGCCAGCACGAGAACACCCGCTACCTGCCCGGCATCCCGCTGCCCGAATCCCTGGTCGCCACCGGCGACCTGGGCCAGGCCGTGGCGGGCGCCGACCTGGTGCTGGTGGTCACGCCCAGCCACGCCTTCACCGAAACCCTGCGCGCGCTGGCGCCGCATCGCCGCGCGCACGCGGGCGTGGCCTGGGCCACCAAGGGCTTCGAGCCCGGCTCGGGCCGCTTCCTGCATGAAGTCGCCGGCGACGTGCTGGGCGCGGGCGTGCCGCTGGCCGTGGTCACCGGCCCGTCCTTCGCCAGGGAAGTGGCGCAGGGCCTGCCCACCGCCGTCACCGTGCATTCGGACGACGAGGACTTCACCCGCCAGGTGGCCGAGGCGCTGCACGGCCCCACCTTCCGCGCCTACACCGGCACCGACATGCTCGGCGCCGAGCTGGGCGGCGCGATGAAGAACGTGCTGGCGGTGGCCACCGGCATCGCCGACGGCATGCAGCTGGGCCTGAACGCGCGCGCCGGCCTGATCACGCGCGGTTTGAATGAAATGCTGCGCCTGAACGTGGCCCTGGGCGGTCGCGCCGAAACCCTGATGGGCCTGGCCGGCCTGGGCGACCTGGTGCTCACCAGCACCGGCGACCTCTCGCGCAACCGCCGCCTGGGCCTGGCCCTGGGCCGCGGCCAGTCGATCGCCGAGGCGGTGGCCGCGATCGGCCAGGTGGTCGAGTCGGTGCAGACCGCCGACGAGGTGATGCGCCTCGCCGGACGCCACGGCATCGAGCTGCCGATCTCGCACCTGGTGCAGCGCGTGCTGCACGACGAGATCACGCCGATCGAGGGCCTGCAGATGCTGCTGTCGCGCGAGCAGAAGCCCGAATACCCCGAAGGCCTGTTCGAGTAGGCCGCGGTGGTCGTCCTGGTCGGCGCGCTGCTGTTGGCGGCGTTCGTGCTCACCGCCACCCTGCTGCACCTGCTGGCCGAATTCGCCGGCCTGCGCGGCGAGGTGCCGACGCCGGTCTGGCGCCACGCCCCTGCCCTGCTCCGCGCCGCCCACGGCGCCGCGCGCGACGTGTCGCTGGACGCCCCCGTGCGAACCGCGGCCGGTGGCGCCGTGCTCTGCGCGTGGCTGCTGCTGGCGGTCTTCCTGGCCTTCGTCCTCGTCGCCGCGCGAACCCTTGCCTGAACCCCGTGGGAGGGACTTCAGTCCCGATGCCTTTCGCCGAAGGCATCGGGACTGAAGTCCCTCCCACGGGAGGAAAAAAAGCCCGGCTTGCGCCGGGCTTTTTCCGTCTTGCGGAGACGACTTGGATCAGAAGCTGGCGCGCAGGCCGACCAGGTAGGTCTCGCCGCCTTCGCCGAAGGTTGCTTCGCCGACCAGGCCCCAGGTCTGGGTGAACTTGTACTGGGCGCCGATGGTGCCGGTGAAGTCGCCGTCGGCGTTGTCGCCGTCGTTGTAGTTGGCCTTGATCAGGCCCTCGAAGTTCTCGGTGAACGAACCGCGCAGGCCGACCGAGGCGCGGTAGCCGTCTTCGCTGCCGAAGCCGTCGACGTCGATGTCGTTCCAGGCGATCTCGGAGATCAGGTCCAGGTTGTCCGACAGGCCGTGGGCGTAGCCCAGGCCCAGCTCGGTGCTGTCCACGTCGACGTTGACGTCGTCGATCTCGACCTGGTTCCAGCCGCCGAAGCCGTAGAAGCCCGACTCACCGAACTCGAACGAACCGCGCACGCCGAAACCGTCGGCCTCGGCACCGCCGTCGGCGTCGACGAAGTTGTAGTTGCCTTCGACGTAGGTGTAGCTCAGCTTGTCGTCGGCCTGGGCCGAGAACGGGATGGCGGCAGCGAGGGCCAGGGCAAAGAGGGAACGCTTCATGGGATGGATCCTTTTTTTGTGGGGGCGCCCGCCGCACCGGAATGCGTCGGGCTGGGCGGAGTATGCGAATCGCAAAGTAACGGAACATTAACGACGCGCCGTTTTCGCCCTTGCCCTGCCATCAGTCATGCCGTGGAGGAGCCCTCGTATTCATGTTGGCGCCAGGCTTCGAACACCGCGACCGCCACGGCATTGGAGAGGTTCAGGCTGCGCTGGCCCGCGCGCATCGGCAAACGCAGGCGCTGCGCGGGCGGGATCGCCTCGACCACGCGCGCCGGAAGCCCGCGCGTTTCCGGCCCGAACAACAGTGCGTCCCCTTGTTGGTAACGGACGGAATCGAAGCGGATGCTGGAACGCGCGCTGAACGAAAACACGCGCGGATGGCCCAGGGCCTCGAGGCATGCCGCCAGCGAGGCATGCCGCCGCACGCTGGCGAACTCGTGGTAGTCGAGCCCGGCGCGCCGAAGCTTCGCGTCCTCGAAGTCGAAGCCCAGCGGCTCGACCAGGTGCAGCGCCGCGCCGGTGTTCGCGCAAAGGCGGATGACGTTGCCGGTGTTGGGCGGGATCTCGGGTTCGTACAGGATGACGTTGATCATCCCGGCATTATCGCCGCGGCTCAGCCCGCGCAGCGCAGCCTGCGGCCCAGGCCGCCGAGGTCGCCGGGCATGCGCGCCAGGCCCAGTGCGCCGACCGGTTCGACCTGGTCGCAGCCGGACCCGCCCGCCGCGGGCGCCAGCACCAGCGCCGGCACCGTGCGCGGCGGCGTGAACGCCGCGACCGCCACGGCGAGCAGGGGCAGGGCAAACAGGCTGCGGCGGAGCGGCGTGGCGAGGCGCATGGTCGGGGTCCGGGGCGGATTGCCAACAGCACAGCAGGTTCCGTGCCAAGGCGACGGCCCTTTCAAACCAAGGACTTGCACGTGTCCGGCGGGTGTCCGCCGGTGTCCGCGATCAGGCGCGGACGCGGCAGGCGGACAGCGGCTGGCCGGCGAAGTCCTGCCACTGCGCCTCGGTGGCCGCCTTGGCCGGGGTCGGGAATTCGATGCGCGCGACCAGCTGCGATTCGCCGTCGTCGTCGCGCAGGTTGCTCAGGCCCTCGAAGAACAGCAGCCGGCGGCTGTCGCGCCCGTAGGCCACGTCGATGTGCGGCGCCAGCCAGCCCAGCAGGCCGCCCAGCCGCAGGCGGAAGGTTTCGGCCGGCTCGCCGCCGAACTGCGCGCTGCCCTGGCGGTTGACCTTGAAGCCCAGCGACTCCAGCCGCGACGGCACCGCGAAACGCAGCGGCACCGATTCGCCCTTCACCAGCGGCGTCCAGTTGTCGCGGATGAACTCGTCGAAGCCGGCGTCGGCCACCAGCCGCGCGTCGTCCTCGAGCGGCGCGCTGCGCTCGGCCGCGCCGGCGCCTTCGCGCACCCACACCGACTCGACGCCGGTGCGGCGGCGCAGGCCCTCGCGGTAGCCGATGCGCGCATCCTCGAACACGAACTCGGGCGCCACCGCCGAGCCGCGGTAATCCACCCGCTTGCGCGCGAACGGCGTGCCGTCGCCGCAGCGGTAGAGCACCAGCCGCTCGGTGGGTTCGCCGTCCTGGCGCCGCACGAGGTGCTGCTCGAGGTAGAGCAGGCGGTCGCTGTCGGGCTCGCGCGCCACGCCTTCCTCGAAGGTGAGCGAAGCGAGCGCCGGCAGCGGCGCGAACAGGCAGGCCAGCACCAGCAGTCGCTTCACCATGGCAGCGTTTCTCCATTCCGATCCAGGAAAACACCGGCCGGCAGGCCCGGGACCGCGTCCACCAGCGTCAGCAGGCTGCGCACCGATTCCTCGGCGGAAAGCTCGGCGCCGTCGCCGCCCATCGCCGTGCGCACCCAGCCGGGGCTGGCGGTGATCACGCCGATGCCCATCGGGTTCATCGCGTGCGCCATCAGCACGCCGGCCATGTTCAGCGCCGCCTTGCTGATGTTGTAGCTGGGCGTGCCGAAGGTCGCGGTGGACGCGATCGAGCCCAGCTTCGAACCCAGGTTGAGCACGCGCGGCCGCGTGCCGCGCGCAAGCAGCGGCGCCAGCGCCTGCGCCAGCAGCATCGGGCCGGTGACGTTGGTGGCGAAGGTGCGCTCGAACACCTCCGCGCGCAGCGCGCCGAAGCGTTCGCCGCGCTCGAGCACGCCGGCGTTGTTCACCAGCAGCTCGAGCCCGTCGTGCATGCCGGCCAGCGCCTGCACGAAGGCGTGCCGGCTGGCCTCGTCGTCCACCGACAGCGCCAGCACCTGCAGCTGCCCCGGATGCGCCTTCGCCAGCGTGGCCAGCGCTTCGGCCGTGGCCGGGCGACGGCAGGTGGCGACCACGCGCGCGCCGCGCGCCAGCAGCTGGCGCGTGAACTCCAGGCCCAGGCCGCGGCTGGCGCCGGTCACGACCGCGCGTTGTGAAGGGGATGTCGTCATCGTGGAACCACTATGACCCTCGGCCTAGTGTAAGCACCGTCAAGGCAGGCTAGCATCCGAGTCCCCCGGCATGTGCCGGAAGTCAGCACACAAGGTAGCCCATGACCTCGATCCGCCGTCCGCGCGCCAGCGCGCTTGCCCTTGCCGTCGGCCTTGCCGTCGCCAGCCTCTCGCCGCTTTATTCCCCGGACGCCGTGGCCAAGGAACAGGCGCAGCCTGCGCTGGTCGCCGACATCCCGTTCGAGCAGTTCACCCTGCCCAACGGCCTGCGCGTGGTGGTGCACACCGACCGCAAGGCGCCGATCGTGGCGGTGAACCTCTGGTACCACGTGGGCAGCAAGAACGAGACGCCGGGCCGCACCGGCTTCGCGCACCTGTTCGAGCACCTGATGTTCCAGGGCAGCGAGAACTACAAGGGCGAGTTCTTCGAGCCGTTCGAGCTGGTCGGCGCCACCGACCAGAACGGCACCACCAACTCCGACCGCACCAACTACTTCCAGAACGTGCCCACCACCGCGCTCGACATGGCGCTGTGGATGGAGTCCGACCGCATGGGCCACCTGCTGGGCGCGATCGACCAGAAGACCCTCGACGAGCAGCGCGGCGTGGTGCAGAACGAGAAGCGCCAGCGCGAAGACCAGCCCTACGGCCAGGTCTGGAGCCTGCTGGGCCAGGCGATGTATCCGGAAAACCATCCGTACCGGCACAGCGTGATCGGCTCGATGGCCGACCTCAACGCCGCCACGCTGGATGATGTGAAGACCTGGTTCCGCGCCTGGTACGGCCCGAACAACGCCGTGCTGGTGCTGGCCGGCGACATCGACGTGGCCACCGCCAAGGAGAAGGTGACCCGCTACTTCGGCGACCTCCCGGCCGGCCCGACCATGGCGCAGCCGCCGGTCGACATCGCCGCGCGCAAGGACAGCACCCGCCACACGATGACCGACCGCGTGCCGCAGGAGCGCCTGTACCGCACGTGGAACACGCCGCAGTTCGGCACCAAGGACGCGCAGGAGCTGTCGCTGCTCGCGCAGGTGCTGGCCGGCGCGCGCAGTTCGCGCCTCGACAAGCGCCTGGTGTTCGAGGAGAAGCTCGCCGACGGCGTCGGCGCCTTCTCGTGGGGCAGCCAGCTCGGCGGCCTGTTCATGCTGCAGGTCGAGATCAAGCAGGGCGTCGATGCCGCCAAGGTCGAAGCCATCGTCGATGAGGAGATCCGGCGACTGCTGGCCGAGGGCCCGACGCAGGCCGAACTCGACCAGGCGCGCACGGTCTTCAAGGCCGGCTTCATCCGCGGCATCGAGCGCATCGGCGGCTTCGGCGGCAAGGCCGACGCCCTGGCCGAGTGCGCCGTGTTCGCCGGCGACCCGGGCTGCTTCCGCGACAGCCTGCGCACGCTCGAGACCGCGACCGCGAACGACCTGCTCACCACCGGCCGCCGCTGGCTGTCGAAGGGCGACCACACCATCGTCGTTACCCCGGGCGAGCGCGTGTCCACCGTGGAGGAGCCCAGCGTGACCCCGCCGGCCGCCACCGCCGTGCCCGCCGCCGACCCGAAGTACACGACCGTCGAGACCGGCGTCGACCGCAGCCAGGGCGTGCCGGTCACCGAAACCTTCCCCGCCCTCGCCTTCCCGGCCCTGCAGCGCGCCGAGCTCGGCAATGGCATGAAGGTGATCCTGGTCGAGCGGCCGGGCCTGCCGGTGGTGCAGATGAACCTGCTGCTCGACGGTGGCTACAAGGCCGACCTGGGCGGCAAGCTGGGCACGTCCAGCTTCACCATGGGCATGCTCGACGAGGGCGCCGGCCAGTACGACGCGCTCACCTTCGGCGACCGCGCCGAGTCGCTAGGCGCCAACCTCGGTTCGTCCGCCAACCTCGACGGCGGCAGCGCCTACCTGTCGGCGCTGAAGGAGAACCTGGACGATTCCGTCGGCCTGTTCGCCACCATGCTGCGCGAGCCGCGCTTCGACCAGAAGGAGATCGAGCGCGTCCGCCAGAGCTGGATCGCCGGCATCAAGCAGGAGAAGGCCCGTCCGAACGCCGCCGCGCTGCGCTTGCTGCCGCCGCTGATGTACGGCGAGAACCACCCGTACGCGATCCCGTTCAGCGGCTCGGGCACCGAGGACTCCATCGCCTCGCTGACCCGTGACGACCTCGTCGCCTACCACAAGCGCTGGGTGCGTCCGGAAGGCGCGACGCTGGTCGTGGTCGGCGACACCACGCTGGCCGAGATCACCCCGGTGCTCGAGAAGCACCTGGGCAGCTGGAAGGGCCAGGGCCCGGTCCCGGCACCCGCCGATATCCCCGCGGTGGCGCTGCCGGCCAAACCGCGCGTGTTCCTGGTCGACCAGCCGGGCGCCATCCAGGCCAACGTCTACGTCGGCCAGTTGGTCCCGTCGACCCGCGACGACCAGGCCACCGAGCTTGAGATCGCCAACGCCGTGCTCGGCGGTGAGTTCAGCTCGCGCCTGAACATGAACCTGCGCGAGGACAAGGGCTGGGCCTACGGTTCCTACAGCTTCGTGCAGGCCGCGCTGGGCCAGCGCCCGTGGCTCGCCTTCGCCGCGGTGCAGATCGACAAGACCGCCGAGTCGATCACCGAGCTCAAGCGCGAGATCACCGAGTACGCCACCGGCCAGGTGCCGGCGACGCCGGCCGAGGTGGCCAAGATCCAGGCCGCCGAGATCCGCAGCCTGCCGGGTTCGTACGAGACCGCCAACGCCGTGCTCGGCGCCATCGGCGGCATCGTCCGCTACCAGCGCCCGGACGACTACGTGGTCCGCCGCCGCGCCGAGGTCGAGGGCCTGACCCCGGCCGTGGTGCAGCAGGCCGCCAGGACCCTCCAGCCCGAGTCCCTGACCTGGGTCATCGTGGGCGACCTGTCCAAGATCGAGGCGGGCGTGCGCGCGCTCAACCTCGGCGAGGTGCAGGTGGTGGATGCCGACGGCAAGCCGGTGCCGGCCGCGAAGTAAGTCGCTCAGGCTCATTGCCGGTTCAGCACGGGCGGGGCGACAATCCCGCCCGTGCTCTTTTGGAGATTCGACGTGCGCAAGCTTGCCCTGGTCCTGTTGCTGATCCCCCTCGCCTCCGCCTGCACCTGGGTGAAGATGGCGCCCGGTGCCAAGGAGGTCCGCGTGGCCCGCGCCGACCAGGACCTGTCCGCCTGCACCCGGCGGGGCGAGGTCTCGGTGTCGGTGAAGGACCGGCTGGGACCCTACGACCGCAACGACCTCAAGGTCCGCGACGAGCTCGAGACCCTGGCCCGCAACGAGGCCCCCAGCCTCGGGGCCGATACCGTGCAGCCCAAGACCCAGCCGGTGGACGGCGAGCAGCGCTTCCTGGCCTTCACCTGCGGCGCCGCCAGCCTTGGCACCCGCGCTCCGGCGGCCCGTCCGGCGGCCGAGGGCGAGGCCGAGACCTACCCGATCGCCGACTGAGGCGCGGGTCCCGGTTCTTCACGCCGCGGGGCCGCGGAAGTTGAGAGAACGCCTGTAAACGGGTAACTTTGACGGGTTTCCCCCAAGGCGACCCCTGCCCATGCTGTTCCAGCACGTTTCCATCGCCGGCCTCGCCCACATCGATGCCCCGCATCGGCTGAGCTCCGCCGACCTCAATGCCAAGCTCCAGCCCACCATGGACCGGCTGGGCATCAAGACCGACGTGCTGCAGGACATCGCCGGCATCTTCGCCCGCCGCCTGTGGGACGACGAGACCCAGGCCTCCGACGCCGCCACCCTGGCCGCCGAGAAGGCCCTGGCCGACGCCGGCGTGCCGCGCGAGAAGATCGGCCTGCTGGTCAACACCTCGGTCAGCCGCGACTTCCTCGAGCCGTCCACCGCGTCCATCGTCTCGGGCAACCTGGGCCTGGGCGAGAGCTGCCAGAACTTCGACGTGGCCAACGCCTGCCTCGCCTTCCTCAACGGCATGGACATCGCCAGCCGCATGATCGAGCGCGGCGAGATCGAATACGCCCTGGTCGTCGACGGCGAAACCGCCAACCTGGCCTACAAGAAGACCATCGAGCGCCTGAGCGCGCCCGACGTCACCGAAGAGCAGTTCCGCAACGAACTGGCCACGCTGACCCTGGGCTGCGGCGCCGCCGCCATGGTGCTCTCGCGCGCCGAGCTCACCCCCGACGCGCCGAAGTACCGCGGCGGCGTCACCAAGGCCGCCACGCAGTGGAACACCCTGTGCCGCGGCAACCTCGACCGCATGGTCACCGACACCCGCATGCTGCTGATCGAAGGCCTGAAGCTGGCCACCGCCACCTTCGGCGCCGCGCGCCAGGCGCTGGGCTGGGTGGTGGACGAGCTCGACGAGTTCGTCATCCACCAGGTGTCGCAGGTGCACACCCAGGCCTTCATCAAGGCCTTCGGCATCGACCCGAAGAAGGTACTCACCATCTTCAACGAGCACGGCAACATCGGCCCGGCCTCGGTGCCCATCGTGCTGAGCAAGCTGCGCGAGATGGGCCGCCTGAAGAAAGGCGACCGCGTCGCCCTGCTCGGCATCGGCTCCGGCCTGAACTGCTCCATGGCCGAAGTCGTCTGGTAACCCCCGCTTCGCCCCCTCTTCCTCCGGGAGAGGGCGGGGAGAGGGCAGCGACCTCGCCGCGAAAGCCCGCCCCCCCCCGGCGGGCTTTGTCTTTTCATCGCCTCGATGCATGACCGTCGCCGGCGCGGGGAGCAGCGTGGTTTACACTCTGCGGCACCCACGCATTCCGGCATCCGAATGAACGCGCCCCGCCCGCAGGAAAACGCGCGACTCCACTGGGGATTCCCTGCTTTCGCCGCAGCCGTGATCGCGGCCAACGCGGTGCTGGTGCAATGGCACCCGCAGCTGGCCGGCGCGCCGGCGCCCGAGTGGCCGGTGATGTTCGACCTGCTGCTGTTCCTGCCGCTGGTTTGCCTGGCGCTGAACTGGCGCAAGGGCTGGCGAACGGCGGCGCTGAAGGCCGCGGCGGTCGCCGGGCTGGGCGCGCTGGCCGGCAGCCTGATGCTGCCGGCCGACAGCAAGCAGCTCTGGCATGTCGTCGACGAGCTGCGCTTCGTGGTGATCGCGGGGGTGCTGCTGGTGCAGGCCGGCGTGCTCGTGATGCTGCTGCGCACGGCGTTCCGTGCGCGCCACGGCCAGAACCTGGAGCTGGCGTTGGCCCGCGCGATCGGGGAGCGGTTCGGCGACGGCGGGTTCGCGCGGATGCTCCAGCTCGAAGGGCGGCTCTGGCTGTACGCGCTGGCGCGACGCCCGGTGCGCCACGCGTTCCCTGGGCACCGGCATTTCAGCGTCGGCAAGCAGGGCATGAATGCCTCGAACCAGTTCGCCTTCCTGGTGCTGGTGGGCGTCGAGCTGCCCATCGCCCATTTCCTGATCATGCTGTTCGATCCGTTCGTGGCCGCGGTCGTCACCGCGCTGTCTGCGTACGGGTTCCTGTTCCTGTTGGCCGAGTACCGGGCCACCCGGCTTCGGCCCGTCAGCGTCACCGGGCGCGGGCTGCAGCTGCGCCACGGCGTGGCCACCGACCTGTGGCTCGACTGGGGCGTCATCGCCGCCGCGGAGCCCACCCGCGGCCCGGTGCGGCGCGCGCGCGGCGAGCTGCGGCTGATCGGCATGGGCGAGGCCAACGTGAGGATCGACCTCGTCCCGGGCACGACGCTGCCGGGCCTGTTCGGCCCGCGGGCCATCGAGAGGATCCACCTCGGCGTGGACGATGCCGACGGACTGATCCACGAGATCCGCGCGCGCCTGTCGCACCCCGCCCGCGGCCCCGCCGCGCTTCCCGGAAGCCCGGCCTGACCCGATGCCAGCCGGCCATCGCCTGGTTCCTTTCCTCGCGGTCTTTTCGTTGGCGACGCTTTGGTCGGCCGCGTGCCCCGCGGCGCCGACCCAACGCGAGCGCGCCATCGCGATCACCGCGGAGCTGCACGCCACCGGCCAACGCTACGAAGGCCTGCACGTCACGCTGTGGGTGGCCGACGAGGCGCTGGACGAGCCGGTCGCCCGCGGGTTCCTCGACCAGCTCGACCGCGGCGTCGAAGTGATCCGCGCCGAACTGGGCAGCGCCGTCGACGAGCCGCAGTCACCCCGGCGGCCCGAGGTGTATCTCAGCCCGCGGGTCGGGGTCTCGCACGTGCGCGGCGACATCCCGACCATGGTCTACCTGCCGCCGAAGCGCGTGCTCAACGGCACCGCGCCCTACCTGCACGAACTGGTGCACGCCGTGGCCAGCTGGTCCTGGCGGCATTCCGAGTGGCTGGGTGAAGGCCTGGCCAACCACGTGGCGCAGGCGGTCGAAGCGCGCAGCGGCGGCTACCACCATTCCGTGGTGCTGCCCGACGGCCTGGCCGGGCTGGACGCGCACCTGGCCTCCGACGAAGGCCGCGCCATGCTGCCGCTGGTCGGACCGCGCGGCCGGCGCTCGAACTACCCGCCCGAACTGGCGCCCTTGTTCCGCACGATGATGGCGGACCGGCCCCGCTACGCGCCGCCCTTCTACGCGCTGTCCTGGTCGTACGTGGACTACCTGGTGGCGCGCATCGGCATCGACGGCCTGCACGCCGCGGCCACCGCGCCCGACGGCGCCGACCTCGGGGCCATGAAGCCGGCGTGGTGGGCGCAGGTGGCGTCGGGGCGCTGAGGCGCGCCTACCGTCCGCATCACCGCGGCGGCGCGTGCGCTTCGAAGAAGGCCCACATCACCGCCGTCGCATCCACCGACCGGCTGCCGTGGCTGCGCGCATGCCCCGGCCAGTCGTGCTCGCCGCGGCGGAAGCTGTAAAGCTCCACCGGTGCCGCGGCGTCGCAGGTCCAGCGATGCCGGCGCACGCCTTCGTCGCGCTGCCTCGGGCCGTCCAGCGCTTCGACGGTGGCGACGGGACGGCAGCCTTCGCGCGCGGCCCAGGCCTGGCCCAGCGCCGGGATGTCGAGCGTGCGCTGGCCGTCCTTGTACGGCAGCGATGAATCGCGTTCGCCATGGAACAGGATGACCGGCGGCTTGTCGCCCAGGCCGCAGCCATCCGGCGCGGCGCCGGCCACGAAGCCGGCGGCGACCACGCGCGTGGGTTCCTGGCAGGCGAAGCGCCAGCTCATCTGCGCGCCGCCGGAATAACCGTTCACGAACACGCGCGCGGGATCGACCAGGCCTTCGGCCGTCAATGCGTCGATCAAGGTGCGCAGGAAATCCACGTCGGGACTGTGCGGGCCGAAGATCCGCCAGCGCTCGCCGCGCGAGAGCGGGTAGGCCACGACCGCACCGTGCGCCGTGGCCACGGCATTCCAGCCCGACATCGCTTCGATCTGCTGCGCCGTCTGGCCGTGGCCGTGCAGCGTGATCAACAGCGGCGCGCGCTGCACGCCGTCGGGCGCGAACAGATTGAAGTGGCGTTCCTGGCCCGCGACGGCGAGCGTGCGTGGCGAGGCGGTGTTCCCGGCGCAGGCCAGGGGCGCGATGGCCAGCGCGGGCAAGCCCGCGAGCAGCAGCCGCAGGGCACCGGCGCGGGACAGCAGGCGGCGTGTCATGGCAAAGCGGCCCCGTCCAGGGAGACGGGGCCAGCTTAGCCCGAACGTTCTCCGTCGGTCAGGCCACCTTGAGGCGCGCGATCGCCGGCGCCGCCGCCAGCTCGCCGAACAGGTCCTTCGGGTCGCGCAGCGCCGGGATCAGGTTCGCTTCGTGGCCCAGGCCCAGCTCCGTCGCGCAGTCGCGCACCAGGCGCAGGGCGGAGTAGTCCTCGAGCGCAAAGCCGACGGAGTCGAACAGCGTCACTTCGACGGCGGTGCGGCGGCCAGCGGCCTTCAGCGCCAGCACTTCCCACAGCTCGGTGGCGGGGAAGTCGGCGGGCATCTGCTGCAGCTCGCCCTCGATGCGCGACTGCGGGTCGAACTCGACGAACACCGAAGACATCGCCACGACCTCGCGCGCCAGCTCGGTCTTGCCCGGGCAGTCGCCGCCCACGCCGTTGATGTGCATGCCGGGCTCGATCATGTCGGGCGTGAGAATGTCGGCATTGGTCTTGTCGGCGGTGACCGTGGTGACGATGTCGGCGCCGCGCACGGCCTGGGCCACGCTGGCGCTGCGCACCACCCGCAGGGCAGGTGCGGCGGCGGCCAGGTTGCGCACCAGCTTGTCGGTGGCGGCCGGGTCGGTGTCGAACACGCGCACTTCCTCGATGCCCATCAGGTGGTGGAAGGCCAGCGCCTGGAACTCGCTCTGGGCGCCGTTGCCGATCAGCGCCATGGTCCTGGAGTCCGCGCGCGCCAGCCGCTTCGCGGCCATCACCGAGGTGGCGGCGGTGCGCAGCGCGGTGGTGAGGGTCAGCTCGCTGACCAGCGAGGGCATGCCGGTGTCCATGTCGGCCAGCACGCCGAAGGCGACCACGGTGGACAGGCCCAGCTTGGTATTGCCCGGGTGGCCGTTGACGTACTTGAAGCTGTATTCCTTCGCGTCGGCCACCGGCATCAGCTCGATCACGCCCAGCGGCGAGTGCGCGGCACTGCGCGGGCTCTTGTCGAACTCCGGCCAGCGGCGGAAGTCGGCCTCCAGGTAGTCCACCAGGCGGCCGAGCAGGGTCGGCAGGCCGTAGGCGGCGACGATGCGGGTCAGGTCCTGGGTGGTGAGCTGGGTCATGGCCATCGGGGGTCTCCGGGTGCGCGATGCGATGGCGCCATTGTCCGGACCGGCGCGCCAGGGCGAAATGGCAGGAATGCCACGTTTTCGACAGAAACCTGCTAAAACGCCAGTAGGAAATGCCGGAATGTCCAGATGGACGACCTCGACCAGCGCCTGATCGCCAAGCTCCGCCACGACGCCCGGGCCCCGGTGGCCGACCTGGCCAAGGCCCTGGGCGTCTCGCGTGGCACCGTCACCAACCGCATGGCCCGGCTGCAGCGCGACGGCGTGATCACCGGCTACACCCTGCGCCTGCGCCTGCGCCCCGACGCCACGCCCGACGAGATCCGCGCCTGGACCTCGCTGGCGGTGGAGGGAAACCAGCACCGCGTCATCCGCGCCCTGCTCGGCGAGCCCGGCGTCGCCGCCCTGCACGACACCAACGGCCGCTGGGACCTGCTGGTCGAACTCCGCGTGGGCAGCCTGGCCGAACTCTCCGCCACGCTCGAGCGCATCCGCGGCATCGAGGGCGTCAGCGCCAGCGAAACCAGCGTGCACCTGCGGACCCTGCGCGGCTAGGGCAAGCCAAGATCGGGGTCAGGTTCGGAACCTGACCCCGTCGTGGGCGACGCCGGGTGTACGCTGGACGGACGCCGCCAGGATCCGTTCGACGCCATGAGTCCGCCGAAACTTTTCGAACCGCTGCGCGTCGGCGCGCTGTCGCTCGCCAACCGCATCGTCATCGCGCCCATGTGCCAGTACTCGGCGGTGGATGGGAAGATGACGGACTGGCACACCATCCACCTCGGCCAGCTGGCGCTTTCCGGCGCCGGGCTGCTCACCATCGAGGCGACCGCCGTGCGGCCCGAAGGGCGGATCTCCTACGCCGACGTCGGGCTGTGGGATGACGCCACCGAAGCGGCGATGGCGACGGTGCTGCAGTCCGTTCGCCGATGGTCGTCGATGCCGATTGCGATCCAGCTGGCCCACGCGGGGCGAAAGGCGTCCACCGACCTGCCGTGGCACGGCGGCAGGCAGATCGCGCCCGATCACGCCCACGGCTGGCAGACCGTCGCGCCGTCCGCGTTGCCGTTCCACGACACCGACAACGCCCCCGTGGCGATGACGCCCGAGCAGATGGACGAGGTGCGCGACGCCTTCGCCGCCGCCGCTCGCCGCGCCGCGCGCCTGGGGCTCGACGCCGTGCAGATCCACGCCGCGCACGGCTACCTGCTGCACCAGTTCCTGTCGCCGCTGTCGAACCGGCGCGACGACGAGTACGGCGGTTCGCTGGGGAACCGCATGCGCTTCCCGCTGGAGGTCTTCGACGCGGTGCGTGCGGCGTTCCCGGCGGAAAAGCCGGTCAGCGTGCGGGTGTCCGCCACCGACTGGGTCGCCGGTGGCTGGTCGACCGAGGACACGGTGGCGTTCGCGAAGGCGCTTGAGGCGCGCGGCTGCAGCGCCATCCACGTCTCCACCGGCGGGCTGCATCCCGCGCAGCAGATCCCCGTCGGCCCCGGCTACCAGGTGCCGCACGCGCGCGCCGTGAAGCAGGCCGTGGCGATCCCCGTGGTCGCGGTCGGGATGATCACCGACTACGACCACGCCGAAGCCATCGTCGCCACCGGCGATGCCGACCTGGTCGCCATCGCCCGCGGCATCCTCTACGACCCGCGCTGGCCCTGGCACGCCGCGGCGCACCTCGGCGCCAGCGTCCACGCGCCGCCCCAGTACCTCCGCTCGCAGCCCCGCGAGTACCCGAACCTGTTCAAGCCCTGAGCAGGAGCGCGGGATCAGGTTCCGAACCTGACCCCGCCTTCGTCGCGGGCGATGCGGCCGTCGACCAGGGAGATGGTGCGGTCGCACTGGGCGGACAGGCGCGGATCGTGGGTCACCAGCAGCACGCCGCAGCCGAACTCGCGGTTGAACCTGCGGAACAGTTCGAACACCTCGGCGGCGGAATGGCTGTCGAGGTTTCCGGTCGGCTCGTCGGCCAGCAGCAGGGCCGGGCGGGTCACCAGGGCGCGGGCCACGGCCACGCGCTGCTGCTGGCCGCCGGAGAGCTGGTCGGGCTTGCGGTGTTCCAGGCCCGAGAGCCCGACCTCGGACAGCAGCGCGCGCCCGCGGTCCACCTGCTCGCGCGTGGGCTTGCCGGTGGCCACCATCAGCGGCATCAGCACGTTCTCCAGCGCGGTAAAGGCCTGGATCAAATGATGGAACTGGAACACGAAGCCGATGCTGCCGCCGCGCAGCGCGGTGCGGCCGGCGTCGTCCATGCCGCGCGTGGGCTTGCCCAGCAGGTAGAGCTCGCCGGCCGTGGGGCGGTCCAGCAGCCCGATCACGTTCAGCAGCGTGCTCTTGCCCGAGCCCGACGCGCCCACCAGCGCCGCGAAGTCGCGGCGCTGCAGCCGCAGGTCCAGCCCGTGCAGCACCTCCACCTCGGTCGGCTTGCCGATGTTGTAGCTCTTGCGCAGGCCCTCGAGCCGCAGCACTTCCTGGGCGGCGTCGTGCGTTTCAGACATGGCGGATCGCCTCCACCGGGTCCAGGCCCGAGGCGCGCCGCGCCGGGATCGCCGCCGACACGATGCCGGTCACCGTGGCCACCATCGCCGCCGCCACCAGCAGCCAAGGGCTGACCGGGATGTAGAACAGCTTCGGCCCGAAGGTGTTGAAGGCCCCGACCAGGCCGTAGCCCGCCAGCCCGCCGACCAGCGACCCCGCCAGCCCGAAGATCGCGCCCTGCATCAGGAACACCCGCAGCATCTGCGGCCGCGTCGTGCCCATCGCGCGCAGGATGCCGATCTCGCGCGTGCGCTGAACCACGCTCACGCTCAGCACGCTGGCGATGCCCAGCGCCACGCTCAGCGCCACGAACAGGCTGATCATCTGCGTGGAAAGGCTCTGCGAGCGCAGCGCGTTCATCAGCTGCGCGTTGGTTTCCATCCAGCTCTCCGACTTCAGCCCGGTCAGGCGCGCGATGCGCGCCGACACCTCGCGCGCGGCGAAGATGTCGGCCACGGTCACGTCGATCACCGTCGCCGCGCCGGGCAGGTCCAGCAGCGACTGCGCCTGCTTCATGTCCAGGTACACGTAGCGCGAATCGAGCTCGCGCACGCCCAGCTCGAAGATGCCGGCCACGTTCAGCACCGTCTCGCGGCCCTGGCCGCCGTCGAGGCGAAGCTTGTCGCCCACGCGGATGCCCAGGTCCGCGGCCAGCTGCCTGCCGATCACCGTGTCGCCGGCGCCGATGCGGAACACGCCGGCGATCACGTCGTCCTGGATCGGGATGATGCGCTGGTAGCGCGGCGCGTCGATGCCGATCAGCGCCACCGACTCCAGCGCCTCGCCGCGGCGCGCGAAGGCGGGGCCCGAGATCACCGGTGACACCGCGGTCACCTGCGGCAGGGTGTCGAGCACGTCGCGCACCTGCTGCCAGTTGTTGATCGAACGCAGGCGCTGGGCGCGCTTGTTCTCCAGCACCAGCTGCACCGCGCCGTCGGCGGGGGCCAGGATGCGGTTGGTTTCCTCGGTGGGCTGCACGCGGATGTGCGCCTGCGTGCCCAGCGTGCGCTCGATGATGTTGCCCTGCAGGCCGGTGATCAGCGCCGTCAGGAACACGATCACCGCGACGCCGGTGGCGATGCCGACCAGGATCAGCGTGCTTTGCGCCTTGCCCTCGCGCAGGAAGCGGGTGGCGATGGTCCATTCGATCCACATCGGCGTCAGTCGAGCTTGGCCGGCAGTTCGTTGCGGGTGGCGGCGCTGGCGTTGTCCGCGGGCAGCGCGGCGTCACGCACGCGCACGCGGTCGCCCTCGGACACCGGCGCCTTCGCATCGGCCAGCACGCGGTCACCGGCGGCGAGGCCTTCGGTGACTTCGGTCATCGCCAGGCCGCGCAGGCCCAGCGTCACCGTGCGCCGCGTGGCGCGGCCGTCCACCACCGCCCACACGTCGGCGCTGCCGTCGTCGGCCATCGCCAGGGCATCGTTGGGCACGACGATGGCGCGCTCGCGGCGGCCGGTCTCCACGTTCACCGACACGGTCATGTCCTGGCGCAGGAAATCAGGCGCAGGCGAGACGGTGAGCCGGATGTCCACCGACCCGCGCTGCGGGTCCACGCTGGGCGCGATGAAGCTGACGCGGGCCGGGAAGGGGCGTGAGGGGAAGGCGTCGGCCACGCACATCGCCGGCTGGTCCAGCGCCAGCACTTCGAGGTTCTTCTCGTCCAGCGGCAGCAGGATCTCGGTGTCGCCGGCGCGGGCGATCTCGAACAGCACCCTGCCGGGCTGCACCAGGTCGCCGGGCTCGGCGTGGCGGGTGAGCACGGTGCCGGCCACTTCGGCGCGGATCGTGGTCTTGGCCAGCTGGGCCCGGGCGGTCTCGAGCCGGGCCTGGGCGGCCGCTTCGGCAGGCTGGCCGGCGGCCAGCGCGGACGCGGCCAGCCGGGCCTGCTCGGCGGCGGAGCGGGCGGAGGTCTCGGCCTGGGTGGCTTGCTCCAGGGCTTCGCGGGCGATCAGCTGGCGCGCGAACAGGTCGCGGCGGCGTTCGGCCTCCCGGGCGGCCTGGGCCAGCCGGGCCTCGGCCTCGCGCAGCGCGGCCTGGGCCTGCGGGCGGGTGGCCTGCTGCAGTTGGGCGAGGGCGGCCTCGGCCTCGCGCGCGGCGGCCTCGAGGTCATCGGCGCGCAGCACCGCCAGCACGTCGCCGGGCTGCACCGCGTCGCCTTCCCTGACCCGCCGCTCGAGCACCACGCCGGTGACCGGGCTGCCCACCTGCGCCCGCGACACCGCGGCCACCCGGCCGGTGGCCACGACGGTTTGCACCAGCGGGCGGGCCGTCACCTCATAGCCGTCGAGCACCGGGCCGCGCAGGGACTGCAGGCCGGACCAGGCCAGGGCCAGGGCGACCACCACGAGCGCGGCGAGGACGAGGGGGCGCTTCATGCCAAGGCTCCGGGGGCGATTCGGCTTTCAGGATAACTTTTGCCCCGTGAGGCCGCGTGAGAAAGAACGGGGTCAGGTTCACTTACCTTGCGGGATCTTGGCTTTGGCAGGGCGCGCCCCGCGAGGTAAGTGAACCTGACCCCGTTCTTTCCTCGTAGAATCCGGGCCCATGGATATGACCAACCTCAGCGCCGAACAGGCCCGCGTCCTCGCCAAGGGTCCGTTCCCGGACTATCCCTTCGTCCCGAAGTCCTTCGTGCACCCGAACGGCCTCACCCAGTCCTACCTGGACGAGGGCGAGGGCGACCCGGTGCTGATGCTGCACGGCAACCCGTCCTGGTCGTATTACTGGCGCCACCTGGTGCTGGGCCTGCGCGACGGCTACCGCTGCATCGTGCCCGACCACATCGGCATGGGCCTGTCCGACAAGCCCGACGACAAGGCCTACGGCTACACCCTGCGCAGCCGCATCCAGGACCTGGACCGCCTGCTGGCCCACCTCGACCTGGGCGACGACCTGACCCTGGCCGTGCACGACTGGGGCGGCATGATCGGCTTCGGCTGGGCGCTCAAGCACGGCGCCCGCATCAAGCGCCTGATCATCCTCAATACCGCCTCCTTCCCGCTGCCCGCCAGCAAGCCGCTGCCCTGGCAGCTCAAGCTGGGCCGCGACTACAACCTGGGCGCGCTCGCGATCCGCGGCTTCAACGCCTTCGCCGCCGGCGCCACCCGCCAGGGCGTGGTGCGGCCGATGCCGGCCGACGTGCAGAAGGCCTACGAGGCGCCTTACGACAGCTGGAAGAACCGCATCTCCACCCTGCGCTTCGTGCAGGACATCCCGCTGGCGCCGGGCGACCGCGCCTGGGACCTGGTGGAAGAGGCCGGCAAGCGCCTCGCGTCCTACGCCGACCGCCCGGCCTACCTGGGCTGGGGCCTGCAGGACTTCGTGTTCGACCACCACTTCCTTAAGGGCTTCGAGGAGGCGCTGCCGCGCGCCGAGAAGCAGGTGTACGAGGACGCCGGCCACTACGTGCTCGAGGACAAGCACGAACTGCTGGTGCCGCGCCTGCGCGATTTCCTCGACCGCAACCTGCTGTGAGATGACGGCGGCCTGCAACATCGCCGCCGCGCTGCCGCGGCTGGCCGCCGAGGCGCCGGACCGCATCGCCATGCGCTGCCCGGGCTCGCGCGGGCCCGGCGGCTTCGCGCGGCACGACCTCACGCTCAGCTACCGCGAACTGGACCAGCGCTCCGACGCGATCGCGGCCGGCCTGGCGAAGCACGGCATCGGCCGCGGCACGCGCGCGGTGGTGATGGTGCGGCCCTCGCCCGAGTTCTTCCTGCTGATGTTCGCGCTGTTCAAGGCCGGCGCGGTGCCGGTGCTGGTGGACCCGGGCATCGACAAGCGCGCGTTGAAGCAGTGCCTGGACGAGGCGCAGCCCGAGGCCTTCATCGGCATCCCGTTGGCGCAGTTCGCGCGGATCCTGCTGCGCTGGGCGCCGTCGGCGCGCACGCGCATCACCGTGGGCCGGCGCTGGTTCTGGGGCGGCGCGACGCTGGCCGACGTGGAAGCGAGCGGCGCCGGCGCGGGCCCGCAGCTGGCCGACACCGCGGGCGACGACGTCGCCGCCATCCTGTTCACTTCCGGCTCCACCGGCGTGCCCAAGGGCGTGGTCTACCGCCACCGCCACTTCGTCGCCCAGATCGACCTGCTGCGCGAGGCCTTCGGCATCCGGCCCGGCGGCGTGGACATGCCGACCTTCCCGCCGTTCGCGCTGTTCGACCCGGCCCTGGGCCTGAGTTCGATCATCCCCGACATGGATCCCACGCGACCCGCCCAGGCCGACCCGCGCAAGCTGCTGCATGCGATGAAGGCCTTCGGCGTCGACCAGCTGTTCGGCTCGCCCGCGCTGATGAAGGTGCTGGCCGACCACGGCCAGAAGCTCGACGGCCTCCGCCGCGTCACCTCGGCCGGCGCGCCCGTGCCCGCCGACGTGGTGGCGCGCATCCGCGCGCTGCTGCCGGACGACGCGCAGTTCTGGACGCCCTACGGCGCCACCGAATGCCTGCCCGTCGCCGTCATCGAAGGCCGCGAGCTGCAGTCCACCCGCGAGGCCACCGAGCACGGCGCCGGCACCTGCGTCGGCCGCCCGGTGCCGCCGAACGAAGTGCGCATCATCGCCATCACCGACGAGGCGATCGCCGACTGGTCGCAGGCGCAGGTGTTGGGCGCGGAAATGATCGGCGAGATCACCGTCGCCGGCCCCACCGCCACCGACGAGTACTTCAACCGCCCGCAGGCCACCGCGCTGGCGAAGATCCGCGAAACCCTGCCCGACGGCAGCACGCGCGTGGTGCACCGCATGGGCGACTTGGGCCGCTTCGACGCCGAGGGCCGACTGTGGTTCTGCGGCCGCAAGTCGCACCGCGTGCGCACGGCGCTGGGCAACCTCTACACCGAACAGGTCGAACCGGTGTTCAACACCCACCCGGAAGTGGCGCGCACCGCGCTGGTCGGCGTGGGCGAGGGCAGTGACCAGCGGCCGGTCCTTTGCGTCGAGATGGCGCCGAACCTGCCGATGTCGGAGCACGAGCGCGTGCTTGACGAGCTGTACCGCCTCGGCATGGGCTACGTGCACACCGCGCGCATCCACGATTTCCTGATCCACCCGGGCTTCCCCGTGGACATCCGCCACAACGCCAAGATCGGCCGCGAGCAGCTGGCGGCCTGGGCCGCGAAGCAGCCGCGCGTGCCGCGGAGGACCGCATGAAGGTGCTCGTGACCGGCGGCGCCGGCTTCCTCGGCCAGGCCCTGTGCAAGGCGCTGCAGGCCGAAGGCCACGACGTCACCAGCTTCCAGCGCAGCCACTCGCCGGCGCTTGAAGCGATGGGCGTGCGCCAGCTGCGCGGCGACCTCGCCGACGCGGCGGCGGTGCGCGCGGCCTTCGAGGGCCAGCACGCCATCTTCCACAACGCGGCCAAGGCCGGCGCCTGGGGCAGCGTGGAAAGCTACTTCAGCGCCAACGTCACCGGCACGCGCAACGTGCTGGCGGCGATGCGCGCGCACGGCATCGCGCGCCTCGTCTACACCTCCACGCCGAGCGTCACCCACAGTGGCCGCACGCCGGTGGAAGGCGGCAACGAGGCCGACACGCCCTACGGCGAGCACTTCAAGGCGCCTTACCCGGCCACCAAGCTCATCGCCGAAAAGGAAGTGCTGGCCGCGAACGACGCCACGCTCGCCACCGTGGCCCTGCGTCCGCGGCTGATCTGGGGCCCGGGCGACACCCAGCTGCTGCCGCGCCTGGTCGAGCGCGCGAACGCGGGCCGGCTGCGCTTCGTCGGCGGCGGCCATAACCGCATGGACACCACCTACATCGACAACGCCGCGCAGGCGCATGTCGATGCCTTCAAGGCGTTGGCGCCGGGCGCGCCCTGCGCGGGCAAGGCCTACTTCATTTCCAACGGTGAGCCTCGGCCGGTGCGCCAGATCGTCAACGACATGCTGGCCGCGGCCGGCGTGCCGCCGGTCACCGGCAGCGTGCCCTACGCCGTGGCCTACGCCGCGGGCGCGGTGCTCGAGGCGGCGTGGACGCTGCTGCGCCTCAAGGGCGAGCCGCCGATGACGCGCTTCCTCGCCGAGCAGCTTTCGACGCCGCACTGGTACGACATTTCCGCCGCCCGCCGCGACTTCGGCTACGTGCCGCGCGTGTCCACCGCCGAAGGATTGGAGCGACTGGCCGCCTGGTGGCGCGCGGGCGCTCGCTAGTTCCGCGTGAAGGCGAGCCTAAACCGCGCCTGAGGACGATTCCGCGCTTAACTCGGCGGTCAGGAACCGCGGGCTAGGGTCGGGTTGCCCATCAGAGGCATCCCCCCAATAACAGGAGAGCAACCATGCTCCACTACGCGCTGATCTTCCTCGTGGTCGCCATCATTGCGGCCGTCCTCGGTTTCGGTGGCCTGGCCGGCATGGCTGCCACGATCGCCAAGGTGCTGTTCGTCGTCTTCCTGATCCTGGCGGTCGTGTCCTTCCTCAAGAAGGCGACCTGACGGTCCACCCCCGGGCATCACGCCGGATGGCTAGAATGGCGGCATGACGCAAGCCGCCTCCCCCTTCGACGCCCTCAAGCCCCTGGCCGGCCGCGCCCTGGAACTGGCGCTCAACCGACTGGTTGCCCTCGATCCCGACACCGCCGGGGCGCTCGCGCGCCTCGGCGGTCGTCGCATCGGCCTGGCGCTGGAGGCGCCGCCGGTGGCCCTGGACATCAAGGTCCACGAAGGCCGGCTGCAGGTGGGCCCGCCCACGGACGAACCCGACCTTGGCATCCGCGCCACGCTCTCGGGCGTCCTGTCCCAGCTTCCCTTCTTCCGCGCCAGCGGCGCGCCGCCGGTGGGCAAGGTGCGCATCAACGGCGACGCCGAGCTGGCGCGCACGCTGCAGCACCTCGCGCAGCGCTTCGATCCTGATTTCGAAAAGCCCTTCGCCGACCTGCTCGGTCCCGTGATCGGGCCGCAGGTGGCGCGCGTGCTGGGCGAGGCGCTGAAGGCCGGCGGCGAGTTCGCCCGCGGCTTCAGCCGCGACGCCGTCGACTACCTCACCGAGGAATCGCGCGACCTGGTCGGCAAGGCCGAACTGGCCGCCTTCCACGACGATGTGGACGACCTGCGCGACCGCGCCGAGCGCCTGCTGGCGCGCTTCGCCCGCTTGAACGCGGGGCAGGGCGCATGAGCGCGGCCGGCTTGGTGCGCGGCGGTTCGCGCGGCATCACCGCCACGCTGCGCGCCGTGGGCATCGCCCGCGTGCTGCTGCGGCACCGGCTCGACGAGTTCCTGCGCGACACCGCCTTCGGGCGCTGGCTGTGGCTGCTCAAGCCGCTGACGCCCGCGCGCGAGGCCGCCGACCTGCCGCGCGGCCAGCGCCTGCGCCACGCGCTGCAGGAGCTGGGCCCGATCTTCGTGAAGTTCGGCCAGGTGCTGTCCACGCGCCGCGACCTGCTGCCGCCCGACATCGCCGAAGAGCTGACCCTGCTGCAGGACCGCGTGGCGCCCTTCCCGGGCGAAGCCGCGCGCGCCCTGGTCGAGGCCGCGCTGGGCAAGCCGGTGGGCGAGGTGTACGCCGAGTTCGAGCTCACGCCGCTGGCCTCGGCCTCGATCGCGCAGGTGCACGCGGCGCGCTTCCACGACGGCCGCGAGGTGGTGGTGAAGGTGCTGCGCCCCGACATCCGCGCCCGCATCGACGCCGACATCGACCTGCTGCGCACCCTGGCCTCGCTGGCCGACCGCCACCACCCGAACGCCGAGAAGATCCGCGCGCACGAGGTGGTGAGCGAGATCGCCACCACCCTGTACGCCGAGCTCGACCTGCAGCGCGAGGGGGCCAATGCCAGCCAGATGCGCCGCACCTGGCTGGGCAGCGAGGACCTGTACGTGCCCGAGGTGTTCTGGGACTACAGCACCGAGACCGTGCTGACCATGGAGCGCGTGCGCGGCATCCCGTCCGATGACATCGCCGCGCTCGACGCCGCCGGCATCGACCGCAAGGCCCTCGCCGCCAAGGGCGTGCGCGTGTTCTACGCCCAGGTGTTCCGCGACAATTTCTTCCACGCCGATGCGCATGCCGGCAACATCTGGGTGGACGCGACGCGCCAGGCCAACCCGCGCTACATCGCGATTGATTTCGGCATCGTCGGCCAGCTCGACCGCCGCGACCAGTACTACCTGGCCGAGAACTTCATGGCGATCTTCCAGCGCGACTACCGCCGCATCGCCGAGCTGCACATCGAGGCGGGCTGGATGCCCTCGCACATCCGCATCGACGAGCTCGAGGCCGCCACCCGCGCGGTGTGCGAGCCTTATTTCACCCGGCCGCTGAGTGAGATCTCGCTGGGCGAGGTGCTGGTGAAGCTGTTCAAGACCGCGCAGCGCTACGAGCTGACGCTGCAGCCCCAGCTCATCCTGCTGCAGAAAACCCTGCTCAACATCGAGGGCGTCGGCCGCCTGCTCGATCCCAAGCTCGACATCTGGGCCGAGGCGCGTCCGGTGCTGGAGAAGATCCTGCGCGAGCGCTACAGCCCCGCCACGCTGGGCGCCGAGTTCCGCAAGCGCCTGCCCGAGCTGATCACGCACGCGCCCGACATGCCGCGCCTGCTGCACGACTTCCTGGCCCAGCAGGTGCGCGGGCAGCACAGCATCAACATGCGCAGCGAGGACCTCGCGGAGCTGGCGCGCATCTCGCGCGCCGGCCAGCGGCAGACGGTGTACGCCATCCTCGGCACCGGGCTGATGGTGGTAGCCGCCGTGCTGGTCGGGCTGGAAGCCGGCGGCCCCCGCCTGCTCGGCGTTCCCGCGGCGGCAGGTATCGCGGGGCTGGGTGCCTTCGGCGCCTTCCTCGCCGCGTGGCCGAGGCGCTGAGGCGGCGGGACGTGCGGAAGATTCCGTTCCAGGGCCTGGGCCAGAGGCTGTTCCCCAAGTCGATCAGGCGGCTGCGCGCCGAGCTGGCCGAGGCCGAGGCGAGGCTGGAGGGCCGCGCGATGCAGGACGCTGCCCAGGCCGACGCCGAGGCCCTGTCGCGACTGGCGCGCGGCGAAGCCGCCGGGCTCGGCGCGCCGCGCACGCTCGACCCGCCCCAGCCGCTGGCGATGGAGGTGGCCAGGTGCCGGAGCGCCCTGCGGGCACGGCTCTCCCGCCGCCAGTTGGAGGCCGAACTCGCCGAGCTGCGCGCCGCGCGCGACCGGCAGGCGGCGCGCCTGGTGGGTGACGAAACGGCGGGGTTCAACCCGGCGGCTTGCGAACTGCGCATCCTCGAGGCCCGGATCCGGGACCTCGAGTCCTACCTCAAGTACAGCCATGACTGGCTCAGGAAGCCCTCCCCCGGGCTCGAACTCCTGTTCTTCCTGGGCTTGCTGGGTGCCACCTTCGTGGTGGTCGTGGTGATCGACTACCTGCAGACCTAGAGGGTCCACGGCCCTTGGGCGCGACCCTTGCGGGGCTGTGCCATGCGAGAATCAGGCCCCCGCATCTTCCCGATGCCGTGAGCGGATTCCGTCGTGTCCCTTTCCCTGTCCGTCATCCATGCCGACGTCCTCCGCCTGCCGGGCATCCCGGGTGCTGGCGGCGGCGCTCGGGCTCGCCTGGCGCCTCGTGGCCTGACGTGACGCTCGCGCTGCCCGTAATCCTCGCCGACGACCAGCTCGCCGTGGTCAACAAACCCGCCGGCCTCATGGTGCACGACAGCGCCCTGGCCCGCGGCGAAACCGACTTCGCCGCCGATCGCCTGCGCGAGCAGTTCGGCCGCCCCGTGTTCCTGGTGCATCGCCTGGACCGCGCCACCAGCGGCTGCCTGCTGCTGGCCTTCGATCGCGACAGCGCCTCGGCGCTGGGCAAGGCGCTGATGTCGCAGGACTTCGAGAAGGACTACCTGGCCGTGTGCCGCGGCTGGCCCGAGCCGGCCGAAGGCGTGATCGACCATCCGCTCGACGGCGGCCCCGGCAAGCCGCAGAAGAAGCCTGCGGTCACCACCTACGCGCGCCTGGCCACCGCCGAACTCGAGATCCCCAGTGCCCAGCACCCGACCTCGCGCTACGCGCTGCTGCGCTGCACGCCGCAGACGGGCCGCTTCCGCCAGATCCGCCGCCACCTCAAGCACATCCACCACCACCTGATCGGCGACAGCAGCCACGGCGACGGCCGCCACAACCAGGCCTTCCGCATGATGGGCGTGCACCGGATGCTGCTGCACGCGTACCGGCTGTCCTTCCCGCATCCGCTGGATGGGCGCCGCATCATCGCCGTCGCGACCGGTGATGACGAGTGGAACCGCGCGATGGCGCGGCTGGGCTGGTCGGACGTGATGGCGACGGCGCTGCAGCGGCCGCCGGTTACCTGAACAGCAGGGCCTTGGCCACGGGCCCGCGCCAGCGGCGATAATGGCCCCTCGCACGCCCCGGACCACCGACTTGGCCAAGCTCTACTTCTACTATTCGGCGATGAACGCCGGAAAGACCACCACGCTGCTGCAGAGCGCGCACAACTACC
>ERZ1066122.480-NODE-480-length-42109-cov-9.185642_pt1 | contig 42109 bp, 29 predicted proteins | sample MGYA00382769_ERZ1066122 | MGnify/ENA primary metagenome ERZ1066122 (study PRJEB33369, sample SAMEA5778352) | biofilm metagenome | biome: Industrial cooling water; feature: Water cooling tower basin; material: Biofilm | place: United Arab Emirates | collected... | reverse complement strand
GCTTCAGCTCCTCGATGACGGGCAGCACCTTCCAGCGCTCGCCCTCCTGCAGCTCCTGCTGATAGCGGGCCTCGTTGGGATAGATATGCTCGTCCATGAAGGCGCGCAGCTTCTCGATCAGGCCCTTGGTCTTGTCGCTATATTCGAAATGCATGGCGCACCTTCCCCTTGGCGGAATTCCGCATGTTGCAGGGGCCAAGCTGTCATGCCGGGGCCTGCTTGGCCACTGGCAAAATGGAAAGAGGCGCTGGCAGGCCTGCCTATTCGAGATAGGCTGCCTGCAAGGCCTTGCGGCGCGCCGGGGTGAGCCCCGCTTCGCGTTCCAGATAGGCATCCACGCTGCCCCAGCGCACCTCGATCTCGGCAAAGGCCCCGGCCAGGAACGGTGTGCCATCGGCCTCCACCAGCGGGGTGGGCGTCGCGGCTTGCGGCGTCTGGTAGGCGGCGAACATGCGGGCAACCGGATCGCTGGCAGCCACGGCGGGTTCGATCCGCGGCATTTCGAACTGCGGCCGGCGCCACTGGGTGGACAGTTGATAGTCTGCCATGATGGTGGCGCGCGGCACGCCGAGCGCCGAAAGAATCATCGCGGTCACGAAACCGGTGCGATCCTGCCCGGCCGAACAATTGAAGGCCAGCGCCCCGCGATCGTTCAGCAGGCGATCGAACACCAGCCGCAGATGCGGCGCCAGCAGCGCCGGGAAGCCCCGATACAGGACGCTGCCGTTCTGGATGGGCTGCCGCGTGGCCGGCATCAGGGCGGCCATGGAATAGCCCACCGCGTTGTAGCGCACCTGTTCGATGCGGGTGGGTGCCAGCCGCCGTTCTTCCGCAGACCGCAGGTCCACCAGATTGGCCAGGCCCAGCCGCGCAATCTGCGCCCGATCCGTATCGGTCAGCAGCGGCTGCCCGGCCGAACGATAAATCAGCCCCCAGCGCACGTGCCGGCCGCGGGCCGCTTCATAGCCGCCGATATCGCGGAAGTTGGAGCCGGCTTCCAGCGGCAGTACCCGTTCCGCCACGCGCCGCCACTGCCCGGTGCCACGTTCGCGCAACAGGACATAGCGCCGTTCACCTGCCGGCACCGCAAGGCGATGTTCGCCATCGCCATCGGCCACCGAGACGCGCTCGGCCTGCCGCAGTGTCGCATCCGCCGTGCCACTCACCAGCACGTCCACCGGCCGATCGGATGTCCAGCGCACCACCAGCGTGCCGGCATCGCTGCGCTCCACGCGCGCATCGGTGAGGGCCAGCGCCGGCGAGGCTCCAAGCGAGAGGGCAAGGATCGTTGCGCGCAGGATCATCGCCTTCCCCTCAGAAACGCAGCTGAATGTCGGCGCCGATCTGGCGTGGTTCGTTGAAGATGCCATAGGGACCAGTTGCCGCCGCTGCCGCCACGCTGCGCAGATAGACCTGGCTGCGATTTAACAGGTTGCGCGACCACAGGGCGAATTCGATGCGACCGCCATTGCCAAGCGCGATATCGGTCAGGGCCAGCCGACCATTCACCAGAAAGCTGCGATCCGACAGGGTGGGCTCGCCGGGGAGGCCGCGATAGCCATCCGAAAGATTGGCATCGAGGTGGGCGCGCAGCATGGCCCCGCCCATGTCATGCGCCCAGTCAGCAGCGAAACTGGCCGCGTTTTCTGGCGTGAAGACAATGAAGGGCTGCTGGAAATTGTTGTTATTGAAAGGATTTTGCGCCAGCGGCAGGGTGCCCTTGGTGTAGGCATAGCTGGCCGAAAGCGTGACGCCGCGAACCGGTGCCAGCGTGAAATCCACCTCCACACCGCGGATGCGGCCGTTGCCCGGCGCATTCACCGTCTCGATCGTGGTGCGGGTGGTGCCAGCCACCAGCTGGGCGGAGAAATCGATCTGGATGTCGGTGTAGCGCGTGGTGAAGGCCGCAACGTTCAGCCGCGCCTTGTTGTCGAGAAACTCCGACTTGAAGCCGATTTCCCAGGTCTCCACGCTTTCGGGATCGAAGGCGCGATAGTTCACCGAACGCGAATTGGCGCCGCCGGCGCGATACGCAGTGCCATATTTGCCGTAAACATGGATGTCGGCGCTGGCATCGAAGGCGATGGTGGCCATCGGATCAAAACGGTCCCAGCTGCGATCGAAGCCGATGTTGGTGTCGGCACCGTTGACCTTGAACAGCACCCCCGACCGCTTGTCGTGGGTGTAGCGGCCGCCGGCGGTCAGGCTGAGCCGATCATCGAGGATCGCCGGCTTCCAGGTGGCCTGGGCAAAGGCGGCATAGCTGGTGGCGCGCGCGACGCTGGCGCGATCGGGAAATGGGGTCACCTGGCCGGCTTCCAGTGATGGCAGTCGAATCAGCGACAGCCCGTCGGCGCTCCAACGCATGGTGTTGGGCGCCCAGGCATCATCCCGGCCCTTTTCGCGATAATAATAGAGCCCGGCCACCCAGTTCAGCCGGTCAGATGTACCAAGCAGCTGGAATTCCTGGCTGAATTGATGCTGATCGAGATTGGCAAGGCTGTAGCGCACGACATTGGCATTGGGGCGGAACACGGCCGCGACAATGCCGAAGCCATTGTCGAATTGGCTCTGTTCGACTTCGCGATAGGCGGTGATCGACTTGAATTCGATCCCACTGGCGATCTTCCAGTCGAGCGTGAGGAGATGGCCATTGGTCTTGCCGACACTGTCCTGCTGCGGCACGCCGGCCAGCAGCTGGCGCGCCCGCTCCGGCTGGGGCTGGACCAGCGGCGAGTTGGGCGGCGCGTTCGGCGAGAAGGACAGGAGCTGCAGCGCGAACGGCGTGGTGGCATCATAGGAAATGTCGAACGCATAGAGCGCGCTGACGTCGGCCGCTGGCTGCCAAAGCACGGAAGCGCGCACGCCGCGCCGCTCGAAGCGGCCGAAATCCTCTTCGCCTTCCAGCGGGTTGTCGATGAAACCGCCACGCTGGGTGGACAGCGCATCGATCTTCACCGACAGGCCGTTCCATTCCGGCAGGTCAAGATGCAGCTCGCCGCTGTAGCCGCCATAATTGCGCAGCCCGGCCAGCGCGCGCAGGCCGAACTTGCCGCTGGGCTTTTTCGAAACGATGCTGACAGCGCCGCCCACGGCGTTGCGGCCGAACAGCGTGCCCTGCGGGCCCTTCAGCACCTCGATGCGCTCGATGTCCAGCAGGGCGGCGCCCAGGCCCTGACTGCGCCCCAGGAACACGCCATCGACATAGATGCCCACGGTCGCATCACGGCTGGGCTGGTTGGCATCAAATGGCACGATGCCGCGAATGCCCACAGTGAGCGCTGAGCTGCGCGAGAAGAAGGGGGCGATGCGCAAACTGGGGATGGCGCCGTCGCCCAGATCCGCAAGGCTCTGCACGCGGCGATTTTCCAGGTCGGCAGCCGTGGCCACAGAAATGGAAATCGGGGTCTTCTGCAGTTTTGTTTCGCGCCGCTCAGCGGTGACGACAATCTCGGTGAGGCCGGTGTCCTCATCGACAGCAGCAGTCGTCTGGGCCAGGCTGGACGAACCCCAGAACACACACGCCGCCGTTCCCGCCAGCACTGCACGCATCATCATCATGAAGACCCCCGATTGATGGAGGACTCGCTATGCAGCCAGTGTGTTGCTGCGATGATGTTTTGGTGAAGCGCCGATGAAATGTTGGCGACTCCAGGGTGACGATAATATTCGCGTTTTATGACAGGCCAGATTGTGCCACCTTTCGTGCCCCCGCCACCCGCGCCGCGTGCGCCCTCCGCGCTCTCATGGGGGCCGGTAACGCGCTTAAACCATTGAAATAATGGTGCCGGCTGAGGGGATCGAACCCCCGACCTTCGGTTTACAAAACCGCTGCACTACCGCTGTGCTAAGCCGGCCCAGGAGCGCGATTAGCCGCTTGCCGTCACCAACTCAACAGCCGTCAATCAACAGCCGTTTTGGCAGGCCGGATCGGGCGACCACCAGACGATGCGGGCGATGGTGCCGCCCTGATCGGTGCGCGGATCGGTGGCCACCATGTTGATGCGGCCGTCCACTGGCGCAACCACGGTTTCGAGCAGGCGCCCGAAGGCGTCGCGGATTTCGGCGAGCGGCTGGTCTTTCTTCACCGGCGCGCCGATCGGCAGCAGCAGCCGCGCCCAGCCAGGCTGGGTGGCACGGGCCGCCATGATATCGTTGGCCACAAAAAGGCGGGCGGGCGGCGGCGTCACCGCGCCGGGCATCATCTTCAGCTCGCGCATCAGGTTGGCCAGGCCAGCTTCGGCCCGGCCGATCATCACATCATCGAAGGCTTCGGGGCGGCCCAGTTCCAGCGTCACGGCCGGCACGCCATCATCGGTGAGCGTGTTTTCCACCGTGCCCTTGTCGCCCTTGTCCATCTTGATGATGTCGGGCCCCAGCAGCTCGGCCATGCGGCGTGTGCGCGGGGACGAGGCGAAGACATACATCATGTAGGCGGTGCCGCGCGACTGGGTGTGCAGATCAACCGCGGTATCGGCATTGGGGCGGATCAGCCGGTTCCACAGCCGGCCGGCGAAATCGGCCACCGCGCTGCCGCCTTCCTTGCCGGGCATCTCGCGGTTCAGATTGGCAGCGCTGCGCGTCCAGTCCGGCGTGAAGCCGCGGCTCGATTGCATCAGGCCGGGCGGATTGAGGCCGGGCACCAGTGTGACCGTGCCCGAAAGCCGCGCCGGATCGATGCTGGCGGCCAGCCGGTGCAGGACGGCGATGCCGTTCAGCTCATCGCCATGGATGCCGGCGGTGAGCATCAGGCGCGGGCCGGGCTGGGCGCCCTTCACGACCACCACCGGCACCAGCCAGGGCTGACCCACCGGTGAGGTGCCGGCGCGGAACCAGAAGCGCTGGGTGCTGCCGGCAGCGATATCGGCCACGTCGAGCCGATCAATGATGGTGACGCCATCCAGGCTGCCCACTGCCTCGATGGCGGCCAGTGCCGTTGAGGCCAGCAGCAGGACGGCAGCCAAGGGGGCAGCCAGGGCGGCCCGCATCAGGCTTCTCCCGGGGCCGATGCGATGATGCGCAACGCGTGGATGCGATCAGGCGCCACCAGATCGCCCAGCGCGGCGTAGACCGCGCGCTGGCGGGCGATGCGGCTCTGTCCGGCAAAGGCCGCGCTGCTGATCTTCACGGTGAAATGGGATTCGGCATCGTCGCCGCGGTGACCGGCGTGGCCGCGGTGATGGTGGCTGTCGTCGATCACGTCCAGGCTGGCGGGTGCCAGCGCGGCGATCAGGCGCGTCTCGATTTCTGCGGCAACCTTGCCCATATCAACTCCTTTGCGGGCCGTTATAGACCGGTGCAGACAAAGGACGACAGGCAATTTCCGCAAGCAACGCCAATCGCCACAGCCGCTGGCACGGCCGGGTGGAACAGCCCGTGGCGCAGCCGTGCGCCTGGCCGGGCTGCGCGGCCGCTGGCGAGTTCCGGGCGCCGCGCTCCAACCGTGTGCCCGGCGATGTCGGTGGCTGGCAGTTCCTGTGCCTCGATCATGTCCGCGCCTTCAACGCGCAGTATAATTATTTTGACGGCATGACGCCCGACGAGGTGAGCGCCGCCCAATCGCCGCTGGCTGGCTGGGTGCTGGACCAGGTGCGCGGCCGCCCGGCGTTCAGCATGGGCGATCCGCACGACCTGTTCAGCTCGGCAAGGCGCCCCGCCGCGCCGCCCGACCGCTGGTCTGCCAAGGGCGATGCGCAGGCGCTGGGCGCGCTGGGGCTTGACCGCAGCGCCACCCCGGCCGACATCCGCCGCGCCTATCGCGGCCTGGTGCGGCGCTATCACCCTGACAGCAATGGGGGGGATCGCGCCTTCGAAGGGAAGTTGCAGGCCGTGGTCAACGCCTTTACGCACCTCAAGGCCTCTGCCGGATACAAGATGGAGTCGGACAAGACGTGAGCGAGCAGAACGAAACCCCGCCGGTCGCCCTCTCGGCCCCGGACATCAGCGTTGATGCCCGCGAGGTGTTCGGCGTCGATATCGACATGCAGGTGCCGGCCTTCTCGGTGGCCGATGAACGCGTGCCCGATCTGGATCCGGCCTACGTGTTCGATCCCGATACCACGCTGGCCATCCTCGCCGGCTTTGCCTTCAACCGGCGCGTGATGATCCAGGGCTATCATGGCACCGGCAAGTCATCCCACATCGAACAGGTGGCGGCCCGGCTGAACTGGCCGTGCATCCGCATCAACCTCGACAGCCACATCAGCCGCATCGATCTCATTGGCAAGGATGCCATCGTGCTGCGCAACGGCCAGCAGGTGACCGAGTTCCGCGAAGGCCTGCTCCCCTGGGCGCTGCAGACGCCGACCGCGCTGGTGTTTGACGAGTATGATGCCGGCCGGCCGGACGTGATGTTCGTGATCCAGCGCGTGCTGGAAGTGGAAGGCAAGCTCACCCTGCTCGATCAGAACCGGGTGATCCGCCCCAACCCGTGGTTCCGCCTGTTCGCCACCGCCAACACCGTGGGCCTGGGCGACACCACCGGGCTCTATCATGGCACGCAGCAGATCAACCAGGGCCAGATGGACCGCTGGAGCATCGTCACCACTCTGAACTATCTGCCGCACCACACCGAAACCGCCATCGTGGTGGCCAAAGTGCCGCAGTTCGACAGCGATGCCGGTCGCAAGGCGGTCGCCAACATGGTCCGCGTTGCCGACATGACGCGCGCCGGCTTCATCGGAGGCGACATCTCGACGGTGATGAGCCCGCGCACGGTGATCACCTGGGCGCAAAACGCCACCATCTTCAACAATATCGGCTTCGCCTTCCGCCTGTCGTTCCTCAACAAGTGCGACGAGGCGGAGCGCAGCATCGTCGCCGAATATTATCAGCGCGTGTTCGGCGAGGAATTGCCGGAAAGCGTGGCGGTGCGCGCCAAGAAGTAACGGATGGCCGAGAACAGCCCCATCGAGGATTTCCGCCAGGCGGTGGCCGCGTCCATGCGGGCGCTGGGCCATGCGCCGGGGATGGAGCTGGCCTACACCGCCGACAAGCCGGGCTGCTTTGGAGACCAGGCCCGCGTACCGCAGCCGGCCCGCGCCCTGCCGCCCGAACAAGTGGCGGAGGTGCGCGGCTGGGCGGACAGTTTCGCGCTGAAGCGCCGCTTCCACGATCCCAAGCTGCACGCCGCCGATCCGCCCGATGCGGGGCTGGCGCGTGACATCTTCAACGCGCTGGAACAGGCCCGCTTCGAAGCGCTAGGCGCAGCCGAGATGGCCGGGGTGGCGAAGAATCTCGATCGCATGACCGAGATGCGGGTGCGCACCGATCCGATCGTCAGGGCGCGCACCGCCGATGAAGTGCCGCTGGCCTCTGCCCTCCAGCTCATCGTGCGCGAGCGCCTGACCGGCGCGCCGATCCCGGCGGCGGCGGAAAATGGCGTCGAGCTGGTGCGCGCCGACATCGAGGCCAAGGCCGGCATCCATCTCGATGATCTGGCGGCCACGGTGGAGGACCAGGCCGCCTTCGCCCACGTGTTGAAGCAAGTGCTGGCCGATCTTGGCCTGGGCGCCGATCCCGACGAGGCGAGCGAGGAGAGCGAGGAAAGCGAGGGCCAGGACGAGGAGGAGCAGCCCGGCGAGGACAGCGAGGACGATACCGAGGAGCAGGGCGGCGGCGACGACCAGTCCACCGAGACGCGCTCCGAGGAATCGTCCGACGCGCCCGAGGATGCCGAAAGCCGCGAGGTCGAGATGGACACCGACATGGTGTCCGAAGCCGAAATGGGCGAGGAAGGCCACGAGGGCATGATGCCGTGGCGGCCCAACCTGCCGATGAGCGACTTGCCGCCCGATTTCGAATACAAGGCCTGGACGGCGAAGCACGACGAAGTGGTGGGCGCGGCCGAACTGTGCGACGACGAGGAACTGACGCGGCTGCGCGCCTATCTCGACCAGCAGCTGATCCCGCTGCAATCGGCCGTCACCAAGCTGGCCAACCGCCTGCAGCGCCGCCTGATGGCGCAGCAGAACCGCAGCTGGGACTTCGATCAGGAGGAAGGCCTGATCGATGCCGCGCGGCTGGTGCGCATCGTCACCAATCCGGCCCATGCACTATCCTACAAGGTGGAGCGCGACACCGAGTTCCGCGACACGGTGGTGACGCTGCTGATCGACAATTCCGGCTCGATGCGTGGCCGGCCCATCTCCATCGCCGCCATCTGTGCCGACATCCTGGCTCGCACGCTGGAGCGCTGCGCGGTGAAGACCGAGATCCTGGGCTTCACCACCCGCGCCTGGAAGGGCGGGCAGAGCCGCGAGGCCTGGCTGCAGGCCGGGCGCCCCGCCAAGCCCGGTCGCCTCAATGATCTCAGGCACATCGTCTACAAGCAGGCCGATGCCCCCTGGCGCCGGGCGCGCAAGAACCTCGGCCTGATGATGCGCGAAGGCCTGCTGAAGGAGAATATCGACGGTGAGGCGCTGCTGTGGGCGCATGATCGCCTGCTGGCCCGCCGCGAGGACCGGCGCATCCTGATGGTGATCTCCGATGGCGCGCCGGTGGATGATTCCACCCTGAGCGTGAACAGCGGCAATTATCTGGAGCGCCACCTGCGCGCCGTGATCCGCCATATCGAGCAGCGCTCGCCGGTGGAACTCATTGCCATCGGCATCGGCCATGACGTGACGCGCTATTATGCCCGTGCTGTCACCATCATGGATGCCGAGCAGCTGGGCGGCACCATCATCGACAGCCTCGCCGCGCTGTTCGAGCTTGGCGATGGCCGCAGAGGCAGGCCCAGCCGCCGCTGATGCCCCTGCGCTGACCTTCGCTTTGTAGCGATCCGACAAAAGCACTGTTCCGGCAGACTGCCCGCTGGTGCAGATGCGACAAATCGGCTTAGATAGACGGTAACAAGAAGGTCGCACCTGTTCGATTGCGGTTGTTCGATTGCGGTTGTCCGATTGCCGGGGGGATTGGGGATGACAGGCCGGGGCTCGATCACGGGGCTGCATGCGCGCCGCCGCCGGCATTTCCGTGCCATCATGCTGAGTGTCGCTCTGTTGTCCTGGCCCGGCGCGGCCCTCGCCCAGGTGGGCGTGACCGGCGCGCCAACCCGTGAGGAAATCGATCCGTCGCGGCGGCCGCAATTCTCCCAGCCCAGCCGCCTGGTGGTCGATGGCGATATCGAACGCAGCCCCTGCGCACTCGCCGATCCGGCCTATGCGGCGATCAGGCTGACGCTCAGCCGGGCCGATTTCAACAATCTGGGGCCGGTGCCGGCCGCCGAGCTGGAACCCTTGTGGCGGCCCTATGCCGGCCGCGAGTTGCCGGTTTCGGTGCTGTGCGAGATCCGCGATGCCGCCGCCACCCATCTGCGGCGCATGGGCTATCTCGCTGCCGTGCAGGTGCCGGCCCAGCGCATTGAAGGCGGCGTCGTGCGCTTTGAGGTGCTCTATGCCCGGCTGACGGCCGTGCGCCTGCGCGGCGATGCCGGGCCCAACGAGAAACTGGTGGCGCGTTACTTGCGGAAGCTGGAAACCGGCGCGCCGTTCAACCGCATCGAGGCCGAACGCTATTTGCTGCTGGCCCGCGATCTGCCTGGCATGGAAGCACGGCTGGCGCTGAAGCCCGCCGGCACCGGCGCCGGCGACATGGTGGGCGAAGTAAGCGTGCGCCGGGTGCCGGTGGAAGCCGATCTGGTGATCAGCAACCTGGCCGCATCGCAGACCGGGGCCTGGGGCGGCCAGGCCCGCGTGCAGCTGCATGGCCTCACCGGCATGGGGGACAGCAGCTTCGTCTCCTATTATGGCACCGCCGATTTCACCGAGCAGCATGTGCTGCAGGCAGGCCATAACTTCACCATCGGCGGCGAGGGGCTGCGGCTGGGCGGCCGTGTCACCCAGGCCTGGACCCGGCCTGATCTTGGCCCCGGCGTGCCGCGCATCGATGCCGAGACCTTCTTCGCCAACATCGAAGCCAGCTATCCCTTCAAGCGCAGCCAGGCTGCCTCGCTGATCGGCCGCGCCGGCCTCGATCTGGTCAACCAGAAGGTGCAGTTCGGCGGCGCGCCGCTGTCGCGCGATCGCATCCGCGTCGCCTATGTGCAACTGGGCGGCGAATGGCAGGACATGCGGGGCCGCGGGCCGCGCGGCACCACGGCCTGGCGCTTCGCGGCCAATCTCGAACTGCGCCAGGGCCTTGATGTCCTTGGTGCCAGCCCCGATTGCCTGACCAATCCGGCGACCTGTCTGGGTGGCACGTCGGTGCCACCGAGCCTGATCACCGGCAACCCCACGGCCACCGTGCTGCGCTTTACCGGCCAGGCCGAGCTGCGCCTGTCCACCCAGCTCACGCTTGCCGTGCAGCCGCGGGCGCAATGGGCGAGCGGATCGGTGTTCGGCTTTGAACGCTTCGCGCTGGGCAATTTCACGGTGGGCCGCGGCTATGATCCCGGCAGCCTGACCGGCGACGACGGCGCCGCCGTGACCGCCGAGCTGCGCCATGATGCCATCGTGCTGGATGATGATCTGCGGCTGGCAGCGATGCCCTATGCCTTTGTCGATGCCGGCTGGGCCTGGGCGCGCGGGCTGGGTGCGGGCTTCGCCAACCCGCAATCGCTGGTGTCGGGCGGCGCCGGCGCGCGCTTCAGCATCGGCAATCGCGCCCGCCTCGATCTGTCGGGCGCGGTGGCGCTGAAGGATGCCGGGCCGGTGCAGGCCGGCGATGTCCGCCTGCTCGTCACCCTCACGTCGCGCCTGTTCCCGTGGAGGACCCGCTGATGCGCCGTCGCGATCAATTGCATGCGCCCGGCAAGGCCGGCCTGGCGCGGGCCGCGTCTCCGGCGGTGCTGGCCGCCATGCTGGCGCTGGCGCCGCAGCAGGCCCACGCCCAGGCCTTCCTCGGCACGCCCACGGTGCCGCTGGGCAACGTCACCCGCAATGTCGCCACCGGCACCGAGATCATCTCGGTGGACAGCGCCCAGGCGATCATCAACTGGGTGCCGAACGACAACGCCGTCGGCGGCCCGCCGATCAACTTTCTGCCGGCCGGCAACAGCGCCAGCTTCCAGAGCGGTGTCGGCATTCCCTACACCGTGCTCAACCGCATCATCACCGCCGATCCGTCACGGGCCGTTGCCTTGAATGGGCTGGTGTCCAGCGATGCCATCGGCAGCATCTGGTTCTATGCGCCAGGCGGGCTGCTGATCGGCAGCACGGCGCAGTTCGATGTCGGCGCCCTGCTGCTGACCGCCAATGATCCGGTGGGCGCGGCTGGCGGCAACCCGTTCCTCACCGGCACCAGTTTTCAGCTTGCGGCCGCCTCCGGCAGCACCGCCGGCGTGCAGATCGATGCCGGCGCGCAGATCGACGTGGCCAACTACATGATTGCCGTGGCGCCGCGCCTCACCATGAACGGCGCCGTCACGCTGGGCTTCGGTGGCTCGGCGGCACTGGTGATGGCCGAGGATGTGAGCTTCACGCTGAATGGCGGCCTGTTCGACATCAGCGCCAACATCGGATCGGCCGCCGGCGGCACCAACACGATCAATGGCAGCATCACGGGGGCCGGCGGCATTGGCGGGCAGGGCGTCTACAGCCGCATCTACATGATGGCGGTGCCGCGTAACGATGCCATGACATTGCTGATCAGCGGCGGTGCCCAGCTCGGCTTCGATGTGGCCAACTCCGCCGATATCGATGGCAACGCCATCGTGCTGTCGGGCGGGCACGACATCATTGGCACGCCGCTGGGCGGTGGCACGCTGCAGTTCAGCGAAGCGCCCACCTCCGGGCCGGCCGATGTCAGCGTGGTGGTGGACAATCGCAACATCACCTCCAACCTCGCCATCCGTTCCAAGAATCTCGGGCAGGTGACGGCGGTGGCCGGCTCCACCCAGGCGGCGGCCAATGTCGAGATCTATGCCAGCGGCCAGGCCCTGGCGAGCGCCCAGTCCGGCAACATCTTCAGCATTTCAGGTTCGCTGATCGTGGATGCCTCTGCCGGATCGAGCAACACCAATGGCCAGAGCCTGTTCGGCGGACAGGCCGAAGTGACTGCGGCGGGTGGTGGCCGCATTTCGGTTGGCGATGATCTGGTGGTCAATGCCTCGGCCTTCGGTGAGGCGGCCTTCAGCCCGGGCCTTGCCGGCGGCAACGGCAATGGCGGCACGGCGCGCGTATTGGTGACCGGTGTCGGCAGTCAGGTCAGCGCCACCAATTATGTGCTGGATGCCGCGGGCATCGGCGGCTTCGCCGCCGGCGGTGCCGCCGGCAATGGCTTTGGCGGCCTTGCCGAGATGAGCATCCAGGATGGCGGCAACGCGCTGGTGTTCGGCGGCGTGTCGATCGGTGCCAATGCCGTGGCCGAAGCGGGCGCTGACGGCCAGCAATCGGGCGACGCGCTGGCCGGCATCGCGCGGCTGCAGCTGGGGTCCGGAGTCGGGCTGGACGTGCCCAATGGCAACATCACGATCACCGCCGATGGCTTCTACAACGAAGGCGGCGGCGCGCACCTCGCCGGTGGTCTGGCGCGGGGCGGCATTGCCGAACTGTCGCTCGCCGACGATTCGTCGCTGGCCACAGTCGGCCTGTTTATCACGGCGCGGGCGCAAGGCAGCTTGAACAGCGGGGGCAACAGCTTCGTGGGGGGCCAGGCCAATGTGTTCGTCAACGAAGCCGGCGGCGGCACCAGCCTGCTGAACATCGACGACACGCTGATCGATGCCGGTGCCAGCGCCAGCCCGGGCCTGGCCAGCGGCAATCCGAACGGCGGCAGCGCCACCGGCGGCCAGGCGCGCCTGGTCACGACCGGCAGCGCGATCCTCGATCTGCGCAACACGGTGCGGGTGCAGGCCGAAGCCATCGGCGGCAACGGCGGCGGCGGTCTGGGAGGGGCAGCAACGGGCGGCCTCGCCCATGTCAACCTGATCAACGGCGGCACCCTGCTGGTGGATGGTGCGCTGGAACTGCGCGCCGGCGTGGTGGGCGGCAACGGCACGGTGGGCGGCGGCGCCATTGCCCTCGACAATGGTGACGGGCAGCCGCCGGCCATCCTGTTGCGACTGGGCCCGAACAGCCAGCCAGGCGATCAGGGCATCCAGGTGACGGGAGCGATCGCTCTTGATGCGACGGCGGTGGGCGGCAATGGCAGCAGCGGCGCTGGCGGCACCGCACGCGGCGGCTTTTCCTTCATGGAGGCCGCGTCCGGCAGCATCAATGCGGCGTCCCTTCTGATCACCGCGAGCGCTGTGGGCGGCAATGGCACGCTGGGCGGTAATGCCCGCGGCGGCCGGCAGTTCCAGCGGATCAACAACGCCGATGTCACCCTGACCGGCGATCTCGTCTTCGAGGTGGATGCCACCGGCGGCAATGCCATTGGTGGCAGTGGCGGTGCTGGCGGCGAAGCCATCGTGGGGCAGCAGGTGCTGTTCCTGTCGTCGCTGGAAGGCGGGCCCGGCGCCAGCGTTACAACGGCCGGCACTTTCCTGTTCGCGCGCGCGCGCGGCGGTGCCGGCGGCAGCGGCAGCACCGGTGGCAATGGCGGGGCGGCCTTCGGGTCCGATCCCAACCTCACCGAAACCTTCCTGACCATCGGCGTGCAGCCGGCGCAGTCGAATTTCACCACCGGCCAGCTGCTGGTGGACAACAGCAGCATCGGCGGCGCCGGTGGGCTGGGGGTGGGCGGCAATGGCGGCAATGGCGGCCAGGCGCGATCCGGTGCGGTCAATCTGGGCGTGATCAGCGGGCCGATCGTGCCGATCGCCAACCAATCGGTTGCCAATTTCGGCAATGTGGTCATCGATGGGCGCGCCATCGGCGGGGATGGTGGCACCGTGGAAGGCGGCGGCCTTGGCGGGCGCGGCGGCGATGCGCAGGGCAATCTGCACACCATCCTGGCGCGCGGCGGCATCGTCAACGTGGCCAATGCAAATATCGATGCCAGTGTGACGGGTGGCAGCGCCGGCTTCTCGGTGGCGGGCGACTTGGGCGGCGGCAATGCACAGGGCGGTCTCGCCAACCTGCTGGCAACGCCGCACTTCACCGCCGGCCTGCCGGCCGAGATGACCGTGACCGGCGATGTGACCATCCTTGCCGGTGCCGGCGGCGGCCAGTCGGCCAGCGCGCCGGGCTCGGCCATTGGCGGCACCGCCCGCGTGCAGCTAAGCCTGCATGAAGCCGCTGGCGCGGCAGCGGCGGCCACGGCGGGCACCCTCCAGATCAATGGCAATCTGCTGCTTGATGCGCGCGGTTTCGGCGGCTTTGCCGCGGCGGCGGGTGTCACCGGCGGCAATGGCACCGGCGGCACCGCGCAGCTGCTTGTGCAGCTGGGCACGGCCACGCTGGCCGGCGCCGCCACGCTGGTCGCCGAAGGCGGCGGCGGGCCCACGGTCGATTCCGCGCTGGGACTGACCGGCAGCGGCCTCGGCGGCGCGGCGGCGGTGACGGTCGACCGCGGCATCCTCACCATCGCCGGCGATCTGTCGGCGGCGGCGCGCGGTGTGCTGGGGGCGGCGGTGGGCGGCACTGTCACCCTGTCCACCACCGGCACTGGCGCCAGCCTGCTGGTGGACAGCGCTGCTGTGGTGCTTGATGCCCAGGGCCTGTCGGGCGATGGCTTCGAATTCGGGCCGGGGCAGGATGCCACTGGTGGCAGCATCAGCATAAGTGCCGGTGCCGGCAGCCTGCTGCGCCTGCGCAATGCCGGGCAGGCGGGCTTCATTGACATCAACGCCGATGGCCGGGTGCTAAACTTGAACGCGTTTGCCACCGCCGTCGGCACGGGCGGCAGCATCAACATCAATGCGGCCGGCACGCTCTCGATCTTTGGCGGTGGCCAGGGCCTGGCGCTTTCGGCGAGCGGGCAGGGCGGCGAAGGCGGCAGCACGCTGGCCGGCGGCGCGGGTGTGGGCGGCAGCATCGCTATCACCGCCAATCCGGGCGGCCAAATCCTGCTCGATCCCGAAGGTCAGCCGTTCACCATGGTGGCGAACGGCACGGGCGGCGCCTCAGGCCTTGCGGCGGGCAGCGGAGCCGGCGGCAGCGTCAGGATGGTTGCCGATGGCGGCAGCATCACCGTGCCAGGTGCGACCGATCTGCAGGCCAGCGGCCAGGCCGGCGACTTTGGTGCGGGCCAGGCCGGCATCGTGCAGCTGGAGGCGCTGGCCGGCGGCAGCATCGGCCTGCAATCCCTGTCTGCCCTTGCCGGCGGCGGTCTGGCCCCCGCCAGCGGCCTGCGCAGCGGCCTGGTGGCGCGCATCGGCGGCACCATCGCCATTGCCGGCGACGGCACGCTGATCAGCAGCGGCAGCATCGGCATCAACGATGGCGGCACCATCACCGGCGGCGGCGTGCTCAGCCTCAATGCCGCTGGCCAGGCGCTCAGCGGCTTCGGCACGCCAACACCCGGCGCCATCGGCAGCGTGACGGCGCCAACCATTGCCATCAGTGCCAATGGCGGGGTGAATCTCGCCACCCGCCTGTTCGCCAGCACGGATGTGCAGGTGAACAGCCTTGCCGGCGGCATCCAGCTGTTTGAAGCCGATGCCGGCCGCGATGTGCTGCTGACCGGGACCAGCATCGGTTTTGCGGCCTTGCGCGGCGATCGTGATGTCCGGCTTTCCGCCAGCACGGCGATCAACGGCGGCCCTGCCAGCGCCGGTGCGCAGCTGTGGCTGCTGTCGGATGGCGCGGTCAACGCCGGCGCGCTGGATGCCGGCACGGTGGATCCCGATCCGCTGGGCACGCCGTCAGTCTATGTGCGCGCGCTGGGTGCAATCACTGTGGGCAATGTCACCAGTGCGCGCGACATCGGCCTAGTCGCCCAGACCAGCGTTACGGCGGGCCAGATCAGTGCCGCGCGCCATGCCGTATTGTTGTCCGGCGGCGACATTGCCACCGGCGGCATCAGCACCGGTCTCACCAACACGCTCTATGCCGGCGACTTCAGCCAGCGCACCCTGATCAGCTTCGCGCCCGGCGCGCCGCCGGATTACACCGCGCTGCTGGCCACTGCGCCGTTGCGCGTGGCCGGCGGCATCAGCATCGGCGGTGATATCCTCACCGGTGCACTTCAGCTGGCGGCCACCGGCCCCATCCTGTTCGGCGGCACCGTTACCGCCAGCTCGCTGCTGCTCGACAGCAGCGCCGGCATCACGCTGGGCAGCAGCGACGTCGACGGCGATATCGAGCTGATCTCCGATGGCGCGGTGACGCTCGGTCAGACCAGCGTGGGCAATGATCTCAAGATCTCCGCGGGCGCGGCGATCACCACGCTGGGCATCAGCGCCGGCCGCCATGTCGTGCTGACCACGCCCGGCACCATCAGCACCTTCGGCATCACCGCCCCGGGCAGCGTGATCCTGTCGGGCGTGACCGGGGTGAACAGTGGCAGCATCAGCGCCGGCAACGGCATCGTGCTGCTCGATACCGGCGGCGTCTCGGCGCCCTCGCTCAGCACCTCGCCGCAGGGCTTCGTCTACATCGCCTCGCACGAGCTGCTGCCGCAGATCAGCTTCGATCAGGCGGGCAATCCGATCTTCGATGCGCTGCTGGCCAGCACACCGATCCGCCTGATCGGCAACATCAACATTGCCGGCACGGTCAGCACCGGCCGCTTCATCGCCGCCGCCACCGGCAATTTCTTCGTGGACAGCACCACCGCCGCCACCAGCATGCTGGTCGATGTCGGTGGCACCGCCACGCTGGATTTCAACGTCAACACGCCGCTGCTGGCGGTCAATGCCAGCGATATCGTGATGGACCCACTGGCGTCTGTTGGCGTGGCCGGCGGCTCCATCCTGTTCACCGTGGACAGCAGCGCCACCAGCGCGGTGATCGGCGGCGCTGGCGGCACCGCATCGCCGGGCGTCTATCGCCTGTCCAACGCCGAATTCGGGGCACTGAAGGCCAGCAGCATCACCGTGCGCAATGCCAATGGCGGCATGACCATCGAACAGCTGGCATTGCCGGCGATTGCGCCCGGCGATGCGCAGAACCCCGGCATCACGCTGGATGCCTTCGGGCTGACGCGCGTGACCGGCGCCGTCACCATGGCCCAGGCTGGCAGCACCAATATCCTGCGCCTGCTTTCCGGCACCCGCATCGAGGTGGTGCAAGGCAGCGGCAGCATCCGGCTGGGCAGCAACACGGAAGCGCCCGCCGGCACGCTGCGGCTGGTGGCGCCCTCGATTCGCGTGGCGACGGCGGGCCTGCTGGACCAGATCGCCAGCGGTGCGCTCACCGGGCAGGCGCGCGATACTGCGCTCAACGCCACGCCGGCGGGCGGCGATGCTGTCGGCACGCTGAGCGCCGGCACCCTCAACCTCGCAGCTTCGCAGGATCTGCTGATCCAGAACAGCGGCACTTCTCAGGCCAAGGCCGGCTTCACGGCCGGCGATGGCGGGCTGGTGGTGACGGCGCTGGCCGGGGGCAGCCAGCAGCCCTCGCTCGATCTGGTCATCAACGGCCGGATCCGGAAGAGCGACGGCAGCTTCGCGGTCAACCTCTCCACAGTTGATCTGGTGCAGTTCCTGCCGGGCCTGTCGGGCTTCACGGCAACCTCGCAGGTCAATGGCTGCGTGATCGGCCAGACCTGCACGGTGATCCCCGAAGGCCTGGAGCAATCTTTCCTGTCGTTCCTCACCAGCGTTGAGCCGCTCACCCCCGAGGAACAGAAGGAACGCGAGCGGCTGGGATCACCTGCCGAGAAGCTGCCGGTGGTGATGCAGCAGCGCCTGTTCGATTTCGGCCCGCTGTTCAGCGATGTCGATGCCACCGATCCAGTGACCAGCGGCGGCAACCCGGCCCTGTGGCAGGAGAACCGAACGCCGCCCGGCCGCCCCGTGGGAGGGCAGGAATGATGCGCCGCCTTGGCTTCCTGACACTGCTGGCGCTGGCAGCGTCGCTTCCCGTGCAGGCCCAGAACTCGGGTCAGAGCCTGCAGCTGGCGGACAGTTTCCGCATCGGCACCGCCGGCGTGCTGTGCACGGCGCAGGCGCAGGTTTCGGATCCGGCGCTGAAGGGCATGTTCGATCGCGGCTATCGCATCGTTTGCCGCGATGCGGCAGCGCCGGTGGGCAGCCTTTATGCGCTGCGCACGGGGGCACCGCCGCTGCCGGATGGGTGCCTGAACAGCGACACCCGGCCGGCTGCCGCCGTTCCCGGCGCCACGGTCAACCGCTGCACGATCGATGGCCTGGCCCGGCTGCGCTACACGGTGCAGCATGGCCGCACGCTCTTCGTGGCCGATGGCCTGGCCGGCTATGGCTCGGCGCTGGAACTGGGCCTGAAATCGCTGCTGGCCGATGCCGTCGTGACCGGCACCGTGGAGGTGGCCAGCACCGAAGCTGGCGATCCGGCAGCCTTCGCCCGCATCCAGGCCGGCAGCCTGGAGCCGGGTCAGGCGCTCGCCGAGGCTTATACGCGCAACAACGCCGCCAGCTTTGCCGAGTCTGCCGAGTTCTTCGATCTGCTGGTGGAGCGCAATCGGCAGGGCGCGCCGGGCTTCACCCGCAGCGCCGAATATCTGGCCAACCAGGGCCTCCAGCAATCCAACCTGGGCCGCTTTGCCGAAGCCGATCGCCTGTTCGCCCGCGCCGGCCAGCTGCTCGATGCCAGCGATCCGGTGGCCAGCCGGCTGGTGCGCAACAGCCGGGTGCAGCATCTGCTCAACCAGCGCCGCACCGCCGACGCACTGGCCGAACTGGCCCGCCCTGTGGCCAGCGCCGTGGCCACCACCGATGCGACGCGGCTGGCCGGCGGCTTCATCGATGTGCCGCTGTCGCAGCGCCTCAACACCGATGATGCCACGCTGCGCGGGCTGGCGGCCGGCGGCAGCAGCCTCACTGCCGAGGAGCGGGAGATCATCCTTGATGGCCAGGCGCTGTATCTGGCCGGCGCGGCGCACGCCGGCGAGGGCCGGCTGCCTGAAGCCCTGTCTGCGCTCACCGAAGCGCAGCGTCGGCTGGTGGCGTTGCGTGGCGGCCGGGTGCTGTCGATCCTGTGGCTGCGCGCCGCCGTGGCCACCGAGCTGGCCGGCGTGATGGAGCGGCAGGGCCGCGCCGCTGATGCCAGTGTCGCACTGGCCGAGGCCGTGCTGCTTACCGAAGCGCAGTTCCCGCAATCGGCGGCCTTGCTGGCGGCGCAGGCGCGCCAGGCAGCGCTGATGTCGCGGCGTGGTGACACGGAAGGCGCAGCCACGCAGTTCCGCGCCATCGTCAAGGCGGCACCGGAAACGCCGGGTGCCGGGCAGGTGCTGCGGCCGCTGCTGGCGTCGTGGTTTGCGGAGCTGGCCAGAAAGGGCGATGCCGCCGCCGCTGCCGACCTGTTCGATGCCAGCCAGATCCTGGTGCGCCCCGGCGTGGCGCAGACGCAGGCGGTGCTGGCCCGCGAGCTTTCGGGCGGCAGTGACGAGGCATCGAGCCTGTTCCGCCAGTCGATCACCCTGTCCCGCGATGTCGTGCGCCTGGAGGCCGATATTGCCCGCTTGTCCCAGATCGATGCCCCCACTGCGCCGGAGCAGGAGCAACTGGTGGCCTTGCGCCAGCGCCGAACCGAGTTGGGCCGCGATCAGACGGCGCTGCTGGCCCGGCTGGCAGAGTTTCCGCGCTATCGCAGCATCAGCAATGGCAGCGTCACGCTGGCCAGCCTGCAACAGGTGCTGCGGCCCGGCGAGGCCTATTACAAGCTGGTGCTACTGGGCGAGGATGCCTATGCGCTCGTCGCCGCGCCCGATGGTGCCGCCGTGCTGAAAGTGCCGGCCACCGCCGCGGCACTGGGCCAGGCGGTGAAGGCAATCCGCGACACGGTGGTGCTGTTCGAGAATGGCCGGCCCACCACCTATCCCTTCGATGCCCCGGCCGCCCGGCAGCTGTATCGCCAGCTGATGGGCCCGGATGAGGGGGCGGTGGCGCGACTGGTTGCCGGCAGCCGGCACCTGATCGTGGAACCAGATGGCGCGCTCTTGCAGCTGCCGTTCAACCTGCTCCTCACCAGCGATGCCGGGCTGGCCGCCTATCAGGCGCGGCAGGCAGACGACAATGCCGATGCCTTCGATGCGCGCGGGCTGGCCTGGCTGGGCCGCGAGCGGATCATCTCCACGGCCACCAGCCCGCGCGCCTTCATGGATGTGCGCGCGCTGGCCGCCAGCCGTGCTGGCAAGGCCTATCTGGGCCTGGGCGAGAACCAGGTGCCGGCCAGCCCCATTCCGGCCGGCACGCTGGCCAGCCGGGCCGATTGCGACTGGCCGCTGGCGGAATGGGGCCGGCCGATCTCCTCGGCAGAGCTGAAGCTGGCCGCCGGCCTGTTGCAGCGCGGCGGCGCCAGCGTGGCGACGGGTGCCGGCTTCAGTGACAGCGGCATGCTGGCGCGCGGCGACCTGAAGGATTATCGGGTCATCCACTTCGCCACCCACGGCCTGGTCACGGCGCCGCGCCCCGAATGCCCGGCCCGCCCGGCGCTGCTCACCAGCTTCGGCGCCGGGGACAGTGACGGCCTTTTGAGCTTCCGTGAGATCTTCGATCTCAGCCTTGATGCCGACACCATCATCCTTTCGGCCTGTGACACCGCCGGCGCCGCCACCGCATCGGCCACGCGGGAAGCCGGCATCACCACGGGCGGCAATTTCGCGCTGGATGGCCTGGTGAGGGCTTTTGTCGGCGCGGGCGCCCGCGCGGTGATCGCCAGCCACTGGCCGGTGCCCGACAGCTATGATGCCACCACCAAGCTGATCACCGGCCTGTTCGCCGATGCCGGCCAGGCCAGCGTGGGCGAGGCGCTGCGCCGCAGCCAGGTGGCGATGATGGATGCCGCCGAAACCTCGCACCCCTATTACTGGTCGGGCTTTGCCATCATCGGCGATGCTGCCAAGCCGCTGATCGGCACGCCCGCTGCAAGCCAGCGCGGCCGCTGAGCCGGAGCGGGAAGGGAGCGCAGCGGATTGGGCAGCGGTTTTGCCACCCTGCGGCAGGCGATCGGACAGGCCGGCAGCCTGCGCCTGTTCGTCACCGGTCTCGTGCTGGTGCTGGCGCTGCTGGTGGCGCGCTACAGCTGGAACATGCCCTTCCTGCTGGCGGCCGAGCGCGGCCTGTATGACGTGCGGGTGGACCTGAACGCGCCGCGTGTCGATCAGGACAATCGGGTGGTGCTGGTGGTGTTCACCGAGGAAACGCTGGCCGCCACCGGCAAGCGCTCGCCGCTTGATCGCACCATGCTGGCCCGCGCGCTCACCAATCTCGATGCGCTGGGGCCGCGCGCCATCGGCGTCGACATATTGATCGACCAGCCGCAACCCGAGGACCCGGTGCTGAAGGATGCACTGTTGGCGATGAAGACACCCACATTCTTCGGCTTTTCCAGCAATGAAGAGAATGGCGAGTTCGTGATGCCCTGGCAGGAGGCGCACATGCGCACCTTCTTTGCCGGCGTTGCCAGCGCGCCGGTGCGCACCGCCAACATCCGGCTGGATGTGGACAGCGACAACGCCTGGCGGCAATGGCCGGTGCCGGCGCGTGTGCCGCCCGCCTTGCTGGTCAATGCCATCACCGGGGCCAAGGGCTTTGCCCGCCACCAGGGCTCGGCGCGTTTCCGGCGGGCGCAGTTCGCTGATCGCCCGGTGTTCGCCTCGCTGCCGATCGATCTGTTCGGCGATGCCGCCACTGCGGTTGCCTTGAAGGACGCCATTGCCGGAAAGATCGTACTGGTGGGCGCCGATCTGCCAGAGGTGGACCGCTTCATCACCCCCTTCACCCGGCTTTCCGGGCAGACGACGCCGGGCGTGGAGCTGCATGCCGTGCTGATCGCGCAGGCGCTTGATGGCGTGACGCTGGCCCCGCTGTCGCCCGTCCTGATGTGGGCGCTGGCGGTGCTGGCGGTGCTGCTCGGCGCGCTTACCGGCGGCCTTGATGGTAGCGCCCGCTATCTGGTGCCGTTCGCGGTGATCGAGATCGGCCTGCTCGGCTGGATCCCCTATGGCCTCGCCGGCCAGGGCTATGACACCTATGGCCTGTCGAGCGCCGGGCTGGGTGTGGCCTGGCTGCTGGCGCTGATCGCCGCCAGCACCATGGCGCGCGTGGTGGGCGCCGAACAGCGCCGCTTCGCGCAAGGGGCGCTGGGCAAATATCTGCCGCGCGATGTTGCAGAACAGATCCTCGCCGAGCCTGAACGCCTGCAATTGAGTGGTGAGCGGCGGCCGGTGTTCGCCCTGTTCAGCGATATCGAGGGCTTCACCTCGATGTGCCAGAGCCAGCCGCCGGAAGTGGTGGCCGCCACCCTCAACGACTATCTCGACACGATGAGCGCGGTGGTGCTGAAACATGGCGGCACGCTCGACAAGTTCGTGGCCGATGCGGTGATCGCCTTCTGGGGCGCGCCGATCGCCCGGCCCGACGATGCGGCCCGGGCGCTGGCCTGCGCCGTCGAGATGGTGCAGGCTGGTGAACGCTTCCGTGTGGCAGAGGGCGGGCGGCCAGCGATGGGGCGCACCCGCGTGGGCCTGCATCATGGCGATGTCGTGGTGGGCAATTTCGGCGGCGAAGGCCGCATCCAGTACACGGCGCTGGGCGATTCGATGAACGTGGCGGCGCGGCTGGAAGGCGCCAACAAGTCGCTGAAGACGGCGGCGCTGGTCAGCCGCGAGGCGGCCGAGCAGATGGGGCTGGACCATTTCCGCGCCATGGGCCGGGTGCGGGTGCGCGGCCGTGAGAAGCCGATCGAGGTGTTCGAGCCGCTGGGCGTGGGCAGCGCCGTGGCAGACAAGCTGACTGAGGGGCTGCTGGCTGCCTTCGAGCGCGGTGACGCGGCGGCGCTGGCCGCGCTCAGGGCGCGTTCAGCCGCTGCACCGCAAGACAGGGCGCTGGCGTATCTGGTAGAGAGACTGGAACAGGTGGGACCGGGAGGGGTGCATGATCTCGATTAGGCAGATGCTGCTGGTGGCCGGGATGCTGGCCGCGGTTCCGGCGCTGGCGGGCCCGCTGGTGGTGCGCGCCGCCGGCCCTTCGGCGGCGCAGTTCAAGCCCGGCCAGCGCCTGGCAGATGCGCCGGTGACGCTGAAGGCCGGGGATTCGATCGTGGTGCTCGATGCGCGCGGCACCCGCAGCTTCTCGGGGCCCGGCACTTTCAGCCTGGCGGCGCCCAGCGCGGCTGCCGGAGACGTGGCCTTTGCCGACCTCCTGATCCAGAAGCCGGCGCGGCGGGCCCGCATCGGGGCGGTGCGCGCCACCGGACAGGACCAGGGTCCGCCCTCGCCACCGGGGGTGTGGACGCTCGACATCAGGGCCAGCGATACGGTGTGCACGCTCGATCCGGCCAATATCGCGCTGTGGCGCGCCGACACCGCCGCGGCCCAGACGCTCACCATCACCCGCGATGATGGCGCGACCGCCACGCTCACCTTCGGCGCGGGGCAGGCCACCGCGGCGCTGCCGGCGGCGGTGGCGGGGCGTCCCGGCGCGCTCACCATCAAGGGAAGCAAGACGGCGGTCACCCTCACCGTGAAGCAGGTGGCGGCGGCGGCCGATGTCGAAGCGCTGGGGATGACGCTGGTGGAAGCCGGCTGCCAGAGCCAGTTCCAGCGCCTGGCGGTCAACACACTGCAGAACTGATCAGAACTGGCGGGACACGAAATCCCGGATCTGCGCGTTCGGTCGCAGCACGAAGCGCACCTTGCGGTTGCGGAAATCGAGGCTGACGCGGCGGAAGTTGGAAAGGAGATCGGAGCCCAGGAAGATCGCCGGCCGTTCGGTGAGGCCGAACAGCGCGAACGGCGGCGCATCGGCAAAGGCCACGACGACGTTGCTGAGCACGAGTCCGCCGATCTGCACATTGCCCAGCACGATTGCCTCGGCCTTCAGCACCTGCCCGGTGACCGACAGCAGCTCGATATCCTGCATTTCCTTCGGCCGGCCCTTGCCGAACAGCCGCTGGCGCAGCGCGCTGTTGCCCAGCGTTATTTCGCTGCCGGTATCGATCACCGCCGACACGTCGCGCTTCTCCACGGAGGCCTGGGTGATGATCAACTGGCCCTTGCGACGGCGGGCGGTGACGACGATCTCGCTGCCGGACGGCGCATAGGGCAGGCGCGAATCCTGCACGGTGATGGTGCGCTTCTCGAAATCCATCATCAGCCGCTGATCAGCCAGCGCGTCGATGCCGATCAGGCCATCGGCGCCGAGGTGCCGGGCCGAAAGCGCCGGCGCGATGATCGGGCCGATCTCCGATTTGCCGAGCGTGAGCGCCGCCACCTCCACGGTGGCGACATCGCGGGCGCCGGCCATGCCCTGCACGCGCACCGGTTCGCCGGCCGGCAGGTTGAGCTGCGCGGCCAGCCCGTCGCTGACCACCGAGCGATCGGCGCCTGAGTCGACGAGGAAGCGGTGCGGGCCGGTGTCGTTCACCCTCACGTCGATGAACATGCGCTTCTTCAGCTGTTCGGCCTCCAGCGCGTCGCCCGTCACCTCCAGCCGGTTGTCGATGCTGGCCGGCGCCACATAGGGCTGGGCGGGCGGCAGCGGAACGAGGGCGGGCACATTGGCCGTGGTGGCAGCCAGCTGAAGGAACGGAGGCGCGAACAGTGGGGGCATGGGCGGGAGTTTCTGCCCATTGGCGGCCTCTGGCAAGAGCCCATGGCCTGCGTCTATAGCTCAGCGATGGACAGCCTGATCGCCATCATCGGCACATCAACGGCGATCGTGGCGCTGGCGGAGATTGGCGACAAGACGATGCTGCTGGCCGTGCTGCTGGCGGCACGCTTCCGCCAGCCGCTGCAGGTGATGGCCGGGATCCTGATCGCCACGCTGGCCAATCATGCGCTGGCGGCCTGGGCCGGCGTGGCGCTGGCCGGCTGGCTGGCAGGCCCGTGGTTCCAGGCCGGGGTGGGGCTGGGCTTCCTGGCCATGGCAGTCTGGACGCTGGTGCCCGACACGATGGACACGCCGCCGGCCACAAGCGGCCGCCAGGCGCTGCTGGTGACGACGCTCGCCTTCTTCGTGGTGGAGATCGGAGACAAGACGCAGATCGCCACCGTGGCGCTGGGTGCGCGCTTCCAGGATGTGGCGGCGGTCACCATCGGCACCACGCTGGGCATGATGCTGGCCAACGGGCCGGCGGTGCTGCTGGGCGAACGGATGCTGAAGCTGGTGCCGCTGGTGCTGGTGCGCCGTGTGGCGGCGGCCCTGTTTGCGCTGCTCGGCCTCTTGATCCTGGTGCAGATCAGTTGGGTCGCAGGCTGATGGTGTTGCCGTCGCGATTGCGATGGAACACATAGCTGCCGCCATCGGCAATGGCGAAGCGCTGGCGCACCACCGGCTCATCGCAGCGGATATCGCGATACTGGCCCATCACCGTCACCGTTTCCATCGGTTCGAGCTGGATGGTCATGGCGGTATTGCTGGTCTCGGTCGAGAGGCGGCAGCGCAGGCCGGCGGTGGTCTTGTTGGTGAAGGCGTGGCCGAGGGCGGCCAGCGCCGGGGTAGCGGCAAGCAGCAGGCCAACAGCCAGTGCCGGCTTCAGCGAACGGATCATGGCAACTCTCCCCGGAACGATGTCCGGATCAGATAATGCCACGCTCGGCCAAAGCTGCAAGCGCATCGGCATCAAGGCCAAGCAGTTCGCCATAGACGGCTTCGTTGTCCTGCCCGATGGTCTCGGGCGCGCGGCGCCGCACGCTGCCCGGCGTGGCCGACAGCTTGGGGAAGACATTCTGCATCTTCACCTCGCCCCAGCGCGGATGGGCCACGCCGATGATCGCCTCGCGCGCCTGGAAGTGCGGATCATCCAGCATGTCCTGCGGGCGATAGAGACGGCCCGCCGGCACACCGGCTTCGATCATCTTGTCTTCCAGTTCCTGCATGGTGAGCGTGCGCGTCCAGTGGGCGATCAGACTGTCCAGCTCTTCCTGATGCTTGCCGCGGGCGACATGGTTCACATAGCGCGGGTCCTGGGCCAACTCCGGCCGGCCCATGGCAGCACACAGGCGCGCAAACACCGTGTCCTGGTTGGCGCCGATCAGATATTCGCCATCCTTGCAGGGATAGACGTTGGACGGCGCGATGCCCGGCAGCACGGAGCCTGACCGCTCACGGACATAGCCCGAGGCCACATATTCCGGCACCAAGCTCTCCATCACCTGCAGCACCGCTTCGTAGAGCGCGGAATCAACCACCTGGCCCTTGCCAGTGACATGGCGGTGATTGAGCGCGGCCAGCGCGCCAAGCGCGCCATAGGTGGCCGCCAGACTGTCACCGATGGAAACGCCCATGCGGCTGGGTGGACGATCAGGATCGCCAACAATGGCCCGCCAGCCGCCCATCGCCTCGCCGATGCCGCCAAAGCCGGCACGCGCCGAATAGGGCCCGGACTGGCCATAGCCCGACACACGCACGATGATGAGGCCGGGGTTGATCGCGTGCAGATCTGCGGGCGCCATGCCCCACTTTTCCAGCGTGCCGGGGCGGAAATTCTCGATCAGGATATCGGCCTTCGCGATCAGCTGCTTCGCCAGCGCTTGGCCTTCGGGTTCGCGCAGGTTGCACGATACGGCGCGCTTGTTGCGGGCGACGACCTCCCACCACAGCGGATAGTCCCCGCGGCCCCAGACGCGCATCGGATCGCCTTGGCCAGGCGGCTCCAGCTTGATGACGTCGGCGCCCATGTCGCCCAGCAGCTGGCCGCAGAAGGGACCGGCGATCAGCTGGCCCATCTCCACGACCTTGATTCCCGCGAGCGGGCCGGTGGCTTCGGTGGTCATCGCCTGCGTCCCTTATTCCGCCGCGACGGCCATATGGTGCCACACCGGCGGCTTCGGCGCCGGCAGGCCCGTTTCGGCCACACAACGGGCGCGCAGCTCCTCCACCGTGCCGCCGCGGTTGAAGATCTGCTGTTCCGCCGGCTGGCTGGCGGCAAGTTCGGCGCGCAGCGCGGCCGTGGCAGCCGCATCCACCCGGCCCTGCGCATCGGCCACCACGCCATAGACGCGGGCGCCGGCCACGCTCACCAGGCCCTGGCGGATCTCGAGCCCCACCAGTTCGGGATCGCGTTCCAGCGGGTTGCCCCAGCCGCCGCCGCCCCAGGTGATGAAGTGCAGGATGTCGCCGGCTTCGACCTCGAGGCTGTCGAGCTTGTTGGCCACGATGGTCTGCGTGCCGTCGGCCTTTTCGAGGATCTTGCGGGCGCGGCTGCCCGGCGCGCCGCCGTTCACGCCCCAGGGATAGGTGAACCAGCGATCATCGTGAATGGAAACGCTGCCTGCCGACAGGAAGCGATAGGACATCAGGATGCCGTTGCCGCCGCGGAACTTGCCGGCCCCGCCGGTATCGGCCAGCGCCTCATAACGCTCGATGCGCAGCGGGAAATAGCGTTCCAGAAACTCGTTGGGCACGTTGGTGAAACCCGGCCACAGCGAGTGGCCATCCGGCCCGTCGCCGAACGGCTTGCCGGGGATGCCGCCAAAGCCGATCTGGAACAACTGGAACCACTCGCCGTTCTTGCCCTGGCGCTGGTCGCGGCCGGAATACATGAGGTGCGGAGAGGAGGAGAAGCCGGCAGCGCAGAGGAATTCCGGCGTGCGCTGGCCGAGCAACGCGCCCAGCAGATCGAAGATGCGGCCCAGCGCGTGGGTGCGGCCAGAGAGCGCCGCCGGGTAACGCGGCTTCAGCAGCGAGCCCTCCGGGATCTTCACCTCGATCAGATCATAGAAGCCATCGTTGAACATGATCTGCGGATCGAAGACCATGATCATGTAGATGCCGAAGAACATCTTGAACATGTTCTCGTTGAGATAGAAATTGATCGCCGCGTCAGACTGCGGATCGGTGCCGTCGAAATCCAGCACCACCTTCTCGCCAACCCGCTGCATGGTGCACTTGATCTGGTACGGGCCATAGCCCACGCCATCATCGCAGACAAAATCTTCGAAACTCACCTTGTCGGTGGAGACGCTGCTGGCGATCAGCGCCTTCATGGCGCGGTGGTTGCGGGCCAGCAGCGCGTCCATGGCAGCCACCACTTCGTCCTCGCCAAAGCGCGCGCACATCTCGTCGATGCGGCGGGCGGCGACCCGGCAGGAGGCGATCAGCGCGTTCAAATCGGCCGCGCACCAGTCCGGCTTGCGGGTCTGGTGCATGACCAGCTTGATCAGATCCTCGTTATACTCGCCCTTGCGCCAGATCTTCACCGGCGGGATGCGCACGCCTTCCTCGAAGATGGCGCGGGCGTCGATCGGCATCGAGCCGGCGACCTTGCCGCCGATGTCGCTCTGGTGGCCAAACATCGCCGTCCACGCCACCAGGCGCCCGCTGCGATAGACCGGCAGCAGCACCAGCCAGTCATTCGAATGGCTGATGGCGCCTTCGCAGCTGTAGGGATCGGAGAGGAAGATCATGTCGCCTTCCTCGATGCTGCCGTCCCAGCCCTTCAGGAAGCCGTCGATGAAGCTGCCGAACTGGCCGACGATCATCTTGCCGGCGGGGTTGGCGATCATCGGGAAGGCATCGCCCTGCTCGCGGATGCCGGGCGACATGGCGGTGCGCACCAGCGTTGCGTCCATCTCGATGCGGGCGTTCCTCAGCGCATTCTCGATGATGTCGAGCGTCACCGGATCGATGGCCTTGGGCTCGAAGGCGCGCGGGTTGGTTTCGATGATGCGGGCAGGCATGTAAGTTTCCTTTGGCCGTATCGTTCAGGGCTTGCCGGTGTTTGCAACATTTAGCAGCCGGTCGAAGCCGGCGCTCATCACGGCGTCCACCGGGGCGGCCAGCGTGTCGAGCTTGTCGGCCGCGCTGCCGGCAACGCGATAGGTCATGGTGAGACGGGTGTTGCCGTTTTCAGCCTTGATGCGGAAATCCAGCACGGCGTTGACCGCCAGCGACTGCAGCGGCCCGAAGCCGCCGACCAGCCGCAGAAGGGAAGGCGGCATGGCATTGACCACGCGGGCATGTTCCACACTGCCACCCGGCCAGGATTCCGACAGGGTGCCGCCGGCGCGCGGCCCCAGTTTCAGCACGCCGGGCTTGCCGCTGTAGCTGTGCGCCGGATCCCACCAGCCGCTCCAGTTCACCAGTGCCGCCCAAACGCGATCGGGCGGGGTCGGCAGCACCGCCTCGCTGACCAGCATGAACCCGTCGGGCCGCACCTCGCGCACCTCGGCGCGCGCCGGGATGGCCGCCAACGCGAGGACAAACAACGGCAGAGGCAGGTGGCGGCGCATCAGGCGGGCGTGATCAGCAGGTTGCCGAAATCGTCCACGGTGGCGATGTGGCCATTGTGGACCAGCGTGGTGGAATCCATCTCGGTGATCACTGCCGGGCCCTTCACCACGTCGCCGGCGCGCAGCTTGGGGCGACCATAGATGGCGGCGGCACGGGCCTGGCCGTCCATCCACACCTCGTGATCACGCACGCGCGCGGCAGCGGGGTTGCCGTCACCCTTCGCGATGCGTTCGGCCGACACGTTGGCGGCCTTGCCCAGCGCAACCACGCGGATGTTCACCAGTTCCTGCGGCACCGACAGGTTGAAGGTGAACAGCCGCTTGTGCTCGGCATCGAAGCGCTGTGTGAGTTCGGCGATGGTGCCGCCCTGGGGCAGCGCCAGCGGCACCTCGAAGGCCTGGCCGGCGTAGCGCACGTCGATCTCGATGCGGATGTCCACCTCGCTGGCGGCGACGCCCTCGGCCACCAGTTCGGCACGCGTCTGGGCGACCAGCTCGGCGATCACCGCCGCCACCTCGGCATCATTGGTCTGCGTCACCAGCTTGTTGAAGCTGCGCTGCGCATCGACGCGCAGGCGCGTAGTGGCATCGCCATAGGCGCACAGCACGCCGGGGGAGGGCGGGATGATCACTGGCCAGCTGCCCATCAGCATGCCCATGGCGTTGCCGTGCAGCGGCCCGGCACCGCCAAAGGCCATCAGGGCGAAATCGCGCGGGTCATAACCCTGCTGCACGGAGACCAGCCGCAGCGCACCGAACATCGTCTCGTTGACGATGGCGATGATGCCGGCGGCCGCTTCCAGAAGCGGCAGGCCGAGCGCGTCGGCCACCGTCTGCACCGCGCGCTTCGAGGCTTCGCGGTCCAGCTTGAAGGCGCCGCCCAGCAGGTTTTCGGGCAGATAGCCGAGCACCACGTTGGCATCGGTCACGGTAGGCAGTTCGCCGCCGCGGCCATAGGCGGCCGGGCCCGGCACGGCGCCGGCCGATTGCGGGCCGACGCGCAGTGCCTTGGTCAGCTCCGGCACGGTGGCGATGGAACCGCCACCGGCGCCCACCGTCTTCACGTCCAGGCTGGAGGCGCGGACGGTGAGGTGGCCCACGCTGGTTTCGCGGCGCAGGCGCGGCTGATAATCCTCGATCAGCGCCACGTCGGTGGAGGTGCCGCCCATGTCCAGCGTCAGCACGTTGGGAAAGCCGGCGTTCTTCGCGATCCACACTGCACCGGCCACGCCGCCGGCCGGGCCGGACATCAAGAGGTTCACCGGCGCCGTGCGGCTCTTCTCGGCCGACATCAGGCCGCCGTCCGAGCGCAGCAGGTTGAGCTTGGCCGGGGTGCCCCAGTCCTTCAATGCCGCCTCTAGGTTGCCGACATAGCGCGAGACGGTGGGGCGCACGGCGCTGTTGGCCACGGTGGTCAGCGCGCGCTCATATTCCTGCATCTCCGGCAGGATGTCGGCCGACAGCGAGATGGGCAGACCGGGCAGCTCCTCGGCGCAGATCTCGGCGATGCGCCGTTCGTGCGCATCGTTCATGTAGCTGTTCATAAGGCAGACGGTGATGGCTTCCACCTTCTCCTCGGCCAGCTGCTTGAGGCTCCGGCGCAAGGCGGCCTCGTCGAGCGGGCGGACGATCTCGCCATCGGCGCCAATGCGCTCATGGGCTTCGATCGTGGCTTCCAGCGGCGCCATCGGCGTGGGCTTGGGCCACACGATCCAGGCCGCAAGGCCGCCGGGCACCAGGCTGCGGGCGATCTGCAGGATGTGGCGATAGCCTTCGGTGACGATCAGGCCGACCCGGGCAATCTTGTGTTCCAGCACGGCATTGGTGGCGACCGTGGTGCCGTGCAGGAACAGCGACAGGTCTGCCGCGGAAATGCCGGCCTTTTCCGCCAGTTGGCGCGCGCCGGCAATCACCGCTTCGGACGGATCATGCGGGGTGGACGGCACCTTGTCGCGCACGGCGCGGCCGGTCGCTTCGTCGATCACGATCAGGTCGGTGAACGTGCCACCAACGTCAACGCCCAGTCTGTAGCTCACTATTTTGCTCCGGTTGGAATGGGGCGCGCCACGAAGTCCCCGGCCTTGCCTGCCCGGCTGGGCAACGCCCGGCCCATGACGGCGGCAAACCAGCGGTTGGCTTCCAGCGCTGTGTCCAGATCATAGCCGGTGGCGATGCCGGACCGGCCGAACAGGTAGAGCAGCTCCTCGGTGCCGACATTGCCGGCCGCACCGGGCGCGAACGGGCAGCCGCCAAGGCCGCCCAGCGCCGCATCGAAGGTGCGACAGCCGGCGAGATAGCCGGCCCAGGCGTTGGCCGGGGCCAGCCCGCGCGTGTCGTGCAGGTGGAGGCGTACGGGGATGGGGGCAATGGCTTCGATCACCCTCGCGGTCAGCTCGCCCACCTGGCCTGGCACGCCAACCCCGATCGTGTCGGCCAGGGCAATTTCGCGCGCGCCGGCATCGGCCATGCGGCGGGCCAGGTCCACCACCCGGTCGGCTGGCACCGGGCCTTCATAGGGGCAGCCGAAGGCGGCGCTGATCGTCACTTGCGCAAACAGGCCGGCGGCATCAGCCTTCTTCAGCATCGCGGCGTTTGCGGCGATGCCATCGGCGATGGTCTGGCCCTGGTTGACGACGCCGAACGTGTCGCTGGCCACCAGCACGCAGCCGGCCTCGTCGAGCGGGCGGGCGCCGTCCAGCGTGGCAATGGCGCGATCAACGCCGCGCTCGTTCAGGCACAGGCCGATGAAGCGCACGCCGGGCGCCGCCGGCAGGCCGGCGATCACCGCCTCGCCATCGGCCATCTGCGGTACCCGGCGCGGGTTGACGAAGCTGGCCACCTCGATCCGGCGCGCGCCCATGGCGATCAGGCGGCCAATAAGTGCAATCTTTTCAGCAGTTTCCACCAATGTCTTTTCATTCTGGAGTCCATCACGAGGGGATACCTCGACGATGGTCACCGGATCGGTGGGGAAGGGGGTGGCGGACATGGGGTTTTGTATACAAAGATGGGCATGGCCTGTATAGACGGCAGTGCGGGAGAAAGATGTGAATCACACTAGTGCGGATGCGGATTACCGGGCGGCGGGCTTTGGCCAGGGGCTGGTGCCGGGCGCGCGGCCGGCGCTGCTGATGATCGATTTCGCGCGGGCCTATTTCGACACGGACTCTCCGCTTTATGCCGGGGTGGAGGCGCTGCGGGACACTGCGGGCCAGCTGCTGGACACGGCGCGGCGCTGCGCCGTCCCGGTGTTCCACACGCGGGTGGAATATCAGCCGGGGGGCGCTGATGGTGGAGTGTTCTACCGGAAGATCGCGGCGCTGAAGCTGTTCGATCGCGGCAGCCCGATGGGCGACTTCGAGTCGCCGTTGGGGCCGCTGCCCGGTGAAGCCGTGATCACCAAGCAATATCCCTCGGCCTTCTTCGGCACCGATCTCGCCATGCGGCTGAAGGCCGCGGGCATCGACACGCTGGTGATCGCCGGCCTGTCCACCTCGGGCTGCGTGCGCGCTTCGGCCGTGGACGCCATCTGCCATGGCTTCGTGCCGCTGGTGGTGCGGGACTGTGTGGGCGACCGGCTGAGAGAGGTGCACGAAGCCAATCTGTTCGATCTGGCCGCCAAGACCGCCGAGATCGTCAGTCTTGCCGAAACAATCGCCTATTGCGAAGGACTTGCTGACCGGAAGGCGTGAAGTGCACGGTGGATATGGGCGGTCATCACCGCCCGTGCCCACTCGCTGTCGTGCGCCGCAAAAGCCTGGATCAGCTGGCCATGCTCATGGGCGGAGCGTTCCAGATCGGTGCGGGCATAGCGCGTGGCCGTGCGGCGCACGATCGGTTGCTCCACCAGCCCGGCCAGCATCGTGGAGAGCCGCGCCGAGGCCGAGGCTTTGAGAACAAGATCATGAAAACGCCGGTTTTCCGCCAGAAATCGCGCGATGTCGGGCTGCGGCTGGGCGATGGCGGCTTCGATCGCGATGTTGCACGCGCGCAAGTCTGCCAGCGCCGCCGGTGTCATGCGACGGGCGGCGCGGGCGGCGGCATGGCCTTCCAGCATGGCACGCAGGGCAAACATCTCGGCGACGTCATCGACATCCCAATCCGCCACCACCAGCCGGCCACCCGGGGTGCGCACCGCGTAAAGCTCGGCCTCCAGCCGGCGCAGCGCCTCGCGCACCGGGGTCCGCGACACGCCGACGATGTCGGCCAGCGCCTCTTCCCTGAGCGGCGTACCGGGGCTGGCATCGCCCGACAGGATCAGGCCGCGGATTTCCGAATAGGCACGGTCTGCAGCGCTGTTCGACATGGTGACTGGCCTGCTCCCGGACGCGTGTTGCAAAACGGTGACGCCGCGCCGGCATAACGGCGAAATGCATGAATGCCGGCTTGCGCTCGACCAGTTTTGTATACAAGAGAGCCGGCGACAGCCATGGGGAATATGGCCTGCGCACGGGAATGGGGAACAAGCGATGCAAGAGCGTGTCCAGATGTTGGCGGCGCGTGGTGGTGCCGTGGCGGCCGGGTGGCCGGCAGGGGCGGCGCAGCGGCCGGCGGTGACGGCGCGCCGTTTGGCCCTGCTGCTGGCGGGTTCGCTGCTGGCTGCCGGCCCGGCGCTGGCCCAGGAAGCGGCTCCGGACGCCGCCGCCAATGAGGGCGAGATCCTGGTCACTGCCCGCCGGTCTTCGGAACGGCTGATTGACGTGCCGGCCAGCGTCTCGGTGCTCTCTGCCGAAACGCTGAAGGCCACCGGCACGTTCCGCGCGCAGGAAATGCTGCAATTGACGCCGGGCGTTACGATCGTCACCGGCACTGCGGAAGCTGGGGACACCCAGATCAACATCCGCGGTCTCAACGGCGCCCGCGATGCCGAAAGCTCGGTGGCGCTGGTGGTCGATGGCATCCTGAAGACCAACACCGCCCAGCTGAACCAGGTGCAGGGCACGCTGCGGCAGGTGGAAGTGCTCAAGGGCCCGCAGGGCGCGCTTTATGGCCGCAACGCTGCGGCCGGCGCCATCGTGATGTCCACGCTGAAGCCGGGCGACGCATGGGAAGGCGGCTTCCGGGTCAATTACGGCGAGCTGGGCACCGCCCAGGCCTTCGCGCACGTCGCCGGCCCGCTGACCGACACCATCGGCGTGGTGCTCTCCACCAACATGCAGACCACCGACGGCTATTGGCGCAACGAGTTCCTCAACAACGCCAAGGTGGTGGACGATCAGTTCAACTATGGCTTCGATGGCCGCATCATCGCCCGCCTGGGCGATGCCACCACGCTGGACATCAAGGGCCGTCACGCCCGGCTGGAAGGTGCGTCGATCAACTTCAACGCCAGCTTCCACCTGCCCAACTTCGCAGCGGTGAACCCGGCCTTCTACGAGAATGTGAACGATCGCCAGTTCCGCTATTATGGCAACATCCGCCCGACCAACGAGCAGACCACCTGGGAAACCTCGGCGCGGCTTGAGCATGATTTCGGCACCGGCAAGCTGTCGGCCTGGTTGCTCTACAGCGATGTGAACCAGGCGCTCACCGCCGATGGCACCTCGGCCGATTTCGCCCGCTACACCTTCCCCGGTGCCACGCCGACCAGCGTTGCGGTGTCCAACCGCTGCTTTGCCACCACCGCCCAACTCACCGGTTTCCCGCTGGCCGCGCCCACCTTCATCGGGCAGATTCCGGTGCCGTTCATCTTCGCCCCGGCCAACGGCTCCACCTTCGGCGCCTACAGCCCGACCAGCTGCGACGGCACCCAGTTGCAGACCCGCAAGCAGAAGGATGTCTCCGGCGAAATCCGCTATGCCACGGCCAATGATGGACCGATCAACTGGTCGGTTGGCCTCTATTATCTCAACATCGATCGCGAGACCGGGGTGAGCCTCGGCGCCGATCTGGGCCAGGGCGTCTCGAAGACGCTCTACAACCCGCCGGGCAGCAGCAACCCCACCAGCCAGCTGTTCAACGATCGCTTCCGCACCGATGTCTATGCAGCCTTCGGCAACCTCGACTGGAAGCCGGTGGATGCGCTGACGCTGGGCGTCGCCCTGCGCTATGACATCGAACGCCGCCGCGCCGAAAATCTGGTGCCGTTCGTGGCCGATCCGATCACCGGCGGCCCGATCAACCCCGGCCAGCAGGGCGGCCCGATCCCGCCGGCGGCCAACAGCTTCAAGCAGCTGCAGCCCAAGGTGACGCTGACCTTCAAGCCGAACGACGACACCGCGCTGTTCGCCAACTGGGGCGTGGGCTTCAAGGCCGGCGGCTTCAACAACCAGGGCTCGGCCGCCATCGTCAACAACGCCTTCAACGATGGTGTGACACCCGGCACCATCAATGCCGGGGTGCTGATCAACGATCAGTATCGCCTGGAACGCTCCAGCGCGTTTGAAGCGGGCATCAAGGGCAGCCTGCTCGATGGCCGCATCACCTATGATCTGGCTGGCTATTATACCCAGGTCCGCGACATGCAGTTCTTCGAATTCTTCGTCGGCGGCTTTGGCCTGCTGCGCGTGGTGTCGAACATCGACCGGGTGGACATCTGGGGCGGCGAACTGAACCTGACGGCGAAGATCGTCGAAGGATGGACCATCTTCGGCTCCGGCAACATGACCGGCAGCGAGATCAAGCGCAACGCCAGCCGGCCGGACACGGTGGGCAACAAGAGCCCCTATACCGCCGATTACACGCTGAACGTCGGCACCCAGGTCAGCGTGCCGATCAATGATGCACTGAAGGCCAATGTCCGCGCCGATTATCGCCTCACCGGCCCCACCTGGTTCCACAGCGTGCAGGATCAGGAAAAGCCCACCCTGTTCAGCGGCCTGCTGCCGATTTCCGCTTTGCAGCTGCCCGGCGTTGTCGGCAACGCCCGCTATGACGTGACGCGCCGCGATGCCTTCGGCATCGTCAACCTGCGCGCCGGCATCGAGGGCAAGAACTGGTCGGCGACCATCTTTGCCAACAACCTGCTCGACAAATTGTGGCTGAACGAAGTGATCCCGGCGATCGAGTTCGGCGGTTCGTTCATCTCGCCCGGCCAGCGCCGGGTGATCGGCGCAGAACTGGGCTTCCGCTTCTGACGCTTATGTGTATGTGACAGATTACTGACAGCCTCCCCCCGGGGCTCGTCAGCTCGGCGGGGAGGGCCCGCCCGGCCCGCCGCTCCACCCCCACCCAGGAGCGGCGGGCCGCTTGGTTTTTGGGCCCGGCGCACCCCGCGCACAATTCTTCTGGCAAAGCGCCTGCGATCAACATGTTGGCACATACTGCGCCAACAATTCGCTGGGCTGGGCCCTTGGCGCGCGTCACCGGGCCTGCCGGCGGGCTTCGGTCCGTGCAGAGACTCCGGCGCCCGATTCGCGGCCGGCCCTGATTCGGCGCTTGCTGGAACGGTTCAGACGAAGTTGAAGCTGATCGAGATGCGATCCGCCCGGGCGGCGCTGGGCAGCACTTCGTGGCGCAGCCAGCTTTCCCACAGCAGCAGGGTGCCAGGTGCCGGCGTGACATGCACGAAGTTGCGCTGTGCTTCCGGCGCGTCGTGGGTGCGCGGCGGCGCGTGCATCAGCATCGGCAGGCGCGGATCTTCAAAGCGGATGGCGCCGGCGCCTTCGGGCACCTCCACATAGAGCGTGCCCGAGATGATGCTGTGCGGATGGATATGGCCGCTGTGGCCGCCGCCGGGTTTCAGGATATTGACCCACAGGCTGTCCAGCCGGGGCTTGCGGCCGGCCAGATCGAGATGCGCGGCCTCGGCAAAGCCGGCCGCCTGCTTGACCAGCCAGCGCGCCAGGGCGGCAAAGGCCGGATCGCGCGCCGGCAGATCATTCAGCGAGGCATAGCTGGTGTAGCCGCGATAGCGATGCGCGCGGCACCAGCGGCGGCCGGCGGCATCATCGGCAGCCAGGCTGCGGCAGCTGTGTGCCAGTGCCGCCAGCAGGGCGTCATCGGCCAGCGCGCCCTGCCAGAGCGGCGTGGCGAAGAGGTGGGTGACGGCAGGCGTGGCGGGCATGCCCGCGCCATGAACTGCCCGGGCGCCTGATGCAAGCCGGCGGTGCCAGCCGAACGCCGCCCGGAACCCCGGCAAGGCTGGCGGCGGCCTGCCGTTATCCGGTGCAGCCATGGCGTTTTGGCGGTGGTTTGGCCCGTTCTGGAGTTGCTGTGCATGATCGGCTGGTGGCGTGTTGTGTTCGCTCTGGTGCTCGCGGTGCTGGCGGGGCCAGCGGCGGCGCAGAAGATCGTGGTGATGACGCCAACCACCATCAATGCCGCGCTGGCGGCGGTGCAGCCCGGTGACACGATCCGGCTGCAGGGCGTGTTTTCCAGCCTGGTGCGCATCCGCGACCGCGATTTCGGCGGGGTGACCATCGATGCCCGCGCCGCCACGATCACCGGATCGATGCTGCTGCAGCGGGTCCACAATCTGAAGATCGTCGGCGGCACCTGGCAGACCGGCGGCACCGGCACCGCACTGCGCATCGAGGACAGCAGCCATGTCAGCCTGTCCCATGCGCAGCTGCTGGGCACAGACCGGCTGGGCACCGGCATGCGGGTGATCCGTTCCAGCTTCATGACCGTGCGCGACAACCGCTTCGAGGCCCTGCGCAACGGCATCATCAAGCAGACGGTGACCGACAGCCTGACCACCCGCAACCAGTGGCTGAACGGCGGCGAGGACGGCATGAAGCTGCTCGACAGCCAGCGGGTGATCGTCTCGCACAACAGCTGCACCGGCTTCCAGCCGCTGCCGACCTATCACCCGGACTGCATCCAGCTGTGGAGCCTGGCGGGGCGGCCCGTGCAGTCGGACATCCATATCCTCAACAACATCGCCATCGGGCCGCAGCAGGGGCTGGCATCGTTCGACCCGGCCGAGTTCAGCGGCACGCGCATCCATTTTGTTGGCAACCTGGTGGCCTCCAGTGCGCCGCACAGCATCACCTGCCTGGGCTGCACCGACAGCCTGTTTGCCGACAATATCCTGATCAGCCTGCCCGATGCGACGTGGATCGCGCCTTTGCGGGCGCCCGCTGGCAGCGGCAATGTGTTTCAGAACAACAGCTTCAGCGATCTGCGCGGCCAGTTTGGTGCGGTGTTGCCGGCGCCGGCCTTTGCTCTGTTCCTGCCCGACATTGCCGGCACGGTGGGCAGCCGCTGGGATTCGCGCAGCTTCGGGGAACTGGCGGCAGCTTCGGGCGTGCCGGAGCCTTCGGCCTGGGCGCTGCTGCTGCTGGGCCTGGGGGCGGCCGGGCTGGTGCAGCGCCGCTCAGCCTTCCAGGCTGCGCTGCATCATCACCAGATCGAGCCGACGGCCGAACTTCTCGCCCACCTGTCGCAACAGGCCGACCCGCTCGAAGCCGCAGGCGCCATGCAGGCCGATCGAGGCCTCATTGCCTGAATCGCCGATCACCGCGATCAACTGTCGGAAGCCGGCGGCGCGGGCAGCGCTGGCGACGGCCATGAGCAGGGCCTGCCCGATGCCGGTGCGCTGGGCATCGGGCGCCACATAGACGCTGGTCTCGCCGCAATAGCGATAGGCCGCGCGATCGCGGAACTGGCTGACATAGGCATAGCCATCCACCTTGCCCATCGTGACGTGCACTAGCCACGGCCAGCCGTGCGATTTTACCCGCATCAGCCGCTGCGCCATGTCGGCCGCGGACGGCGGCTCGATCTCGAAGCTGGCGGTGCCATGCAGCACGGCCGGCGCATAGATGGCCGCCAGCGCGGCGGCATCCTCCATGCGGGCGGGGCGGATGCTCATAGGGTTTCGAGCGCCTTTTCGGGGGGACGGGCCAGCACGATGCCCTTTGGCCCGATCACCACCGGCCGGTTGATCAGGATTGGATCAGCCAGCATCGCGGCCTGGATGGTTGCATCATCGGCATCCGGCAGGCCGCGCGCTTCGGCATCGGTGCCGCGGGTGCGCAGCAGCGCCTTGGCACCGCCCACCGCCGCTGCCACGCGCGCCAGAGTGGCGGCATCGGGCGGTGCTTTCAGATATTCGACGATGGTGACCGCGTGGCCCCGTTCCTGCAACAGCGCCAGCGTGTTGCGGGAGGTACCGCACTTGGGATTGTGCCAGATGGTAACGCTCGCCATTGCCTGCCTGCCGCTTCTGGGTCAGCAGTCTGGCACGTGCTGACTGGCCAAGTCCAGCCGGGTTGAGGCCGGCGTTTTCGAGAGGCCGGGTGTTCCTGCCACCCCCGACAGCTTGACCTTCACGAGCGTCGTGGCACGGGTGGCACACGCAAGGGAGTAACGCACATGGCCGGGCCGCTGAAGGGATTGAGGATCATCGAACTGGCCGGGATCGGGCCGGGGCCCTTTGCCGGCATGATGCTGGCCGATCACGGGGCGGAGGTGATCCGCGTCGATCGGCCCGGCGCCCGCATCGATGCGCGTGATCCGCTGCTGCGCGGGCGCCGCGTGATCGGGGTGGACCTGAAGAGCGCGGAAGGCCGCGCGCTGGTGCTGGATCTCGTCAAGTCCGCCGATGCGCTGTTCGAAGGCTTCCGCCCCGGCGTCACCGAGCGGCTGGGGCTGGGGCCGGCCGAGTGCCATGCGGTCAACCCCGCCCTTGTCTATGGCCGCATGACCGGCTGGGGCCAGTTCGGGCCCTATGCCCAGGCGGCCGGGCACGACATCAACTACATCGCGCTGGCCGGCGCGCTGCACGCCTATGGCCGCGCCGGCGACAAGCCGACCCCGCCGATCAACATGGTCGGCGATTTCGGCGGCGGCGGCATGATGCTGGCCTTCGGCATGGTCGCGGCGCTGCTGCACGCCAAGACCACCGGGCAGGGCCAGGTGATCGACTGCGCGATGACCGATGGCGCCGCTGCGCTGATGGCGATGATCTGGGGCTTCCGCGCCAACGGCATCTGGCAGGACAGGCGCGGCGTGAACCTGCTCGATACCGGCGCCCACATGTATGACACCTATGAATGCGCCGACGGCAAGTGGATCAGCATCGGCAGCCTGGAGCCGCAATTCTATGCGCTGCTGCTGGAAAAGACTGGGCTGAAGGACGATCCGGATTTCGCCGCGCAGATGGACCAGTCCCGCTGGCCGGCACTTAAGGGCAAGCTCACCGCGCTGTTCCGTTCCAGGACGCGGGACGAATGGTGCGCGCTGATGGAGATGACCGACGTGTGCTTCGCGCCCGTGCTTTCCATGGAAGAAGCGCCCAATCATCCGCACAATGCCGCTCGCCAGACCTTCGTGGAGGCCGACGGCGTGATGCAGCCGGCGCCCGCGCCGCGCTATTCGGCGACCATTGCCGATGCCCCGCGGATGACGAAGGCCGCCGACACCGATGCCATCCTCGCCGAACTGGGCTATGGCGCTGACAAGGTGGGCGCGCTGAAGGCGGCCGGCACGGTGAAGTGAGGATGACGCATTGAGGGATCGTGGCTGAACGGGCGCCTTACGCCACGCATTGGGAGCAGTCGCGCGGGCGGTTTCATGCCGAGCCGGCCTCGGCGATGCGCAGCCCGTTCGCGCGGGATCGCGACCGCATCATCCATTCCGGCGCCTTCCGCCGGCTGCGGTACAAGACACAGGTGTTCGTGGCGCCCGATGGCGATCATTTCCGCGTGCGCCTCACCCACAGCCTGGAAGTGGCGCCGATCGCCCGCAGCCTCGCCCGTGCGCTGGGGCTGGACGAGGATCTCACCGAGGCGCTGGCGCTGGCGCACGATCTGGGCCACCCGCCGTTCGGCCATTCGGGCGAAGACGCGCTGGAACGCGTGATGGCGCCGTGGGGCGGCTTTGATCACAATGGCCATGCCCTGCGCATCGTGACCAGGCTGGAAAGCCGCTATCCGGGCTTCGACGGGCTGAATCTGAGCTGGGAGACGCTGGAAGGGCTGGCCAAGCACAACGGGCCGATCTTCGAACCCGGCTGGGCCCTTGCCGAAGTGGATGCCGCCTGGCCGCTCGATCTGGCCAGCCATGCCGGGCTGGAAGCGCAGATCGCGGCGATTGCCGACGATATCGCCTATGACAATCACGACCTTGATGATGGCATCAGGGCTGGTTTGTTCTCGATCGAAGAAATAACCGCAGAGGTTCCCTTCGTCGCTGACTGCTGGGCTGCGGTGACAAAGTCCTGGCCGGGCGTTTCGGCGCGGCGGCGGCTGGTGCCGGAGCTGGTACGCGAGCAGATCGGGCGGATGGTCAGCGATCTGCTGGCGACCACGCGCTCCCGGCTGGCCGAGATCGACGCGCGCAGTGTCGCCGATGTCCGCGCGGCCGGCCGCACGATCGCCACGCTCTCGCCGGCGCTTTCCAGCGAGGTGCGGGCGCTGAAGGACTTCCTGCGCGAGCGCATGTATCGGGCGCCGGCAGTGGCGCGGCTGCGCGATCCTTCGGAAGCGGTGGTCGAAGGGCTGTTCGCCGCCTTGCACGACGATCCGGCACGGCTGCCCGGTGACTGGGCCGCCCATTGCCCCGCCGATGAACCAGCGCGCGCCCGCCATGTCGGCGATTTTGTGGCTGGCATGACCGATCGATATGCGCTGAAACTCTATGAACAACTGGTGGGGCCGTCGCCCCTGCCGAGGATCTGAATTCAAGCAGGGATAGGGTCGTCACGGTGTCAGGAAGGCCGATAGAAGTGAGTGAGGGCAGCCGGGTAGCGGCGCTACCCGGCAACCGAGCGAGCGCTCTATCGGCCTTCCTGGCGCCGCCCGAAGGGTGGGCCGCAGCGCCAATTTGGCGTCGTTCCGGGCGCTTGCCGGGGGCCGCAGGCCCGCCTAAGCGCCCGCGCCTAGCCAAATTGGCGCTGCGGCCCATGCCGGCCCTATCCCTGCTTGAATTCAGATCCTGAGGAGATGGTGACATGAGTGAAGTCCAGGGGTTCGTCGATCCGCGCTTCGCCGCCGTGCGCGATGCCTTTGCCGCGGCCCTGGCGCGCGGGGACGATATCGGTGCCAGCTTCGCCGCCACCATTGACGGCGAGCCGGTGATCGAC